>Ga0115003_10002102_pt1 | contig 16836 bp, 15 predicted proteins | sample ArcticOcean_MG_C_7_FD_88736 | JGI IMG/M metagenome (GOLD analysis project Ga0115003, IMG submission 88736) | Marine microbial communities from western Arctic Ocean - ArcticOcean_MG_CB11_88 | ecosystem: Environmental > Aquatic > Marine > Oceanic | place: Arctic Ocean: Canada Basin | collected... | reverse complement strand
GTAGAGGACGGACAGAACGTTCGCATGGCGGAGATCAAGACGAACATTGATCACACCACGCAGATGACGAAATTTTCCCAATTGCGCGTTCGTAAGCTCCGCGATCAAAACCTATGCGGCTACATCCTCAAAAAGAACTCTCCCAGCTGCGGCATGACACGGGTCAAAATCTGGAAGGACAAGGGGATGCCTCGACGTGACGGCCGCGGTTTGTACGCGTCGGCATTGATGGATGCCTACCCAAACCTTCCTGTCGAGGAAGAAGGAAGACTTCACGACGCACCTCTTCGTGAGAATTTCATTGAACGCGTTTTTGGGTATCGGCGATTGCAGGATCTATTTCGGCCACGTTGGACCGTTGGCCAGGTCATGAAGTTTCACACCGCGCATAAGCTTCAACTCATGGCGCACTCACCGGCGGCATACCGAACACTCGGACAACTCGTTGCGGTGACGAAGGAAGTTCCGCGGGCAATATTCCGGAACGACTACGAAGACGGCTTCATGACTGCACTCGCGCAACTTGCGTCACGCGGCCGCAACACCAATGCGCTGCAACACGCGGCTGGTTACGTGAAGACGAAGATTGACTCGGCATCAAGAAATGAACTTGCAGACCTAATTCACGATTATCGCAACGGGCTCGTTCCCTTGGTCGTGCCCCTAAGTCTGCTGAGACATCACATTCGAGTTCACGAAATCGATTACCTCGCAGGGCAATCATACCTTCAGCCTCACCCCAAAGAACTCATGCTCCGAAACCATGTGTAACGGCACTCGCCAATGACTGGACGCCGGCTCCTCACAGTGCCTGGTTACTTTGCGGCATGGTTATTTTGGATATCTAGCGCACCGGCGTGGCTCGTCGCCGCAGCGGTTGTCGATCTCGTGCGACTCAATCGTGGAGTCGCGCTCCGAAGCGGGATCTTTGTCGCGGTGTACTTGTCATGCGAGGTCCTCGGCATCATTGCGAGTGGAATTCTCTGGGCTCGAAATCTGATTTGGTGCTTCGAACCCGAAGCTTGGAATGACGTTCACTTTCGCCTGGAGGCGTGGTGGGCCAAAACTCTCTTCGGTGCAATCTCGCTTCTGTTTGAACTAGAGGTTGAAGTAGAAGGAACAGCCGAACTTGAGCAAGGGCCTTACCTTCTACTGACAAGGCATGCGAGTGCGGGCGATACGCTTCTTGCCTCTCAATTTGCGAGTTCGACATTCGGAATGCGACTGCGATACGTGCTCAAGAAGGAACTCCTTTGGGACCCCTGCCTGGATATCGTGGGCAACAGGCTCCCGAATGCATTTGTCGACCGCGATTCGGATGACTCGTCAGCACAGGTACATCGCGTCAAGCAGCTAGCGAAGAACCTTGGCCCTAAAGACGGCGTCCTCATTTTCCCAGAAGGAAGTCGGTTTACGAAAGAGAAACGCCTGAGGACAATCGAGCGATTCAAAGGGAGCGGTAACGTCGCGATGCAAGAATACGCGACGTCACTTTCACACGTGCTCGCTCCGCGCCCCGGCGGTGTTCTTGGACTCTTGGAACAAGCCGAGGGGATCGATGTCGTCATCTGTGCACATACGGGCTTCGAAAGCACCGCATCCATTTCGCAAATTTGGAACGGACTGCTGCTCGGCAATACGATCCATGTTCAATACCGGCGAATTCATAGCGATGACATTCCGTCGAACGGTGATGCCCAGGCGCAGTGGCTATGGAACGAATGGAAGAACGTGGATGCCTATGTGAACGCCAACCACAGCTCAACAAAGGAACAAAAATGAACGTGGCATCTACGCCAGAATCAAGCCTCCCCACCAAGCCACTCGTACTTCTTACCGGCGCGTCTGGCTACGTGGGCGGACGGCTGCTTTCGAGGCTCGAGAAGAGTGATTTTCAGGTTCGCTGCCTCGCGCGCCATCCCGAGTTCCTCGCAAGTCGAGTCGGCGCAGCGACCGATGTCGTACAAGGTGATGTCCTCAATGCGGAATCACTGCAGGCTGCCTTCGTAGGCGTCGACACCGCTTACTACATGATCCACTCGATGGGAAACACCAGCGGGGCTGGCTTCGAGGAAGATGATCGAAGCGGGGCACGTAATTTTGCACAGGCCGCTTTCGCTGCCGGAGTGCGCAGGATCATCTATCTCGGAGGCCTGGGTTCGGAGAAGGACAGTCTCTCACCACACCTAAACAGTAGGCATGAAGTGGGTCGCATCTTGCGCGATTCCGGTGTGCCCGTCGTCGAATTTCGCGCGTCTGTCATTATCGGCTCGGGCAGCCTTTCGTTCGAAATGCTCAGGTCTCTCGTGGAAAAACTTCCCGTCATGGTGACACCCAAGTGGGTGCATGTGAACGCACAACCGATCGCAATCGAGGATGTTCTCGACTACCTAGAACAAGCGCTTTGCCTCGATGTGGAAGAAAGTAGAACCTATGAAATTGGGGGATCCGAACAACTTTCCTACGGTGAACTCATGACGATGTACGCGTCAATTCGTGGCTTGCGCCGGGCCTTGATCCCTGTTCCCGTTCTATCTCCGCGACTCAGCAGCCTTTGGCTCGGCCTCGTCACCCCTCTGTATGCGAGTGTGGGTCGCGATCTGATCGAAAGCATTTGCCACGAAACCGTCGTCTGCGATCCCCAGGCACGTACCGATTTCTCCATCACCCCGATCGGAACCCGCGAGGCGCTCGAGCATGCGCTTCGAAACGAAGACCTTGAGTTCGCTGAAACCCGCTGGTCTGATGCCATTTCCTCGGGTGGAACCGATCCCGATTTTTTCGGACAACTTTTTGCCGTTCGACGCGGCAGAAGAGTCGCCGACTCCCGTGAAAGGGAGGTGGCCGTAGCACCCGAGGACGCCTTCGCGCCAATTCGTCGCATTGGCGGCAGTGTGGGCTGGTATTCCTTCGACTGGCTGTGGCAACTCCGCGGCATGCTCGACCTCCTGCTTGGCGGCGTTGGGCTTCGACGCGGGCGGAAAAACCCGGAGTCCTTGCAAGAAGGAGACACGGTGGACTGGTGGCGGGTCGAGACTTACCAAGAAAACGAGTTTCTTCGAATGCGAGCGGAAATGAAAGTTCCGGGGCGCGCTTGGCTCGAGTTCGAAGTCAGGCCGACAGCAAACGGTGCTGTGATCAGGCAAACCGCTGTATTCGATCCCTCTGGTCTTTGGGGCTTAGCGTATTGGTATGGCGTCTACCCTCTACATGCACTCGTCTTTCGCGGAATGTTGAGTGGAATTGCTCGGGCCGCAGAGGCGCAAGCGTTACGCACTCGAGCCTGAAAGTTGCTTCCCGATTTCAGCATAGGCCTCCAGGTTTACTGCGAAACCGATGTGCGAAGACGAAACTTCTAAACACTCAATAGAAGGATGCTCGGGAGGCCGCGCAATCCCTGGAGACACGATGCCGTCTTGTTTGCTGTAGATCACTTTAATCGGAACTCGATTTTCGCCCGCCCCCGCCTTGCTCGTCCAGCCGTCAAAGTTCTGCCCTTCGATTGGAACGTCACTTCGATTGAGCCACCGCAAAGCATTGAAAAGTGAGGTACTGCGCGGGTCGCCAAAAGGGGAACCCAGGGTAATCACCATGCGAACGTCCTCTTGCAATGCCAAGCCGACATCAAAAGCGTACAAGCCCCCCATACTCCAACCGATCAAGGTTACCTTCTCGCCAGTCTTTTCACGGAGTTCCTGAACTCGACCTTGAACCCGAGAGACCATGCTTTCGCGAAACCGGATCGCGTCATCAACGCTCTTAATCCTGTCTTCACGCGCCTCGTAATTGACTCCGAGGTTCAGCCGAAACGTCTGGTACCCAAGCCGATCAAGAAAAAAACGTAGAAAATACATCGCGCCGTCACTACCGCCGTAGCCCGGAAGTACTAAAACCGGACGACCATCTCCACCTTGCGCTTCGGCCACGGCCTTCGAAACAAGCGATTGTAAACCCCACATCATGTTCCAAACTTCTAAACTCGAACGAGGCAGCTCGGACAGCGACTGCGAAAGACTTGGCGGAGAAGGAAGAGACATAAGATGAGTCATTCAATTTTGGAAAGTTGAGCGGCAATACTACCACCTACGCATTGGACAACTGAACTTCATACCGGAACGAGGAATATTCACCCGGATGCAAAAGATCGGAAGTAAAAAAACATCAGACGGACCACGCGCACTCATTTTGCAGGCCATTCGTAGCCAGGCCCATGCAGCAAAGACCGTTCTTTCGGCGCTCGTGGTTGGAATGTTCATGACTTCGCATCTTGCAGCCGCTGCAACGGTCGAAGGCGTGACGTTCGCCGATAAAGTGTTCATCGGACCGAACAACGAAACTCGGCTTCGACTTCACGGCACAGGTCTACTCCGCTACCGGGTTGTATTTCGAGGCTACGTCGCGGCTCTATACCTTCCGGAGGGTCTACCTGGCACAAGCGCCCTAGAAGATGTCCCGCGAAGACTCGAGCTGAGTTATTTCTGGGCCATCGGCGCGAGCGACTTCGCGGACACTGCCGAGAACTTCCTAAAACAAACGATGTCGACGGCGGCATTCGACAAACTCCAGGCACGAGTCGAAAACTTACACACTGCCTACCGCGATGTTCGTCCCTCGGATCGCTACACCCTGACTTACCAACCCAAAATTGGGACGACCCTTCGTCTAAATGACGAGTCGCTTGTGACGATCCCCGGAGCTGATTTTGCGAAAGCCTATTTTGGGATATGGCTCGGCACCCCTTCCCTCGATGATTCACTTCGCGACAGTCTTCTCAACGAGCCATAGCTGAGACGTATCAGGCTCTCCGCCAGTCGTCTCCGCGAACGCAACCAGTCCTCCGTAACCACAGACATTCCGGGTCCCACGTGAATACCAGCGAGTCACAAGAAGAACATGAACTTGTCCGCGAACAGTTCTTACGTCTCGATCAAGAAGTTGCCTTCAACTTCTTTCGTGATCCTCAGAACCTTGACCGCATCACCCCGCCATGGATGGGTTTTAAGATTGCGGGGCCGGTTCCCTCAGAAATAAAACGCGATACTCGAATCGAATACCGACTCAAACTGTTTGGCATTCCGTTATCGTGGCGAACACACATTACCCATTGGGATCCCCCATACGCGTTTGTCGATTCGCAAGAACAGGGCCCCTACAAAAGCTGGGAACACCTTCATACGCTGGAGCCAATCGGCGACGGTGTTCTCATGCGGGACCGGGTGCGGTATCGAGTTCCGTTCCAGCCACTTTCCCGGCCTATACACACAATATTCATACGTCCTACCCTCGAACGAATATTTAACTATCGCTACAGCGCCGTCAGCCAGATGTTTGATTTATAGAGGTACGCGATTCACGACAGACCGTTGCCTTCGGTTTTTTTCACTCAGAAGGCACGACCGTAATGCAACGGCATTTTCGAATTGATCGAGGAGTGGCGCGCACCAACTTTGCGCATGAAATCGCCTCGTATTTCTGACATCACCCGAAAGGAGGACATCATCAAAAAAACAACACCGAGAAGCAGCTGGATCGTTCGCATCTTCGCCATCGTCGGCCTGTTCTTCGGCGCGCTCGCGTTAGGCGCCTTCATTCTTTCCCGCGCGGATGGACCTACTTTTGTATTCGCCGGGGGACCGATGATATCCGGAACTCAGGTCGGGCTCACCGACGTAGATTGGGTAGCCCTCGATGAGCTTCATGAGTTCGAAGTCGAAATCGTTGGCGCAGCCACATCGCGCACGCTGTGGTTCAGTACTTTTGAGGGTGTCCCCTATATCGCATGTGATCTCGACTGTATTGGTGGCCTGCTTACGCGTTGGCCGCAGCAGATTGAACACGATGACCGCGTCGTGGTTCGTATCGACAAAAAGTTGATGAAGGGGCGCCTCATTCATGTGCGGCACGGAACGGCCGAATATAAAGCCGCAAGAGCGGCCCGAGAGCTCAAGTACTCTGGCGACGAGGGAGGACGCGCCGCAAGCGAAACCGCTGCCCATAGCACGGTGGTCGGGGTGGGCGAAGTACTCACCGGTCGCTCGAAGCGTAAAGAGCCGGGGGATCGACTCTTCAGGGTGGTTCCACGTTGACGCGCGCAAAGAACCCGAGCCTTTTCGCAGACACGAACTTTTTCGCTTCACCCGGTACGCTCGATACAAGCTGCAGCAAAATTTTAATTCATATATTCAGTCGTTTTGCATTTGGAGAACCGTCATGAGCGAATACCCCGAGAAAACCTGCGAGATCGACCGGTTGGTTCGACATGCGATGTTGGTTCGCTCAGCGCTAAAGGATGAAAAAACCGAACAACGCCGAAACGGTGTCTACGCTTATCCAGGCGAGCACTTCGAACTTGAAGGCGAACGATTCGAAATCACCTCACTCACGCACGATCGCCTTGGTGACATGGGCGAAGCCGAGGCTCGAAAAGAAGGCTTCGAAGGTCTGGATGCCTACAAAACCCTTATTTCACGAATGCACAAAGGGATGGAATGGGACCCCGAGCATCGGGTGTGGGTCCACCGATTCAGACGCATTTCGGCCTAACCGAAAGCCGCATCGTTCAGCTTTCCCATAGCGCGCATTGACCAGGCGACTCGAACCCAATGTTCGTTCCGTCAAATGGGTGAATCCGCGTTAGATCACTTTCGACCAGAACGAATCTGCTCGAGTTCGTTCTTCAGCTGAAGCAACGAACGGGTCGAATATCCACGGTCATGAAAGAAGACGACGCGCCCCGATTGATCTAAAAGTACAACGCGGGCGGGTAGCGGAATTTCATTGCCCAAAAAAGCGGCCACGACGTCCGCGTCTTGGTAGATCGTCAGCACGATGGCCCAGTCTTCGCTTGGAATCCCCGAGCGCATGCCGTTATTGATGACGCCGCTGATCAGTCCGGGCACCATCCCTCGGATCGTCGGAAGTTCGTACGTAGGGACCACCACGCCCGCTTGGTTGAGTCCCAATAGCCAACGGTCGATATCAAACTGACTGTCCATTTCGTAGCCAATCAGCAGAAGCGTTTCGGTACCTGCGAAGTCACGCGGTATCCGCACTTCTCGATCATCGAGAGAATTGCCGCGAACTACAGGGAAAATCTCGCCCACGGGATCCTGTCGCGGATGCGTTGCTGAACAACCAACAGCTAAAAGTGTCAGCAAAAGTGCCAGCGCGAACAGGTTTCCTGCGACTCGTGTCATCAACTCGTACCTCTCAAATCGCTGCGCCCTGCGCAGTGTTGTTGATCTGTAAAACCACGGACTCCAAAACTTCTCCTGACCTGAGTCCCACCGCAACCTTAACGAAGATCAAAAATTAGATTTGATTCAAACTCGTGTCCGCGGCGTTGCAGCTGCAACCGTGTTCAGCTCCAGCATCCCTTGGAACGCAGCACCGCTTCGCATCGCGAAGCTCTCGTCATCGATTCCCTCGAGATGGGGTTCCCGTCGGTAGAGCAGAAAGCGAAGCCGGCATCCTGTAGCCGGTGCATCTGGAAACGGATCAGAAGAGCCTCTGCCCGGGCAGCAGAGGCGGCATCGGTGCGCCGAGTGTGTCCGCGATCGCGCGCATCATTTCGCCCTGGGCCTCGGAAACGAACCCGTCCGAAGCAACCGCAGCCGCACAGGCGGACAGCAACTGCAAAGCGACGCGCGATTCCACACGCGCGAGCCGCGACAGCGCATCGTCGAGGGCCGTGAGTCCCGAGCGATTCTTGGGCAGGAGTTCGAGTGACAAATCCGGAAGCGCTCCGGCGCCCTGATCGAACGACTTCTGGGCGGCCGCGTCGCCCGCGGCCCCGAAGCGTGCAAGGACCGACAAGACGACCTCGCATTCCGCGGTGAGCTTGGACAGACGTAGATTGCGCCTGACTCGCGAAGCGGTGCGATCGAAGTGGGGTCGCAGATGGGTGAATAGGATGCGCTGGAGCGTCCACTCAAATAGATCGATCCGTTTGTCCGCTTCGATCAGCACCTGGACGTTCGTTTCGAAGGCCGCGTACTGCGGCTGCGAAAGGTTGCGAAGCGCGGGTAGCGCGATGTCTACGAGGGGAAGTCGTACGTGCGAATCGAGACGTTCGGTATCTCGCAGTAACCTGCGTGTTTCGTCTGCGATGCCGGCCTCGCCGAAATTCTCAAGCTGGTCAAGTTGGCGTCGCCGCGCATCGGCATCGCGGTTGATCAGCAACGCATACAAAACAGCTCGAGCGCCGTAGGGTTCGTGGCAGGCGGTGACGACCGCGCTCGGGAGGCTCGCCAGCAATTGGGCAGCGTATTCGAGGTGGGCCGCGGTGGGTTCACCGACTTGCTCAATGGCGGGTCCGCTTGGCGCAGCGGGCAAGCCGGTGTGAGATCCGGCTCCGCTCGTCCCAGCAAATCCGGCTGCGCCCGCGGATTCAGTTTGAGACGTGCCCGCCGAAGTCAGCACGCTGACATCGAAGCTTGGATCGAGGCGGCGGATTCGTTCTGCGAGCGGAGGATGGGTGGCAAACATCGACTGCAATCCGCCGCTCAGTCCCTTGCTGAAGAAGAGATGACTCGCCTGGGGTGCGGACGGGCTCACCAGGATCGAACCCTCGTCGAGCCCCGCGATCTTCTTGAGAGCGCCCGCGATGCCATCCGGATTCCGGGTAAATTGCACCGCCGACGCATCCGCGAGGAACTCTCGCTGGCGGCTGACGGACGCCTTGATGAGATTGCCAAAGAACGTCCCCATGAAGCCGACGATCATCAGCCCGAACCCGGCCATCACAATTGCAGCGCCACTGTTGTCGCGGCCGCCGCGGCGGCCGCCGGCGAACATCGACGACCGGAGCAGGAAGTAGCCGATGATCCCGATCAGGAGAATACCGTGGATAGTGCCCATCAATCGAATGTTGAGCCGCATGTCTCCGCTCAGGATGTGGCTGAATTCGTGCGCGATCACGCCCTGCAGTTCGTCGCGGTTTAGACGCTGGATGGTGCCTCGCGTGATTCCGATGACCGCGTCGCTCGGCGTGAAACCTGCGGCGAATGCGTTGATGCCATCCTCGTTCGCAAGCAGATAGACTGGCGGTGTGGGCGTTCCACTTGCGATCGCCATCTCTTCGACGACGTTCAGGACCTTGCGCGCTTCCGGATCGTTCGTATCCGTCGCGATCAGTTGGCCACCGAGCGACTCGGCCACGACCGCACCGCCCCCGCGAAGCTGGAGGGTCTTGTACAGGCTACCGCCGGCGACGACTGCGAAGGTCGCAAGCACGACCTGGAAGAGCAGCTCAGGCTGCCAGTATTCGATGGGCATGGCGGCGACACGGCCGTACGCATCGGTCTTCTGTAGGTTAGACAGGAACAGGGCAAGTCCGTAGAGGAGCCCCACGATGCCGACCACCGCGCATCCGAACAAGAACACGAGTCGTGAAGTTTCACGACGCGCCGCCTCCTGGTTCTCGAAGAATTGCGTAGACATATGATTCTATCTGTTGCTCAGGAAAACGAGATCTTTGGAGGTTCCGCGATTGCCTGGCTATCGAACTCGAGCAACGATGCATCGGTCGCATGGCCAAACGTGGCCGCGAACAGAACAGCCGGGACACTCTGGCGGTAGGTGTTGTAGGCGGTCACGGCGTCGTTAAACGCCTGACGTGCGAACGAAACCTTGTTCTCGGTCGAGGTGAGTTCCTCGGTAAGTTGCTGCATGTTCTGGCTCGCCTTCAGATCCGGATACGCTTCGGACAAAGCGAGTAAACGTCCCATCGCGCCCCCGAGCACGCCTTCGGCCGCGCCGAGTTTCTTCATGGCGTCGGGATTGCTCGGATCTCCGGCTGCGTCGGACAGCCCGGATGCAGCCTGGTTGCGAGCATCAATGACGGCTTCGAGGGTTTCCCGTTCGTGGGCCATATAGCCTTTGACGGTCTCGACCAGGCTCGGGATCAGATCGTGACGTCGCTTCAGCTGTACTTCGATCTGTGCAAATCCGTTTTCGTAGCGGTTCTTGAGCGCGACGAGCCGGTTGTAGATTCCGACGACGATCATCGCCACGACGACGACCACGACGACGACCACGATAAGTGCAGTCATGTTGTCTCCTTCTCAGGTGCGATGAATGGCAGATATGGATCTCGAAAAATCAGAGCATAGGTCATTCCATTTTTTCCGTTGTGTCTTGTGTGGTGTGTATTCTCACAATACGTTCCGGTGCCCGATGCCGTTAGATCGAGAAACGCAAAGATCTTAAAGGCTTGCAGCACTCCCTCTTTATCGCGCCGAAGCAGCGGAGGGACCTGTCAGATTTTGCGCGAGGCTGCAGTTCAACTCAGCAACCGTACCGGAGTCACGACGACATGTACTTCGAAATCGGGGTTGGCGTCCCTGCTGGGCTTGCCGCCGACTGCAAAGCTGCTCACGGATAGAGAGTGAAGGCGAATCGCGCAACAGAGTGTGGCGGGCCCCTTAGGCACTCCAGCCCTAATCGTTACTCATCGACTTCAGATCTAATACTTGTAAGGACCACTCGAAATCCCAGCGCTTCCAGACTTCGCGCCGCATGCCTGAAATTGACCTTGCTGAAGAATGGCAGTGCCCTTGCCCTGCCCCGCGATCATGACAGAAACTGTCCGGCTGGATCCGTCATGTCACAGACACAACGCCCCCATCTGCGTCGGTGCATTGTTCACCGCAAGCACTTGGAGCAGGCTCTCGGCCATGTAAATCGACAAAATCACCCCCACCTCGGTGTTGAGATTCGCGGGATCGACCTGTCCAAACCTATCGGCGATGAGGCTTTTGCGGAGTTGCACGGCACATTTTGCGCGTCGAGCGTGTTGGTGTTCCGAGACCAGCACCTGACACGCGAGCAGCACAAGAACATTGGGCGCCGCTTCAAAGGGGGACCCGGAGGTTTTTACGGTGAGCGCCGATGCAAACACGAAGTTTGGGATTACGCTCCGGCGTCGCGCTCGGGCGAGCGCGTCTCGATTTGCTCAACCGACAAGCCCAGCCCTTGATGATGGCATCGGCGACGCACCGTCCCCCGCTGTTCGCCAACTGGAAAGAAGTCGTCCCAATGTCCGAGCTCTGCTGACAGGGGTCTTTTGTTTGGAGCACGAGACCAGATTCGAATGCATCGCAATCGACACCGCATCGCTTCGCGCGAGCTTAGAAGGCTTCTCGCGTAGTTTCGTTTGTCAGCGGATGATTTGCGGATCGTCTAGTCGCGTCGAAGCCGCGGCGCTTTCCGGCTTCTCCCGCGCTCAACGATCCGCGCGATCGGCTCGCTCCCGCTCCGTGCGCTCTCGACGCTCGGAGCGCTCCGGTCGCGGCTCTCGATCGGGTCGGTCCGAGCGCTCCGCCCGACCCGATCGTTCCTCTCGGTGTTCGCGGCCCTCACGGTCATCTCGATCTTCTCGGTCTTCTCGGTCTTCTCGGTCCTCACGCTCGGACCGATCCTTTTTCTCTTTGTCTTTGTTTTTGTCTCTGTCTTTGTCTTTGTCTTTGTCCCGCGAGTCGGAATGCGCGTCTATCAGCATTCCCGATCTTCCGCGCTCCTCGACGACTACCCTTCGGGCGCGCAAGCGACCTTGCGAATCCAGTCGGCCTTCGACGCGCACGAGGGTATCGGTCCTCAATAGACCGACGTCTGCGAGATCGGACAGTTCCAACTTCGTCCCCTGCACACCAACGCCGCCAGCGCGATGGCGGGTGACGTATCCCTGAACCGACAGGTTTCGAGTGGCGCTTCGGTGCGTCGGCGCCATTTCGATCTGCGCTCGTTCGAGGGTCTTGGTTTCAGGATTCCAGTTCCCCCGCAACAACACGCGATCGCTGCCCGGGGGCTGCGAATCGGTCCGGTGCGTCTCGGTAGTTGAGCGCAGACCGCCAACATAGACTGTATTCGCCGAAACAAGATTCGCCGTTCCGGTAATCAGCGCCGGGGAGTTTTCCGAACGTTGATCGAGGCGGCTCGCAACCACCACTCCGTCCCCCCGTCTCAATCCGCTGACATCAATATGGGAACCCGCTTTGATCTCTCCCAGGCTCGAAGCCGTTCCCGAACGGCGATCGAACACACCGCCGTCGGGCCGCAACTCGACGGGTTGTCCCATCACCCACAACATTCCCCGGGCGACATCGATTCGGTCGACGGGGCCCGCCAGCGCACTCTCCATGGTGAGATGGGCGGCCCGGAGCGGGCGGGTGGGGTCCGTGTGGATGCGGACGACCTGTCCGACCGCAAGGTCCGACACCCCGGCCGGCATTCCGTTGCGCTCGATCGAGGTTGCCGCGTCATACTCGATTTTCAGACCATTGACGCACACGCTGCCGAAGCCCGTGATGAGGCCCAAGATTCCCGTTCCTCCGGTACCGCTCCCGGACATGTCGTCATCGCCGGTGTTGAGCCCCGTGCCTCCTGCTCCGCTGCCACCCTGGGCGTAGATCCCGGTTCCACCGACGCCGCTTCCATCTTCGTTGCCCCCGCTCCCAAAGCCGGTTCCACCGGTACCGCTTCCATCTTCGTCACTGAGCCCCGCGCTACGCGGCTCGCATGTCGCGCTGGCGGGCTGGGCGTATGCGATCGCAAGTGAAAGGGTGAGCAGACGCAACAGATCGATCAAACGCCTATTCATGGCTCACGTCCTCATCGCCGTCCGCATCGAGCGTCGCGTTGTCCGTCGAGGCCGAATAGAAGTAGGTGCCCACCGAAATGCGATGTGAGGCGTCCGATGCGATGGAATCTCGGGTTTGCAGCTCGAGTGCTTTGCGGTTGATGCGGTTCAGGAACTCCGCTCCTTCGACACCCACCATTGCGGATAGTTCCTCGGCAGACTGCGCAGTCAAACGATCGTAGTAGACGAGTCGATCGAACTTGGGCGCACTCTCTTCGAGAATATTGTGCACCCCCGCCGAGATGTGATCGTGCAGGCTTCTGCCGAAGAAGTGCAGTTTTTCATCTAGGCCGCGATTGGGCACGAAGGAATCGGCCCGCAGCACCACCCAGTCTCGCTCGTCGATCTCCACGACGCCGAGCCGGATCCACTCGTCGAGCACCGAGCACGCGGGAATGTCTTTACTGACGGACTCAACGAGAGATGCAAAGGATGGCCCTGTTTCACCTACCCGCGGAATCGCCAGTGCAATTCCGTTCTCGTCCAGATAGTTTGGATCCGCGATCCAGCGCGATACCACCAGCGCTCCGAGGTTGGCTGTGCTGGGCATCACTTCGCCTCGGCCCAGTTCGGCGCGCAAACGCTTCACCTCTTTTCGGTGAATACTCGTCAGCAGGCTGATGCGGCTGTCGGTTTGACGTTTCCCCTCGATCGTAAACTCAGCCTCGGCAACCTCGACGAAAACCGACTTGAGGAGGTTTGCGATGAACGTGTAGGTGAGTTGCTTCGAGAGCAGCAGTCGCACGAGAGGGCGCAACAGTGTTCGAACCCCGCGCGCGAGGGCCCCGGCACCGGATGTCTGCCCTGATTCTGACGACGACTCATCGGTCACGATTTTCTGCCTGTCTCCCAGACGGACTCGGGGGGGTGTGCTTCGGGCGAACCGTGCTGCGTCGATCTCTGCGGCAGCGCTCGGGCCTCGAACGTCTCGCGTTGAATCTGCGCGAGCTTCATCTCGTCGAGCACCTCGGGATCTTCCGGGTCGACTTCGAGCAACACCTTTAGTTCCTCGATCGCCAGAGTGGACTCCCCTGCCCTGCGGTAAACACGAGCGAGATTGAACCGGGCGTCGGTGTCCGATGCGTCGAACTCCAACGCGGTGCGATACCCGCATGCAGCTTCCTCGAGTTGCCCCAACTTCGACAGTGCGTTGGCCCGATTGAAATGCGCCGAGCCATGGTCCGGCTCTCGACGAAGCAGCTCATCATATACGAGCAACGCCTCTTCTGGTCGTTCAGCGCGCATCAATTCAACTCCGAGATTGTTCCGGGCCTTGCTCCAACTTGGATCTATCTGGAGCGCCTCCTTTAGGAAGGCGACCGCTTGGGTGTGATCTCTTCGCTTCGAAGCACCGAGAGCGAGGATAAAGTAACTCTCGCTGTCTCCTTTGAGAGCTGCAACGGCCCGCTTCGCAGCGCGGGCGGCATCGCGATCCTTCCCCGACCAACTCAACACCTTTGCGAGATTTCGCAGAGCAATGCCGTGCTCCTGTAGGTCGACGCCCGCGAGGAGCAACGCTTCGGCCTCCGCCATGCGCGGAGCCGCGGAGCTGAGTCCTGCCTCGAACCAGCCAAGTTCCTCGACCTTCCCCAATAGCGCCACGGCGAGCCGCCTGTGTCCTTCGATGGTGGGATGCACGTGGTCCAGGAACCAGTCGGCACCGCGCGGCCGCTGCGCTGACCCGGGGGCAGAGGCCATCAGCGACTCGAAATCGACAAGGGAAACGTTTTCTTCCAGCGCGACCTGCCTCGCAATCTCGCCTATTTGTGAGATCGCTCGCAGGGGAACCACATCTTCGTCGCGGGCCCGGATCAAGTGTTGCTCTCCCTGCTCGAACTCACCCAGTGCAACCAACGCCCGACCGAGTCCATAGTGCGCGGCAGCGTGCCGCGCGTCCAGCGACAGCGCTCGCTCGAACAATGACTGTGCCGCGGCGAACTTCTCGTCGTAGAGCAATTGCTCGGCGCGATCGATCCAGTCCTCGAGGTCGTCCCGCTCCGCGTCTGTCAGGGAAGCATCGACCTCGCTCTTGAACGGCGAGCTGTCGAGCAGATTGTCTGCGGGCGCGATCATCGTGAGTTCGATTCCGGAATGGCGAGCGAGTGAGGCCATTCGCACAAGGTTGACCCGGTAGTGGGCGAGAACCGCTGCCCGGAGCGAATCGTCGCGGTGATAGGAAGCGGGGCCGATGCTCGAGTCCAACCGGGTCTTGACCTCCGCCGAGAGTTCGTCATGACTCTGCGAAGCCCCTTCAGCGGGACCTGCAAGCGTCAGCGCGCTTTGCAGCGCTGTGTAGATCCGGGTTTCGCGAAGCTTAAGATCGAGCCAACGCAACGCTTCTGGTTGCGCGCGCAGCGAACGATAGGTGCGCTCTTCCAGAAATTCGTTGTGCCCGGAATACACGATGAAGAGATCCGGTTCGTACTGCAGAAGTTCTTCCATTACGGCGACGACTCGATAGCTCGCGTAACTGATGCCCCCGGCGTTGATCACTTCCCAGTTCGTCTCGGGAGCGACCGCGGGCAAATAGGCGCGGAGCCAGCCGCAGAAGCTCGTGATGTCCCGGTACGGTCGGCCGTACGTCGTCGAACCTCCAAGACAGAAGACGCGCCGAACCCCCGGGTCCTTCTGGGTGGGAAAGCTCTGGTCGTTAAAGAACCGAAGCTTGTTCTGTGCGGTGCGGAACCGAGTGTCACCGCCGGTGCCCTGCTCGAGTTCGAAGAGTGGAAGTTCGGCGGCGAAGCCCACATAGGGGTCTTCGCTGCGAATCGACGGCTCCGTCCCTTTCAGCCAGAGCCCCGTCTCCAGAAACAGCGCCAGGATCAGCACTGGGACCCACGCAAACAGGAATTTCTTCTTGAGTTCCATTGCAGACTCCTTTCGGGTTCGACGCCTAATAGATCCAAGTCACGCTGGCGCCGAGTCCCCAGTTTGGAGCCGGCTCAGAGAGACCCACCACCCCATAGGGGCCAAAGCGAAGATGCTCGCCGCTGCGGAACGAAAGATTGGGAGAGATCTCGTGATAGTCCTGCGCCCCCCTCACCGAGGCTTGCCGATAGTCGTACGCGACCCCCATGCTGAAGCTGCGACTCACGCGATACCCGGCCCCCAGCGAGGCGAGTACGATGTCACGATAGAACCCTTCTTTGAAGCGGTATCCGAAACTTCCGAATCCGCTAAGGCTTCCCAAAGACTTGCTGAGTTCGAACTGCAGCGTCACGTCGGTTTTGCCAGTCCCGAGCTTGTCGTTCGCAGTCGGGAATTTGACTTTCGTAGTCAAGTCCAAAATCGGGAGTGCCTTTGCGCTCGGGTAGTAGGTATAGGAGAGGCTAGCCGTGAGGTCGCCGGCTTCGGATCCATTGCCGTCACTCAAATTATTCTCGAATCCGTCAGCCACGCTGTAGGGCAAGGAGAGCCGGAAGGTAATGGGTTCCAATTCGAGCATCAGAGCGAACGGTATGGCGAGGGCGTTTGTCGTGGCCGGATCTCCGTAGTCCCCACGACTGAAGTCGAAACCAACGCCTGCGGATGCGTAAAAGCGGCGGGGAGCCTCGTCGACGAAAAAGGGCATGGTAGACGACTCGGACTGCGCGTTCGCTCGGGCCCCGCTGATGGCGACAAAGATCGTGATCGCCAGGGCGACAGTGCAGCGAATCGTGACAGGTGTGACGCGATGATAAGGGCTGATTTGCGAGTGTATCTTTTCGAATTGCATCTTCTTACCTCAGCAGGCTCTGACTTGTTGCCGTCGACACGAATGGCCTCGTGAAACGAGGGTGTGGTGAAGAGCCGGAGGCGGGCGACCGAACGCTTGCGTGCGGTCGCCCGCCACAATGCTATCGGTCAACGCGTTCGGCCCGATCCGTTCGTTCGCCGCGATCTGCCCGTTCGCCACGATCCGCCCGTTCGCTGCGCTCTGCTCGCTCGGGGCGTTCCGCCCTTTCGGCTCTTTCACTGCGATCTCCGCGTTCGGCACGGTCGGCTCGCTCGGAGCGGTCTGCTCGATCAGAGCGATCGGCGTCATCTCGCCCGCGCCCGCGACCCCGGGCGTCCTTCTCACGAGTACGCGTGCGCTCGCGAAGCACGTTGCCCTCGGCGTCGGTGCGGATCTCGGTGCGGGTCTCCACTTTGCTTCCGTCGGCGAGCCGCACGACGTTGCGGGTTCGCTCCCGGCGTTCGCCGGTTACGGGATTGACCGT
>Ga0115003_10002101_pt1 | contig 16844 bp, 12 predicted proteins | sample ArcticOcean_MG_C_7_FD_88736 | JGI IMG/M metagenome (GOLD analysis project Ga0115003, IMG submission 88736) | Marine microbial communities from western Arctic Ocean - ArcticOcean_MG_CB11_88 | ecosystem: Environmental > Aquatic > Marine > Oceanic | place: Arctic Ocean: Canada Basin | collected... | reverse complement strand
GAACGTTCAAACTTTTCCTTAGCCATGGGAGGCTCCTCTTTTTTTTGTGGCGGTGGGCAAATTGTCCACTACAGTTTACGCATATTTTGCTTGGATCTCTTCTGAAATATTAGATGGTACTGGTTCGTAATGGTCAAATTGCATTGAAAAGTTAGCCCGCCCAGAAGACATCGATCTAAGCGTATTGATGTACCCAAACATATTTGCCAATGGAACAAATGCGTCAATAGCAATTGCATTACCGCGACTATCCTGTCCTTGGACGTGACCGCGCCGCGAAGTCAAATCCCCAATTATTCCACCAGTATATTCGTCGGGAGTAATCACTTCTACTTTCATTATCGGTTCGAGAAGTTTTGCTCCAGCTAGACGCATACCTTCTCTCATGCACATCCGACCTGCAATTTCAAAAGCTAAGACCGACGAATCAACGTCGTGATATTTTCCCTCGAGCAAAGCGACTTTAAAATCAATTACAGGAAAGCCAGCCAATGGCCCACTATCCATGACTGATCTAATGCCTTTTTCAACACCTGGAATATAATCCTTTGGAACAGATCCACCAACTACGCGGGATTCAAACGAAAAGCCCTCGCCAGGAACCGTTGGAGAAATAACCATTTTTACCTCGGCGTATTGACCGGATCCTCCAGATTGCTTCTTGTGGGTGTAAACATGCTCTACTTCGTGACCAATTGTTTCACGGTAAGCAACTTGTGGCGCACCGATATTGGCCTCTACTTTAAATTCACGACGCATTCGGTCCACAAGGATATCAAGGTGAAGTTCGCCCATGCCCTTCATGATGGTCTGACCAGATTCGATATCTGTCTCAACGCGGAAAGACGGATCCTCAGCAGACAAACGTTGTAACGCCAAGCCCATTTTTTCTTGGTCACCTTTTGTTTTTGGTTCAATGGCGATCTCGATTACGGGTACCGGGAAAGTCATTGTCTCCAAAACAACTGGAGCGTTCACAGCACAAAGAGTGTCACCCGTGGTTGTTTCTTTTAAGCCACCGAGTGCTATGATATCACCCGAAAATGCTTCGGAGATTTCATCTCGGTCATTAGAGTGCATAATCATCATACGACCAACACGCTCTTTCTTGCCCTTAGTTGAGTTCAAGAAATTATCGCCTTTTTCCAACTTACCAGAGTAAATTCGAGTAAAGGTCAAAGAGCCAACAAATGGGTCATTCCAGATTTTGAAGGCGAGCGCCGAAAACGGCATGTCGTCGTCCGCACGCCGTGCCTGGTCTCTAGTTTCTGTTTCATCGCCTGGTTTGAAGCCCATGTAATCGACGACGTCGAGCGGGCTTGGCAAATAGTCAATAACAGCGTTAAGCAATGGCTGAACTGCTTTGTTTTTAAATGCTGAACCACCAAGCACAGGCACAAATGCCATACTTAAAGTCGCCTTGCGGATCAAATCACGTAAAGTAGGGATATCAGGCTCATTACCCTCCAAATACTCCATCATTGCATCATCGTCTTGCTCTACAGCAGCCTCAACTAGTTTGCTTCGCCATTTCGCAGCAGATTCCTTTAAACTTTCCCGTATTGGTTCTTTTGTCCAAGAAGCTCCAAGGTCTTCACCCTGCCACAACCACTCTTCCATCGTTACAAGATCAACCAAGCCTTCCAACTCAGTTTCAGCGCCAATTGGAAAAGAAATAGGAATTGCACTCGCTCCAGTGCGATCCTCGATCATGTCGACACATTTGAAGAAATCTGCCCCTGTTTTATCCATTTTGTTGACAAAAACCATACGCGGTACTTTATAACGATCAGCCTGACGCCAAACCGTTTCCGTTTGAGGCTCAACACCAGCATTGCCATCCAAGACACAAACCGCTCCATCCAAAACAGCTAATGAACGCTCGACTTCAATTGTAAAGTCTACGTGGCCTGGAGTGTCGATTATATTAAAGCGGTGCTTGGGACCCTCAGCATCAACACCGTTTTCCGTACGCTCCCAAAACGTAGTTGTCGCCGCAGATGTGATAGTAATCCCGCGCTCCTGCTCTTGCTCCATGTGGTCCATGGTTGCAGCGCCATCGTGCACTTCACCGATGTTATGCTCTTTACCTGTATAAAACAGGATACGCTCTGAGCAGGTAGTCTTACCAGCATCAATGTGCGCAATTATACCGAAGTTGCGGTATAGTTCTAAGGGATATTCACGTGCCATATTTATCGAGCCTCTGTAGGGTTACCAGCGGTAATGACTAAATGCTTTGTTCGCATCTGCCATTTTATGTGTATCTTCACGCTTCTTTACGGCTGAACCACGCGACTGCACAGCATCCATTAGTTCGCCAGCAAGACGTTCTTCCATTGTATTTTCGTTGCGCTTCCGACTAGCAGTAATTAACCAGCGAATTGCTAAAGCCTCCCGCCGCTCAGGTCGAACTTCTACTGGAACTTGGTAAGTAGCCCCACCAACCCGGCGCGACCGCACCTCAACAGACGGTTTAATATTTTCTAAAGCTTCGTGAAATAACTCAATCGGAACGCGCTTGACTTTTGTTTCAACGCGCTCAAGCGCACCGTAAACGATCCGCTCAGCTATAGATTTCTTACCATCTAGCATCAGATTGTTCATAAATTTTGTCAAAACAAGATCACCGTATTTGGCATCAGGTAGGACTGTTCGCTTCTCAGCAGCATGACGACGAGACATATATAATTCCTTACTTAGGACGCTTTGCGCCGTATTTTGAACGACGTTGCTTACGGTCTTTGACACCCTGTGTGTCTAGTACACCACGAAGAATGTGGTAACGCACGCCGGGAAGGTCTTTCACCCTCCCCCCACGGATCAACACAACAGAGTGTTCCTGCAAATTATGGCTTTCTCCAGGGATATAGCTGATCACCTCAAAACCGTTAGTTAGTCTGACTTTAGCAACCTTCCTCATCGCCGAGTTCGGCTTTTTTGGAGTCGTTGTATACACCCTTGTACATACACCGCGCTTTTGCGGACATTCCTGCAAGTGCATAGACTTGCTACGTTTGATTTTAGGCTGCCGGGGCTTCCGGATCAGCTGCTGGATTGTGGGCATTGGCGGTTCTCTTCTCGTCTACATAAATTTGTTGATGAGGCACGCCCCACCGGTTTTATTTTTTAGCGCCAGGTAAGACCACCCTACACTGACTGCCGCGTATTTTTGCGGTATTCATTCGTACTGCGCAACAAACACCACATCCCTTCCTAGTTGTAGAGGGGGTGGCGGGATTTCCAGAGGAACAGCTAACTGTTCTTGACCACTTCAAATTTTGATGCCGTGCAAAAGGGATTTCGCCCATCACAGATTAGGCGCGTATATGCAGAGTCGGTTAATGTGTCAACAGCTAGAAATAGAGAACAATAGCCATCATTAACAAACTATTATCAGAGCGGTAAATAAACAGACACACCGAGAACAACTCAAGAAATTAATTTTTTCAAACAGTGGTTTTTACTGATTAGATTCGGTATCAACTACGCCTTTTTTCGCCCTTAGCCATACAACATAAACATTCCAGTAATTACAATGACTGCTGAACCAATCAACGACCAGGTATCCGGCCACTCTTCGAAAAGATATAACCAAGAACCAGTGTAACAAGTAAACCAGAGTAACGAGACTGAGAAGTAAAACTCACCTTACCCATTCGAATTGCCAGTACACTGACGATATAGCCAAAAAAACTGAAACTGAAGACCCTGTTAGTAAGACCCAGGATTCTAAACTAACATCTCTCCACGGCTCAAAAAACGCCCCACAGCCTCGAGCCAAAAAAAACCAAAGCCGCAAAAAATGATATTTCTTGCAAGGATAGCTTGGCGCCCAAGCTTCTGAACATTCCATCCAGAGCGCACTACTACCAAACCGAGTAGTAGCAAAACTATTCCACCGCGCAATGCCACCGTTTGAAACATTGGCACCATACCACCAAATGCTTTAATCATCGCGTTATTAACGGCAAAACAAGTCATTGAGCACATCATGAAGATTGCACCCTTTAAATTTTCAGACATGCTTAAGCAGCTCTCATAACATTAAAAATGTTATTTCCAATGTTCAGAATGGAATATGATAAATCGCCTTTAATGATAAAAGGCCACTCTAACGAGTGGCCTTTTATCTCTTTGAATATACGCTTTGTTACTCTGTCTGAGACTTAGAGTTATCCGGTCCATCTGTATCAGATACCTCATCCACCTCAGGAGCTGCCAGTGCAATTGCCTCTTCCGCTTCCGCTCTGCGAGCTTCAATTACCACGTTGTCCCGATCAGCCGCCACACGATGCATTTTCTGAGTAGCGCCACCAGTACCTGCAGGAATCAATCTTCCAACAATTACGTTTTCTTTTAGGCCTATGAGTTTATCACGCTTACCTTGCACAGAAGCCTCTGTAAGCACTCGTGTTGTTTCTTGAAATGAGGCGGCCGAGATAAACGAACGCGTTTGAAGTGAAGCTTTGGTAATACCAAGTAATATTGGCCCTCCCTGTGCTTGGCGCCCACCTTTAGTTAAGGCCTTCTCATTTGCAGCATCAAACTCAGCCTTATCTACATGCTCTCCTTTGAGTAGAGTGGTCTCTCCACTGTCAGTAATTTCCCACTTCTGCAACATCTGGCGCACGATTACTTCTATGTGTTTGTCATTTATCTTAACGCCTTGCAGGCGATAAACGTCCTGCACTTCGTCAATCATATAATCAGCTAAAGCTTCCACACCCATAACCGAAAGAATATCATGGGGTGCAGGATTGCCATCCATGATGTAATCCCCCTTTTTGATAAAGTCACCCTCTTGAACTGGGATATGCTTACCCTTTGGCACCATGTACTCAACATTATCCATACTGTCATCAGCAGGCTCAATCGCTATACGGCGTTTATTTTTATAGTCTTTACCAAAACGAACGTAGCCGTCTATTTCGGCAATTATTGCATGGTCTTTTGGTCTGCGCGCCTCGAACAATTCGGCCACCCTCGGCAAGCCACCTGTAATATCCTTCGACCGGCCTCCTTCACGAGGAATCCGTGCCAAAATATCTCCAGCTTTGATTTCTTGTCCATCTTCAATCGACAGAACTGCGTCAACAGACATTGCATATGATACTGGATTACCATCTTTTTTGAGTAGCACCTCACCTTTTGAGTCAGTTACTATTATTTTTGGAGCAAGCTCATTACCTTTTGGTGCTGCCCGCCAATCCGAGACAATTTTTTGTGTCATGCCAGTCGCATCATCAGTCTCATCACGAAGCGCAATACCAATCACAAGGTCAACAAATTTTGCCGTACCTTTTTTTTCAGCGATAATTGGTAACGTAAACGGGTCCCACTCAAAGAGCTTTTCGCCTCGTTTAATTGTTTGCCCGTCCTTTACCAACATCTTGGATCCATAATCTACCTTATAGCTAGCTATTTCTGCCCCCCCAACATCGAGTATTTTTGTAACCATGTTGCGCGTAAGTGATAGATACTCACCAGCAGAATTTTTCAATAATGAAGCATTCTCAAGCGATACTTTGCCAGGTTGGCTACTTTCTTGACTAGATTGTTGGCCACCACCCTGAGCAACGCCACCAATGTGGAATGTCCGCATAGTTAATTGCGTACCCGGTTCTCCAATAGACTGAGCAGCAATAATTCCCACGGCCTCACCTTGGTTTACTTGGGTACCTCGTGAAAGATCCCGACCATAACAGGCTGCACATATTCCATCTTCGATTGCACAGGTCAGCGGTGATCTGATTAACATTGAGACTACACCACCATCTTCTATATGGTCGGCCTTCAATTCGTCGATCATCTCACCTTTGTTACACAAAACTTCATCTGTCCCAGGCTTTATTACGTCCTCAGCCGCAACACGTCCTAAAATACGCTCTGCTAAAGATGAGATAACTTCACCATCGTTCACAGCAGCTCGAGCGGTAATGGAACGCTCTGTTCCACAATCATGACTGCGGACTATACAGTCTTGTGCCACATCAACCAAGCGACGGGTCAAATAACCAGAGTTTGCAGTTTTTAAGGCCGTATCAGACAGACCCTTACGGGCGCCGTGTGTCGAGTTAAAATACTCAAGAACAGTGAGACCTTCTTTAAAATTTGAGATAATCGGCGTCTCAATGATATCTCCATTGGGTTTCGCCATCAAACCGCGCATCCCCCCCAGTTGTTTCATCTGGGTCACGGAACCACGCGCTTTGGAATGCGCCATCATATATACTGAGTTGGGTTCCATTTCAGAACCATCCTCATCATATTTAACAGATGCAATTGCATCCATCATAGAGTCAGTTACTTGGTCGTTACAATTTGACCAAGCGTCTATTACTTTATTGTACTTCTCACCCTGCGTTATCAGGCCGTCCATGTACTGCCGTTCAAACTCTTTAACTTGAGCGCGCACTCCATCAACAATAGTCCACTTGTCATCTGGAATAAGCATATCATCTTTACCAAATGATATTCCTGCCCGAAACGCTTCACGGAAACCAATAGTCATTACCTGATCGCAAAAAATAACAGATTCTTTCTGACCACAGTAGCGGTATACTGTGTCGATAATCTGCTGTACTTCACCCTTTTTTAAAAGGCGGTTAACCAGCTTAAAAGGTGCTTTCGCATTTGTTGGCAGCAGAGCACCTAACCGCACCCGGCCGGGTGTAGTTTCGAAACGCTCCATAACCTCATTTCCTTCATGATCAACCTGAAGTATTCGTGCTGTGATTTTTGCATGAAGGTGAACAACCCCCGCATCAAGTGCATGCTGAACTTCATCAACAGAGCCAAAAATCATGCCTTCGCCCTTCATACCTTTACGCATGAGGGAAGTATAATAAAGACCTAAAATCATATCTTGCGATGGTACTATAATTGGCGCGCCGTTAGCGGGCGACAAAACGTTATTAGTAGACATCATCAAAACCCTGCACTCGAGCTGAGCTTCAAGACTCAGTGGAACATGGACAGCCATCTGATCTCCGTCAAAATCAGCATTAAAGGCCGAGCAAACCAAGGGGTGGAGCTGAATAGCTTTACCTTCGATTAGAACGGGTTCAAACGCCTGTATGCCTAACCTGTGCAAAGTAGGTGCACGGTTCAGCATCACTGGATGCTCACGTATTACCTCATCCAAAATATCCCAAACCTCAGGACGTTCTTTCTCAACTAATTTTTTCGCCTGCTTTACAGTTGAAGATAAGCCCTTGGCTTCCAGCCTACTGTAGATAAAAGGCTTAAACAGCTCTAGCGCCATCTTCTTTGGCAACCCACATTGATGCAGTTTCAGTTCAGGCCCTGTCACAATCACCGACCGACCCGAAAAATCTACGCGTTTACCTAAAAGGTTTTGGCGAAAGCGTCCTTGCTTACCCTTCAGCATATCTGAAAGAGACTTCAATGGGCGTTTGTTTTGACCAGTAATTACCCTGCCACGACGTCCATTATCAAATAAAGCATCCACAGATTCTTGTAACATCCGCTTTTCATTGCGAACAATAATATCTGGTGCCCTTAACTCGATTAGCCGTTTCAAACGGTTATTACGATTAATAACTCGGCGATAAAGGTCATTGAGATCTGACGTTGCAAAACGACCACCATCCAACGGAACTAACGGTCTTAACTCTGGCGGTATTACAGGAATAACAGTAAGGATCATCCACTCTGGACGGTTGCCAGATTCAATGAAACTCTCAACAATCTTTAAACGCTTTATAATTTTCTTTGGCTTCAATTCGCCTGTAGCTTCAGCCAGATCAGCACGCAACTGATCCGCTTCTCCATCTAAGTCAATCAAAGACAACATTTCACGAATAGCCTCAGCACCAATATTTGCTGTGAAAGCGTCCATCCCATATATATCCTGGGCATCAAGAAATTCTTCCTCATTCATCAACTGGCCATAAATTAAGTCAGTTAAACCGGGCTCAATTACAACGTAATTTTCAAAATATAATATACGTTCAAGATCACGCAATGTCATGTCTAGCATTAGTCCTATGCGAGACGGAAGTGACTTCAAAAACCAGATGTGAGCAACAGGACTTGCTAATTCAATGTGACCCATGCGTTCACGACGCACTTTTTGCAATGTAACTTCAACTCCACATTTCTCACAGACAACGCCTCGATATTTCATGCGCTTGTATTTTCCACACAGGCACTCATAATCTTTTATTGGTCCAAAAATGCGTGCACAAAAGAGACCATCACGTTCTGGCTTGAAAGTACGGTAATTTATCGTTTCTGGCTTTTTAATTTCGCCAAATGACCATGACAAAATTCGTTCCGGGCTTGCTAGAGAAACTTTAATTTCATCAAATGCTTTTGGTGGCGTGATTGGATTAAACGGGTTGGTTGATAATTCCTGGTTCATTTTAAATTCCTTTAAATCATAGGGAAGAGCGGTGGAAGTAGATTACTTTATTATTAACAATCTACTCATCCACCTCCGCATCCAGGAGTTCCATATTTAGACCAAGGCCACGAACTTCTTTAACGAGAACATTGAACGATTCTGGAATTCCCGCTTCAAAATTATCTTCACCTTTTACAATACTTTCATAGACTTTAGTCCGCCCGGCAACATCGTCAGATTTGACAGTCAGCATTTCCTGAAGTGTATAAGCCGCCCCATATGCCTCTAATGCCCAAACTTCCATTTCTCCAAAACGCTGGCCACCAAACTGTGCCTTACCGCCCAGTGGTTGCTGAGTAACCAAAGAGTATGGCCCAGTAGAACGAGCGTGAATTTTGTCGTCTACAAGATGGTGCAATTTAAGCAGGTATTTTATCCCAACAGTCACTGGTCGAGCAAATTGCTCACCTGTACGACCATCGAAGAGGACTGATTGCCCACTTTCACTAAATCCAGCTCGCCGTAGAGCGTCATTAACATCGGCCTCCTTGGCACCGTCAAAAACTGGCGTAGCAATGGGCACACCGTTAATCACATTGCCCGCAGACTCTATTAATGAGGGCTCGTCCATCGCCTCAATACCTTCAGCGTATACGTCGTCACCATAAGCAATCCGCATAGCGTCTCGTACGGGAGTTAAATCACCAGATCGGCGATACTCGCCTAAGGCTTCGTCAATCTGAATGCCCAAACCACGTGCGGCCCAACCCATATGGGTTTCAAGTATCTGACCAACATTCATTCGTGAAGGTACACCTAAAGGGTTCAACACGAAATCAACGGGAGTACCATCACTCAAGAAAGGCATATCCTCCATCGGAACAACTTTGGAAATCACTCCTTTATTGCCGTGACGACCAGCCATTTTGTCGCCTGGTTGCAGTTTACGTTTCACCGCTACAAAAACTTTAACCATTTTCATAACGCCTGGGGGTAAATCATCACCCCGACGCACCTTTTCAACTTTATCTTCAAAGCGCGCGTCTAGAGTACGTTTTTGAGCCTCGTATTGTTCATGCAATGCTTCGATGGTTTGAGCATCAGTCTCTTCTTTCATTGCAAACTGCCACCAATGGCTTCGCGGAGTATCGTCTAGGATCTCTTGCGTAATGAGTTTGCCCTTGGTGCCCTTTGGACCATTAACAGAGTCCTTACCTTGCATCATACTACGTAGGCGAGCATAAATATTACGGTCAAGAATGGTTAGCTCATCATCTCGATCACGAGCCAGCCTCTCAACTTCCTCGCGCTCTATCTGCAATGCACGTTCATCTTTTTCAACACCATGTCTATTAAAAACGCGGACCTCAACAATCGTACCATAATCACCTGGAGGAAGTCGTAATGATGTATCACGTACATCTGATGCCTTCTCACCAAATATGGCCCGGAGAAGCTTTTCCTCCGGAGTCATTGGACTTTCGCCCTTTGGAGTAATTTTACCAACCAATATATCCGATGGACCAACCTCTGCACCGATATATACAATGCCAGCTTCATCTAAATTTCGTAAAGCTTCTTCGCCCACATTTGGGATGTCTCGAGTGATCTCTTCTGGACCTAGTTTAGTATCGCGGGCTGCCACTTCAAACTCTTCAATATGAACAGAAGTAAAGACATCATCACGCACAATGCGTTCAGAAATAAGGATACTATCCTCATAGTTATAACCATTCCATGGCATAAAGGCGACCACTACATTTTTGCCTAATGCAAGCTCACCAATGTCAGTAGAAGGACCATCTGCAACAACTTCACCTTTGGTTATATGGTCTCCGACCTTCACCAAAGGACGTTGATTAATACATGTATTTTGATTTGAACGTTGGAACTTCCGCATCCTGTAGATATCAACACCAGCGTCTCCAAGCTCTAGGTCTTCGGTGGCCCGAATAACTATCCGCTGTGCGTCTACTTGGTCGATGATCCCACCCCGTTTAGCTACGATGGCTGCACCAGAGTCACGAGCTACAACCTCCTCGATTCCAGTGCCAACTAGTGGCGCTTCAGCCTTAAGAAGTGGTACCGCTTGTCGTTGCATGTTAGAGCCCATCAGTGCTCTATTTGCATCGTCGTTTTCAAGAAATGGTATCAAGGAGGCTGCAACGGAAACCAACTGCTTTGGTGAAACATCAATCAAGTCTACCGAGTCAGACTGTGCCAACGTATAATCACCATTTTGACGAGTTGAGACTAAGTCATTTTGAAACTTGCCGTCTTTATCGAGAGCGGCATTTGCTTGTGCCACAGTGTGCCTCATCTCTTCGGTAGCTGACATATATTGCACATCGTCGGTTACCTTACCATCTACAACTTTGCGATATGGCGTTTCAATGAAACCATATTTATTTACGCGAGCGAAAGTCGCCAACGAATTAATTAGGCCGATATTTGGTCCTTCTGGTGTTTCAATCGGACACATCCGACCGTAATGCGTTGCGTGAACATCACGAACTTCAAAACCAGCTCTTTCTCGCGTCAAACCACCAGGTCCAAGCGCAGAGAGTCGACGCTTGTGGGTCACCTCTGACAATGGATTAGTTTGATCCATAAACTGGGATAATTGACTTGATCCAAAGAACTCTCGCACCGCAGCGGCAGCTGGTTTCGCATTGATCAAATCTTGTGGCATCACTGTATCAATTTCAACAGACGACATCCGTTCCTTGATAGCTCGCTCCATGCGTAATAGACCAACTCGGTATTGGTTTTCCATCAACTCGCCCACTGAACGCACACGCCGATTACCCAAATGGTCAATATCGTCAATATCTCCCTTACCATCACGCAAATCAACTAAGGCTTTTATGCATGATACAATATCTTCTCGGCGCAAGGTACGAACAGTGTCTTCTGCATCCAAATCGAGACGCATGTTCATTTTTACTCTACCCACGGCAGATAAATCATACCGATCACCATCAAAGAAAAGTGTATCAAATAATCCAGCAGCTGCGTCTACTGTAGGCGGCTCACCGGGGCGCATTACACGATAAATATCCATCAAAGCTGTATCACGGGACATATTTTTGTCAGCAGCCATTGTATTACGCATGTAGGCGCCAACGTTCACATTGTCGATATCGAGGACAGGAATATTTGTGATGCCGGCATCTAATAATTCCTTTACAGAACCACCAATGGCTTCACCCTCTTTGTCTAACTCCCAAGTCAACTCATCGCCAGCTTCTACGTAAATAGCGCCGGTCTCTTCATTAATTATATCTTTGGCAACAAATTTACCTAAAATTTGATCAAACGGAACCAGCAAATTTGACACACTGCCCTCGTCAATCAACTTTTTGACAGCACGAGGTGTTATTTTTTTACCAGCTTCGGCAATAACCTTGCCTGTTTTAGAATCTACCAGATCAAACAGTGGCCGCGTACCCCGCACACGCTCTGGAAAGAACTTAGTTACCCAGCCGCCGTCTTTCTTGAACGCGTAGTCAACCGTTTCGTAATAGGCGTCCATTATTCCTTCTTGGTCAAAACCCAATGCATATAATAGAGTCGTTACTGGCAACTTACGACGACGGTCGATCCGAGCATAAACTACGTCCTTAGCGTCAAACTCAAAGTCTAACCAGGAGCCACGATATGGAATTATACGACAAGCAAAAAGCAACTTCCCAGAAGAATGTGATTTACCTTTATCGTGGTCAAAAAATACCCCTGGAGAACGATGCATCTGCGAAACAATAACGCGCTCGGTACCATTCACAACAAACGTCCCGTTTGGTGTCATTAAAGGCATGTCACCCATAAATACGTCTTGCTCTTTAATATCTTTTACAGATTTTGCCCCGGTATCCTCATCTGTATCAAAAACAATTAATCTCAGAGTCACTTTAAGCGGCGCCGCATAGGTCATATCACGCTGCTGGCATTCCTCAACATCATATTTAGGTTTCTCTAAGTCGTATTTAACAAACTCTAACACAGCTGACTCGTTAAAATCCTTGATTGGAAAAACAGACTGGAAAACCCCTTTAATTCCTTCACCATCAAGAGGCTCAAGCGTATCGCCAGATTTTAAGAATAAATCATAAGAGGATTTTTGTACCTCAATTAAGTTGGGCATCTCTAAGACTTCACGGATTTTTCCGTAATATTTGCGCAAACGTTTTTGACCTAGGAATGAGTTAGCCATGCGTTACGTAACCTTTCATCTCGACCGCCACACTGCTGTTGGGGACCAGCAGAGTGAACATCTGAGAAAGGGTTTTGGTTCGGCCTATTCCAGAATATCGTCCCAAAGATATCCGCCCGACCTATGAACCTACCCAGAAAGAAACCCACTGTGGGCCCCTATCAGGAGAGGTATTGTAATTCCGAAAAGAGGCCTTCAAATAAGTACCACAAAGACGGGAAAAGCTGGGGGCCCATAAAGCCCCCAGCCAAGATCAATACTGTTTAAAAATTACTTTACCTCAACTTCGGCGCCAGCGGCCTCCAACTTAGCCTTTATGTCGTCAGCTTCAGCTTTATCGACGCCCTCTTTGACGGCCTTGCCGCCGGCGTCAACTAAATCTTTAGCCTCTTTAAGACCCAGCCCAGTAATCGCGCGAACCTCTTTTATGACATTAATTTTCGATGCGCCAGCAGCAACAAGAATTACGTTAAATTCTGTTTGCTCTTCAGCAGCGCCGCCACCATCTGCTGGGCCAGCTACCATCACAGCTCCACCAGCTGCCGGTTCGATTCCATACTCGTCCATGAGTATAGTTTTTAATTCTTGTGCTTCCAGCAATGTAAGACCAACAATGTCTTTTGCAAGTTTTTTAAGATCAGCCATTTTCGACTCTTTCTAATTTTTTAAATGTGTCCCGACGAGGGCTTTAAACCCACGAAAGTGTTTCAATTGCTTACGCGGCCTTTTCTTCGATAGTCGCGATAATACCCGCGATATTACTTGCAGGCGCGCCAATGGCACCGGCTAGGTTGCTTGCAGGAGCAACGACACAGCCAACAATGGAAGAAATTAACTCTTCTCGGCTCGGCATCGACGCAACAGCTTTTACACCAGCAGGGTCCAATTCGTTTTCACCCATAGCACCACCAAGTATATCCAGTTTTGGATTTACCTTTGAGTACTCCTGAACCACTTTGGCAGCTGCCACAGGGTCTTCGGAATAGGCAAGAACGGTCATACCCGTTAGATAATCAGCTATGCTTGCGCAAGGCTTTCCATCTAGGGCAATTTTGGCGAGCCTGTTTTTGGCAACACGCACGAACCCACCCGCCTCACGCATTTGCGCGCGCAGGTCCTGCATCTCAGCAACTGTCATACCCTCGTAGCGGCTAACCACCACAACGCCAGAGCTTTCAAAGATTTGACCGAGGTCTTCGACCAATTTCTCTTTCTGGGCTCTATCCACAGTTTCACTCCAATTTATGAGGGTCCATTATGTCCCCTCGGCTCAGTTTAGCAGTGGTTACCCACCACGCTTGAGTCCACGATACGAGACTAATGGAAAAATTCCCCAAAAACATTTCGGGATATAAGACCGTTATCTCCATCTCAGGCAGGAAATTAAGTCTTGGAGACCCCCACCTTCTCGGACAGAACAATAGCCCCGCCAGGTTGTGCCGGAGTATCTCGATAGCATGTAGGGGATTCGTTTCATTTGAGCAAGAGCCTAAAACGATTACTATTTTGTAAATTTAAAGCCAGCCGGCCTGAACTCAAAAATTAGTTTAGTTAGACAAACTTTTGAACAATAATTTTTTGCCTTATATGACTTAAACCAAAAAAAGTGGGCCCTAGGGCCCACTTTTTCACACTTAATGTCTAGTGTCTCAATCTCCAGTGGCGCTGTCTACATTAATAGTAACACTCGGACCCATCGTTGAGCTGACCGCTATTTTCTTCATGTAAGCACCTTTTGAGCCAGTCGGCCTAGCCTTCGCAACTGCGTCAACAAAAGAACGAATATTCGCAATTAACTTAGCTTCGTCAAAAGACACTTTGCCAATTCCTGCATGCAATACACCCGCTTTTTCAACTTTAAACTGGACCTGTCCACCCTTCAAAGCCTCAACAGCCTCTTTTATGTCCATCGTCACTGTACCAATTTTTGGGTTAGGCATGAGATTGCGTGGGCCCAAAACTTTGCCTAGACGGCCAACAATAGGCATCATGTCAGGTGTTGCTATACAACGATCAAAGTCAATCTTACCACCTTGAACAATTTCCATCAAATCTTCTGCGCCCACTATATCAGCTCCAGCCGCTTGCGCCTCTTCTGCCTTAGGACCACGAGCAAAAACGGCTACGCGCACAGATTTTCCTGTTCCATTTGGAAGGTTAACCGTCCCACGAACCATTTGGTCAGCATGTCTTGGATCAACGCCAAGGTTCATAGCAATCTCGACTGTTTCATCAAACTTTGCTTTTGAATTACCTTTGATGAGTGCAACCGCATCCTCCACAGATACGTTGGCTTTTTCAGCGAATGCAGCTCTGGCTTCAGTAGTTCTTTTTCCATATTTAGCCATATTATTTCACCTCAATACCCATAGACCGAGCTGAGCCCAGTATAATTTTCATCGCGCCATCTATATCGTTGGCGTTCAAGTCCTTCATTTTAGCTTCAGCAATTTCCTTGACCTGCGCCACGGTGACATTTGCCACAACTTCACGGCCTGGTAGTTCGGCACCACGAGGACGGTTGCGCTTGCCTACAGGCTTAAGTCCAGCTGCCTTCTTTAGGTAATAAGATGCCGGTGGTGTCTTAATATCCATAGAAAAAGACTTGTCTTGATAGTAAGTAATAGCTGTCGGGCAGGGAGCACCAGGCTCCATATCTGCTGTTTTAGCGTTAAAAGCTTTGCAGAACTCCATGATATTTATTCCACGTTGGCCTAAAGCAGGCCCCACTGGTGGGGACGGATTTGCAGCACCCGCTGGGATTTGCAATTTCATAGTACCGGCGATTTTTTTAGCCATTTTGCCTTCTCCTTTTCAAACACCCGTTAATCGCGATTAGCGGGCTAAGTTGATGTGGTTCGGATCATCACGCGTAATGACAGCCTCCCACAGACCCATTTGGGTTATTTACGCAAAATGCGCGTTAATCAGACTTGCTTAGAAACTTGAGTAAATTCCAATTCGACAGGGGTGGCCCGCCCAAAGATGGATACAGTAACCTTCAAACGCTGATGGTCTTCATCAACTTCCTCAACATTTCCATCAAATCCTTCAAAGTGACCCCCATTAATTTTTACTTGCTCTCCAATTTCGAAGTGAATCAATGTTCGGGGAGATTCTTCCCCCTCCTGAACACGGTTGAGAATTTGGTTTACTTCAGCATCTCGCATTGGCATCGGGCGACCCTGTGGGCCTAAAAATCCTGTAACTCGGTTAATAGAAATTATTAGGTGATAACCTTCATCAGACATCTCCATTCGAACAAGTACGTATCCTGGCATAAAGCGTCGCTCAGTTGTAACTTTTTTGCCACGACGAACCTCGATCACTTCCTCAGTAGGAACTAATACTTCCTCAATCTGCTCCTCCATGCCCGCATCGATTACCGATTGGCGAATGGTCTCTGCAATCTTTTTTTCGTAATTCGAAAGGACACTTACCGAATACCATCTTTTTGCCATTTTATGGGCCTTCACCTTACTCAGGGTTACCCCTGATATACGTCTAGTATCGCCTAGGGCGCCTAATCAAACGAACGTGTAACCGAATCGGACCACGCGCATTACTTGTTGTTCAGCGGGTTACCCGCCTAGCGCTCCGTTTTCAAGAGGCACCGTACAGTCGCTTAGAACAAACCCAAAACAGAGCGCAAACCAAGACGAATCACAGCATCGATCCCTGAAAAAAATAATGCAGCGATTATAGCTAACAAAAGAACCATAGCTGTGGTGATTAGAACTTCACGGCGAGTTGGCCACACAACTTTAGTAATTTCAGCACGTGTCTGCTGAATAAATTGAAACGGGTTAATTCTCGCCATAGACTCTCTCTTAACAGGATTACTTTATTGGAGATACGCTGTGTTTTAGTTAGTTACAACCCTAACAAGGTATACACTCAAACTTAACAGACCCCCACTAATTTTGAAGCACTCTAACAAGCAACATCCATTTGGTATTAAAGCTACTACACCCATTAAACCAACTTAGTATTTAAACAAAGCCAGTATTCCGATAATAATGAAGCTTCTGTCGGCCACAAAATTACATATAGCTGCAGCGCTGGCCGGAATGCATATTTGATATGATGATTTTTCGAATAAGAGAGATATAATATTCTACCCAGGATTGGCGATGACCTACTCTCCCACAGCTTAAGCTGCAGTACCATCGGCGCAACCATGCTTAACTGCCGAGTTCGGGATGGGATCGGGTGTTTCATTGGCGCTATGATCACCAAACCAAGATAGATCTTAGCCTG
>Ga0115003_10002088_pt1 | contig 16900 bp, 17 predicted proteins | sample ArcticOcean_MG_C_7_FD_88736 | JGI IMG/M metagenome (GOLD analysis project Ga0115003, IMG submission 88736) | Marine microbial communities from western Arctic Ocean - ArcticOcean_MG_CB11_88 | ecosystem: Environmental > Aquatic > Marine > Oceanic | place: Arctic Ocean: Canada Basin | collected... | reverse complement strand
AATTGGAATGAGACTTGGTGAATCAATGCCATTGCATTTTCAGTGGTATAAAAAATCAGTTAAAATTGGTAAAAGAGTCAAACTTCAATTAAATCACGGTGATATTTATATTATGAGTAAAAAGGCTATTGGATTTGATTGGAAAAAAAGAAATAATAATATTTTAACTTTAAGACATGCTGCTGGTGCTAAAAAATTTTTATATCCTTAATTTATATATGAATAGTTATTTTATAATATCAATAATCGGCATAGTTGCTGGCGTTTTAACATCAATTGTTGGCGGTGGCGGATATTCTATTTTAATACCATTATTATATCACTCAGGTGTTATTAATAATTATAAAACTGCAATTGGAACTTGTTTAATGGCACTACTTCCTCCTCTAAGTATTGCTGCTGTGTATCAATATTATAAAGAAGGGCATGTTAAGGTACATTATAGTATTATGTTAGGATTAATGATATTTATTGGTTCTTATATTGGTTCTACATTTGCAGTCAAAACAGATATACATATTTTAAAATATATTTTTGGAATATTCTTGATTATAATGGGTACAGTTACATTGATTGATACAAGAACAATACACCAGATATTGGTATAAAAAAATGAATTCTAATTTATTTAATATATAAGTATTAAATAAAAAAATGACTGATAAAAAAATCAAAAAAGAAAAGACCTGTTCAGATGAACAGGTTATTATATTTGCAGATATGATGGGGATTACTCCTGAATATTTGGATAATATTATTACATCTAATAAAGATTATTGTTTGCGAATTATTCAAGAATCTTTATGTAGAGGAAGACCAGTAGATGAAATTATTACACATATTTTAACTACATGTGTGGTTCATGATTTCATAGATAATAAAGAAGAAGTTAGAAAACCAGATAAAGTTAAGACAGAATGTATGAGAGAAACAATTCCTGTTTTATCTTTTAAAGATATTTCGTCAAATGATGATGATGATGATGACGATAATCAAGCACGAGAACTATCAGATAGTATGGATGCTTACATGCCTTTAACACAAAGAGAATTATGTTTAAAAGCAGCCATGAATAGAATATCAAACAGATAGATGAATTTATAATTTATATACTAGTAAAAAAATGATACTCATAATATTATATTATATAAATAATTAATAGGAAGTTTATCTCCACCGCGTATCAGCCCTCATGGTTGACCATGAGACGAATATAGGAACATTTGTATGATATGATATACAGGCCTTAGGGTCGCCTATCATATTTATCTATGTGTATATGGGAAAGAATTTATTCAACGCCCAACCATTCCTTTAATTTCAATGGGCTATTATAACTATTTTTTACAAAAACGTTACTTGTCTTAATTTATATGATTGAGTGCAAAATACATTACACCAATTTTATCATCACTATTTAATTTATTTAAATTTGCTTTGGGAAATTTATTTTTGAATTCTTTTTTAATGGTATGTCTACCTTTGATATACTTTGGATTTTTTGCCCCTAATTTGATTTTAAAAATAGTTGTTGGTGGTTCTTTATAAACCATACATAATGCAACCAATAAATTATATGTTGATAATTTAAATATTTTTTTAACTTTACCAATATCGTGATTATAAAATTTAATAATAGTTTCAATATGACTTTTATTCATTGTTGTACCTGACATAGCAATGCATTTTGATATATCTGATAAACTTTTAAATATATCTTTTAAATTTTTATAAAAATGTTTATCGTTGATAACAGTGTAGATAAAATCAACCATATCATTAACATTTGTAATTGTTGCAAAAATAAACATATATTCTATTAAATTACTGTTAATATTTTTATTAAATCTCATAAAATTATAAATTTTATATACTTGTGATTGTAATTGTGGGAAATTAAATTTTGTTATAAAATTTGTAACTAATATTTTCATTGGTTTTAAATTCAATAACTTTATTTTTTCATTGATACATCTCTTATTATTTTTTATATATTCATACATTTTTATTAAATCCTTGTGATTTTCAAAACAAAACATTATCTATATATATTGTATTTAAATAAATAATTATATATAAATATATAATTATAATGAGTAATAATATTTCACAAACTTTTATCAATGATATTAAACAATGGGTAACACTTGACGATCAATTGAAACAAACAAGTAAACTTGTTAAACAAATAAAAAAGAAAAAAAATGAAGTTGGGTTAGAGATTCAGGGATATATGGAACAAAATGAAATTCAAGATAAAGATATTAATTTGAGTGATGGTAAAATTAAGTATTATGTATCAAAAAGAACATGTGGTATGTCAAAAAAATATATTGAAAATAGTTTAATATTATATTACAAAGGAGATTCAACTAAGGCACGAGAAGTAACTAATTATATTTATGCAAATAGGGAATCAAAAGAAGCAACAACATTAAAACGTGTTAAAAACAGAGGTCAAACCAAAAATACTTAAATATTATTTTTTATAATATTATTATATGTTTAAAGTACAAGAATCTCGAAAAAAATTAAATTTTAATGCATGGCTATTATATTATGGTGATGAAATTGAATCAATGTTAGATTATATATTTAAAGAATTAAATAATAAATTATCGGATAAGATTTTTGATAATAATAATCATGATATTATATTTAATGGTTTTGCCAAAATTGTTTATGACAATTCACATAAAGAAAGACCATTATATAATATATAATGAGTTGGGTAAATATCATAGAAAAATCAACTGTTGTAAAAGAGGTAAAAGAGGTAAAAGAGGTAAAAGAGGTAAAAGAAGTTAAAGAAATTGATCCATATTTACTTCGTCAAAAATTTGATGATAAGTATAATATGAAAATTAATGATATTATTTTTGATTTGTTAGAACAATATGATGTAGATGCAGGTGCATATACAAATATTAGGCTTATAAATAGATGTAAATTAGGCAGTGAATTATATGATTTTATAAAAGATAATTCGTCTGCATTATACGATGAATCTGAACCTGAGCCTGAATCTGAATCTGAATCTGATTAAATTTTTTCACAAAGGTCTACGTGTGCAAGAACCATTCTTCTGCAACAATATCTTTTAATTTCATATTTATCTAATAGTTTACACTCAATTGATTTATGTTCAATATTTTCAACAATAGTTTTTGTATCATCTGCACCAGCCTTTAAATATTCTGATTGGACTTCTTGGATGTAATCATTCCAAATGTTACTAATTAATTTTCCACAGGAAAAACAGCGAATTGGTATTATCATGTTATATTATATTTAATATAAATTAAATATTTTTTAAATCATTTTTTTATTAATTATCTCGTTTAATTCAAATAAATATTTTATAGAATAAAAATATAATATGTCAGAGATTAAAATCAATGAAGTTAAACATGCATTAAGCAATGTTGTTGGTCATACAACAACTTTACATACACGTGTAAATATTCTTGCAATTAAATTAAATGCAGCATTAAAAAGAGTTAGTGAAATAGAAAGAACACTTAATATTAATAGTGCAGATGATGATTTAGTTCAGAAAAAAATCGAATCTATTACTGAAACTATTAATTTACAGTAAACATTTGTATATCAAGTAGAGGAAAATGTTGTAACAGATTGTGTGAAACAAGGTACAGTATCCTTGTATAAAATGCAATAAAAGTGCATAATATTGTTAACTCTGTTACGCGAGTTACATAGTTATAAATAAAAAATGATATTAAATAAATAAAACATCATTATTATTTTTTAATATAAAATGCCCAGAAAATTTAAAACACACAAAAAAACGATTTGCAGACCAGTAGTAAGTAGAGTATACCCGAAATATCCAATCGGGAGTAATGAGTGGCACCAAGAAAAAGAACGACAAATGATTGTAAATAAAATTACAGAAAGAATTGCACAGGAAAACAAAAAAACGATAAATAAAAAATGATTTTAAATAAATAAAACATCATTGTTAATGTTTAATATAAAATGACAAGAAAATTTAAAATACATAGAAAAACGATTCACATGCCACTAGTAAGTAGGGTATATCCAAAATACCCAGTTGGGAGTAATGGTTGGCACCAAGAAAAAGAGCAACAAATGTTTGTGAATAAAATTACAGAGAGAATTGCACATGAAAACAAAAAACGATAAATTAATTATCGTTTATTATAAATTAATTATTTCTTTCGAAATAATCTTTTCTTATTGGCTGGTAAAGTTTTATTGAGTGCATCAAATAATTTACCATAATTGTATTTAACAAGGGCTAGAAGTCCAACAACAACTGATGAAACAGCCATCATTAACATACTGCGACGTGCAGTATCTTTTTGTTCTTGTGTCATATGTTCATCTGCAATATATTCAATTGCAGACATAACAAGGCCAACACATAGGAGAACTGATATAACACCTAACATAACGGCCATTAAGTAGTTGACACCTTTACCAAACTTCAATAAGCCATGGAAGCCATATGCAAAAAGAAGAGAAAAGAAAACAATCATAAGAACAATGCTTGCAAGAAGCTCAGTGGGTATAGAAGAAAGAACGTGATTCATTTATATTATATAATAATATTTTTTTTAATAATTATTATTCCATATTTTTTTAACAGTTGTAGGACTAATTCTTATATTATGGTCTGTTTTTAATGTTTCAATAACATATTTAATTGATTTGCGAGCACTGCCAACCGAATCCTCATTTTTGAAACCATTAATTATTTTTATTTGGTCTTCATTATATTTCTTATTTCTTTTACTCTTTATTTTATTTTTTTTAACTTTTAAACCATTATTTGTAAATAAATAACCCTCAATATTAAATTTCCCATTATGTAAATTTTGATGACACTCTTTACATAACACTATTAAATTACTTAAATCATTCTGATGAATATGTTCAATATACTGATTATCGTCGGCCATTTCTTGAAATTTTATATGATGTGTATCCAATGAATTTATTGATCCACACATTTGACACTTATCTATATACAATTTTGAATTATATCTTGATACATTTGTTGATAATAAATCATTATTTTTATTAATTATTTTGTTCCGAATTTTAAACGCATTTTTTATAAAATCATTATTATCTAATAAATATTTTGCAACTTCTAATCCATACAATGAAGAACCAATACCATCTTTAATTTTTCTATGATAAATCATTTCATTATTATTAACCTCAACATGTAAATAACAAAATCTAATATTAGAATCTTCAACTAACTCTTCTAATTTATGTAAATGTGTTGCAAATATAAATTTACTCTTTTTCTTGGATAATTCTGAAACAGATGCAGTTACAATAGATAAACCCGAAACTGTTTCTGTTCCTCTACATATTTCATCTCCCAATACTAAACTATTTTCATCTGAATATTTTAATATAGCTCTTAACTCTTCCATCTCAACTGTAAATGATGATTGTCCTTTGAAAATATTATCCGTTCCTGTAATTCTTGAAAAAATCTTTGTAAATGGTTTAAATATCATTGTATCACATGGTACAAACATCCCAGCCTGTGCCATAATAACTGATAATCCGACTGCCTTCATTAATGATGATTTACCAACTCCATTTAATCCAAATAATAATATTCCACTTTTATCAAAATCTATATCATTTTTGACATATTCAATACCACTTTGCAATCTTTCTATAATAGGATGCCTCAAGCCTTTCATAATTAATGATGATTTTTCATCAACAATTGGTCTTTTATAATTATATTCAATTGCACATTTGGCATTTGATTTAGTGTAATCAATTATTGAAATATCTTCAATTAAATCTTTTATAAAAATATTAAATTTTTTGTAAATGTGTTCTAATGTTTTAGTAAAGCATTCTTTATTAATAACTTTAATTTTTTCCTTTAATAATACTAATTTATCTGATTGTGTTGTTATTTTATCTGAAAATAATTTAAAATTTGAACCTTGTGGTTTAAGTTTATATTCATTTGATTCTATTAATTTGTTAAGTAATTTGTATCTTTTTTTTGTAGTTACATAGAAATAACCATCTCTTTCAGTATAATCAAGTCTTATATAAGTATCAGTATCTGAATCATAATCTTCATCAATTTTTAATGATAATTTATCAATATCTTGTTTAAAATAATCAAATCCATTATTAATTTCATTTTGGATACTATCAACTTCTGGAAAAACGTTTGGATTAAAAATAGATTCTGCAATCTGATTCATTGTATATTTAGATAGACTTTCAAAGTCAAATGTATTTTTAAAATATTTCAATATCTTTTTAAAAGATTTATTCTTAAAATTATAAAAATTATTGCATGTTTTTGCTAATTCATTACAATATTCCAAAGATAAATAAAAATTATATAATTCATGTGGATTAATTGTTTGTAAATTTATCTTTCTATTTAATCTTTCAATATCGCTTATATTGTTTAGAGATAATTCAATATCTTTGATATGTGGGGTAAATTGTTCAATCATATCATAATATTTTGACAAACCTGTTAACATTGGTTTAACAATACTTCTTCTTAATAATCTTTTTCCCATATTTGTAGATGTTTTATCTAAGATTGAAACTAAATTATTAGAATCATCGCCAACAATATTTAATTGATATAATGTATTATTATAAAGTGTTAAGTGATTTGTTGATAACCAAATCTCAGGTTTATCAATTTTTTCTATAATTTTTTCATTGTGTTCATATGCAAAATTTAATAAGTAAATAAAACTTTTTGCAGCATATAATTTTCTTTCAAGATCTATAAATTCTAATGCAGAAAGCATTCCCGAGTCATAAATTTTATTTAAAAAAGTATTAATATAATTGATTTTATTTTTTTTGTTATCAGGTTCAATATTATATGTTGTTCTATGAGGGAACATTGATTTAATTTTACTTGAATTACTAATAATAATTAATTCTTTTGGATTATTTGATTCTATATATTGAAACATATTTTCATAAATATATTCGGGTGAATTAATAATTTCACATACATTACATTTACCCGTTGAAACATCTATTGTACTTAAACCTAATAATAGATTCAATTTACCAGTTTTGGAACACAATGATTCTTCAATATAAATGGATGAAATATTATTTTCATCTTTATTAGAAATTTGGTTAATGTAAGTTCCTGGGCTTAAAATTTTTGTTACTTCTCTTTTAGGTTCAGGCGAGGGTGTTGTTTGTTCAACCAAAACAACTGTATATTTATTATTTAATAATACTGGTAAAAATTTTGATAGAGCAGGTGATGGAAATCCAGCCATTAGACTATTTTTTCTATTATTTTCTGTTATAGTTTTATTTTTTCTCGATAATGTAATATTTAAAATATCTGTAATTTCTTTAATATTTCCAATTTTTTCTTTTGAGTTATCAACTCCATAAATTTCAAAAAAACTACCAACTTCCATGAGGATGACAGTTTTTTCTCCATATTTTTTAGAGAATGTTTTATAGTATTCAAAGTATTGATCAACAATAGTCATATTATATATTATTTAAAGTTGTTTAAATAAGATATTGTTAAATTAAAGTAAAGTTTTTATAATTCTTCCAAATATAATTCCACCGAGATTAAATAGAATATCTTTATAACTACCTGACCACCATGTAACATATTCTATATTATCACCATTACGTGTTTGTTGGTGTTTAACAATTTCTCCTTTTTTGGTTTCAAAAATATTTATTATTATTTCAATAATTTCCCATAAAACACCATATATAAATAAAACTATGCTATATTGAGGAAACATGTATGAATAAATTGTAAAAGAAACAAAATGACTAATAGGCCACCATGAGCAACAATTTTTACTTATTATAGGAATATCTATAATTTTTTTATTAAGTACATCGTGATTAGTATAATTTTTTTTATATTTATATTGTAAAAATTTGAAATATAATATAATTCCGATTGCATTTAATAAAAGAATAATTGATAAAATAATAAAATCTTTTTTAATCTTCATATAGTATTAATTGATATAAAATAGTCGTCGAATATTTAAATAAATTATATTTATATATTATATAAAATGACGTCAAGAGTAAGGTACCAAAATACTTCAAATGGGAAGGGGAAAAAAATTCGAAGACGTGCTACTGCAAAAACTGACCGAAAAAATTTACCAGAAGCATATTTATCGGTAACATTACATCCAGCAGGAAATAAATGGTTTAAAGATGTCAAGTCATCAGGACATCGAGATTATGACTTATTTACATTTAAAGGTATTTTATCGGGAGATGATCCATCACATTCTAAGTGGGGGTTAACAGATTCTACCGCCGCCAAAAAACAAAGTGATGAAGAACATTGGTATGATAGAATACATGGGGTTAATGCAAGTGGACCATCACTTTCTTCACTTACATCAGCTCATGGTCCAGATAATCAGACAGCTATTCAAAGTTTATTTAAAAATGGACCACATATTGATTTCTTAGAGGATGCATGTGATGGAATTACAATTGTGAGTACAAAATTAAGAACACCTGGTGCAGGAGTCGGAACTGGTAGAGATCTTTATAAATTTAATGTTGTTTTTTCACAAGCAAGGCTAGCTAGAATTAATCCTGGTGCTGCTGCTGTTTATGCCCAAGGGGGGCCAGTTGTTGGCCCCACCAGACAAGGTGACCAGCCCTATGATTTTTTTGTTCATGACCCAAATCAAACTACTCCACAACAAGATCCATCAGGAGTAGGGAATCCAGAAGGTTTACCAATGTTTTCTTTAGAACTTAGAGAAAATGCAATAAAAGTTCCAAATATAAGATCATTTCTTAGATTGGTACGAGAACATGTTAGAGGTGATGAAACTTCTACTCGTACTGGCGCACCTCCTGGTGATTTTAATAAATATCAAGAGGCTCATCTTTTTAGACAAATGTTAGCAAGATATTATATTAATTTAGTTAATTCAAAAGTTGAAGGTAGAATGTTGGAACCTATGTTTTGTTTTATCAGACGGAAAGAAGACGGAAAAACTTTATTTGATCACAAATATTGTATATTTGGATATTGGTTTGGTGTTAGAAATTTTGATGTCAAATCTGAATGGCCACTTAAAGATAATGCAGAAGTTAAGGTTAAAGGGGCCCGTGGTGCGACACAGACATTGCGTTTTCAAGATGTTAAAGCGTCATTAATCAAATTTTCAGGATTTCTTCATTTGGGAAGATCAACATTAGTTAATATTAGAGAACTCGAATTAAGCGCGGCATTAAATCACATTCCTGGATTATTTACATCACAAACTATTGCAACAGCAGTTCCACCAATTCCAGCAATGTCATGGTTTATAGCAGGTGGTGTTGGTGTTGCTGTTGCTGTTCCCCAACCAACAGGAGAATATACTGCAGCATTTGCCACACCTGCGGTGAAAAGTGCAACTTTGCAGGGAGATATTCAAGCGTATTGTACTTCATTATATACTTTAATGAATGTTCTTAATAATAGTCCAACTCATACGCTTGGGGCAGGTGACTTACAAAGATTTACTTTAAATTCTAAAATATTGGTAAGTTGTATTGGTACAAGAATTACTGGGGCAATAGATGGATTAGATGTATCTGGTGTTATAAACCCACTTATAATATCTCAGTTAACAGCAGATATAAGAGAATTATTGGATAAACATAAAATGTTGACCAAAAGATATATTGCACCAGCATTAATTGAAATTATTAATCCAGAATCTTTACCAGATGCCAATTATAAACGGATAGTTGCTAATATAGAAGATACAGATAAAAAAATATCACTTTTAAGTGCTAATGTTGGATTACAAGTGGCAAAAATATTTGAAAAATTACAAAAACAGAGCAATGATAAAAAGATTCTTACTAAAAGACTTATGATCACTTTTAAGCCTGATGTAAGAGATACAAAAATTTATACATTTACTAAAAAAGGCAATTTGTTCGGTGCAAGTCGAACATCAACCAAGGGATTTACAAATTGTGATCTTTTAAATGGAACACCAAAAGGTGCAATTACAATTGTTGTTGGTGATACTAAAAGATCCGGGGCGAGTTTTATTGATCGTTCTACTTGGATTGATGCATACAGATTTTTCCAATTTAATGGATTAGATCTTGCGGCCGATGATACAATTGCTGAAATTGGCGATTCATATGGTTTATTTGGCACAACTATGATTGCTCAGGCGGCAACAAGACGAGCTATTGGCCACGGGGTTAGAGAAGATGGCACTATTGCAGGATTGGTTGCTACATGTCATGCTGCCCAGGATTATTTAAATTCTTTACTTGGCAACGGAAATATAACGCCACCACCATATGTACAAATGGAAGACCAGGATGTTATTAGTGGAGATGCAAGTCCCGGTCAGTTATGGGCGGCAGATGCAATGGTAGGAACGCCAGGTTTTAGGAAACAACATACAGATAAAAGACTTACTATGGCCGAATGGAGAAAAATTTATTACTTATTGCATGAAAATTGTGGTGTAGGTATTCAGGGCAACGATCCTGCTGCTATATGCCTGCCATATGCGGGCGCAGCGGGTAGTCCTGGACCAGATGGTGCGGCCAACTATAATGCTACTGCTGCATGTGGTTGGAATCAAATTCCGAGGGGCCTTGGGATACATCCAGCTGGGATATTTGATTTTAAAAGACCACTGGTCCCCCCTGCTATCATAACTGTTCCCAACAATGGCACATTTCCAATTAGAGGGATTCAAGCTCGCCCCACGCTGGGCTTTGTTTTAAATGATTTTGATATGCCTCGTCCACAATCAACAAACACAGTAGGAGGAGGAGTAGTAGCACAACACCCATATGTTGCTGCTATGCATCATTATAATACACTTATTGCTAAGAATTATCCATCAGTTTTTCAAAATATAGGTGGTGTAGGTTTTCAATTTGGAGTATATACGTGTGCTGCCCCTATTAGTAATGTTTTAATCACAGACCCAAATATTATCGTTACGAACAATGGTGTAACAGCACTTGACCCAGTTGGTTCAAATAATTATCAATCATTTATGCTTGTTGCTGCGGCAGGAGCCGGGCCGGTGACAGGAATCGTAGGAACTGGAGCAGATAATGTGGCAATGCGAAATACTTACAAACAGGATATTCAGCTAACTCTTGATTTAGTGAAAACTGCTACTCGTAGGGCACAGAGTTTATTAAAAATTAAACAATCACATATGATGGCTAGTGCAATGCACGCGGCGACAGGAAGACAAGTTTCGCGCCATGCACTTACAACAACTGCGCCCCATCCAGGTACTATAATGGATCGTAGTCTGGATAATATAACATGGGGCAATAGAATGGTTGAAATTGGTAATAAAATAGCTAATATTATTAATTTTTATTTTCTTGCTTCAATGAATAGCACTAATTATGGTTTAGCGGCTGCCCCTCTCACTGTCATAGCTATGTGTAGAGCATGGATGCATATTTTCGGAGCACATGACGGTGGTGTTAATAATGAAATATTAACCGCAAATGGAACACCTCTTAGATATGGGTTAGGTGTCCCACCTCCTCCTGTACTAAATAATGTAGCTAATTCTGGATGGTTAAATCTAAATCCATACGTATATGCTACCCCTGTCAATGCGGTAGCACTGGGGATACCCAATGGTCAATTATTAGCAGTATTTCGTGCATGTAGTGCACAAGCAGGACCTGGTGGATCTTTAAATATGAACCAAGAGGGTGTTGCGGCACCAGTTGATGTACAGGCATTAAAAACTATTGTAACAAGACCATATATTGTTCGGGAAATTAATGCTCTTATGACTTTGATTAAAGCAGAAGTGCTGTCTCGGCAAAATAAATGTGTATTGCTTGCAAATATATATAGTGCTTATAATCCCCAAGCAGCACATGTCAATATTCCTGCATGGAATAAATCTATGTTGCCAACTGGCAACGTGTTCGAGATGCTCAATAATGGTGGCCCCAATCTTCAAATCCCCCCTTATATTCCGATAAGTCGACAAATAGTTCCACAAAATTCAGTAATAGCTAATTCATCTAATAATAATCATGGTTTATTAAGAGTATTAATAGCACAATGTCGTCGTTTATTAGCTCGTGTCAATGGAGCTGCCCCAACTAATCAGGCTGATTTGGATGCGGTACACCCAGAGAATCCTAATAATTATGCAAATATTTATGGTGCTGGTACTGATGGTGCTAATGCTGTTGGTGGTCCGAATAATAAACTTAGACATCGATTATTGTGGTTGCACCGTGATACTCTTAAAGGCCTTGCAGATGATTTACACAGAGATTTGGGATTAATGGATCTGAATGTAGATTCTAGTTTAATGCAGAACAATGCTGTTACTTTTGGAACTTATGTTAATGCATATAAAAGATATATTAGCAATGTGCCTAAACTTTTTAAAGCATGTTATAATGCAGGATTAACATTTCAAATGCTTCTTCCTCGTTTTGGATTTATATTGGAAGAACATGCCGTCGCCGGTGCCCCTGTCGCCGTTCCGCCAATGCTCGACGCGTTAGCCGGACCAGCGGCGACCGCTGGGGCCATTAATCAATTCCGCGTTAACCGACCAGCTGGGGCTCCTGGAAGTATGGATATAAGAGAAGTATGTTTGTTATTTTCACAATTTGGCGTAACTGCGGCGGGAGCTTCTAATCGTGCATCTGTTGAAGAACAAGAACACTATAGAAATGAAATGGAACCAGTGGGGTCTAATTACCAAGTATGTGACGATCGGCTAAATTGTCCATTGGCTACTTATGGTAATGTATTTTGTGTTCAGGAAGATGGGGCCAAAGTTCTTGTGAATCCCGGGGATGATAGAAGTAAATTCTCTGAAATGGAAAGTATTTTTACCAAACTAAAAGAGAGAAAAACAGGACGTACTCCATATACTCAACATGCAAATGCGGACCCGGCCCTGGCGCTAGGCATTCGAGCCAACTTACCAATTTGTAGATTAGGTGCTACTAATAATTATATTGTTCAAAATCCATTGTATGATGCTATGATTAATACTCCTGTTCTTTTAGCTGCTTTACATGGTGCAAACACTACTGCTGGTGATAATAATAGTAACATTGTTAATTTTGCTCAATATGGACATGGTGTTGTCCCTGTTGGGGGATTTAAATACACCATTGCACCAGCAGCGAAGAATGGTTTTGGTGCTGCTAATCGTGTAGCAGACCCAACTGAAAATGTTATGGTTCGCAACTTTATGACGGGTGCCTCACAATATCCTAGCGCCGCCGCGGGGAACGGAGGAACATTAGTAGCCTGTGAATTATTTAGTGGATTTCAAGTGTGTGAAGGAACGAAGGATGATAATAATGCGTTAAACGTTGTTGAACGTGGCCATGGGTTATTAGATCAAGGTATTTTTATAGATAAGATAAGACCTTATAGTATCAATTCTTATCCTGAATTATATAACCGTGCATGGGATGGTGGTGAACCTAGATGTTTTTGTGGACGGGTAAGGCTAGAAAATTATACAAATCCGTACTCTATTAATGCAACAACACTTGTTAGAATGAGAACATTGGAGGAGTTGACTACTGTTCAGAATACACAAAATGTTGTCGGGCCAGGCGTACGTGCCCCTGTTACAGTAGCTGGTGCAGCCAGTTCTTCACTTAGAAATCAAAGCGTAGGTGGATTTGCTGCTGCATTAAATCATAATAATGGGCCTCCCACTGGTAATGTGATGATTGACGAAAATTCACAAAAAGATGCATTTTTAGATATGATTTATAGTGAACCGGTTGCTGTACCAGCCACCCCACATATTCCATCGGCATGTGAATATTTTGAAAAAATAACATCACATGTTGTAAATTTATCTGATATTGATGATTTTTTCACTGTTGGTGTAGCTACATTAGATATTAAACAAATTGCACAAGCAGGAGGAGGTAGTTCTGCACAATTCGGTGGAAGTGCAAAACTTTGTTATGGAAGTTATGTGAATTATTTCAATCAATTGTACAAAACCAATCCAAAATTGGCAAAGAAACAAATGAAAAAATTGTTCAAAAAGATTAAATAATTTCGATAATTTTTTCAAATTATCTCGATAATCTTAGATAATTTCGATAATTTTTTCAAATTATCTCGTCAACGAGACCATATTTTAAGCACTTCTTTGCTCCCCACCATATATCTCGTTTCAATTGTTCTTTCATATCATCTAAATCAATACCTGTATTTTCTTTATAAATTTTACGACAACGTTTCATAAGTGCTTTCATATTCTTTAACTCGTCCTTGTATTCTGACATTTTGCCAAACATTCCGCCACTGATTTCGTGTATTAGCATAAATGCAGATTCTCTAATAACTTTCTTATGACAACTTACAGAAATCATTGTGGCTGAACTCGCAGCACAACCTTCTATAATTGAAACAACTGGGATTTTAGAACTTTTAATAATATCTATAATTGCAAAGGCTGAAAATACACAGCCACCATCACTAAAAATATGCAGATAAATAAAATTTTTATCTGAATCTTGCTGGTAATTATTCCTCATAATATACTGAGATGCTTTCTTAAAACAACTATTCAATGTAAAAACTGATTTTCTTGAAACATCGCTATAAAAATAAATATGATTATCAACAACTTCAATGTGATCATTTTTATCAGAATCTTCATTATCATCATCACTATCTTCATTTGTTATACGTCTTCGTTTTCGTTTATTTGAATTATTATATGAATTCATCATTATTTATAATTATTTTAATAACTCTAAATAGTTTTATTTTTTGCGAAGTTTTGATGCATTATCTTTACTAATCCTTTTTCCTTTGTAATAATACATCATTAAACCTTTTTTAGACTTGACCGATTTAACTTTATTACCACCACCTCTTTTTTGTGCTTTTTCTGCATTATTTGCATTTCTTGCTGCTTTATTTGCTTTATTTGCATTATTTGCTGCTTTATTTGATGCATTTGCATTATTTGCTGCTTTATTTGATGCATTTGCATTATTTGCTGCTTTATTTGTTGCATTTGCATTATTTGCTTTTGCATTATTTGCTTTATTTGATGCATTTGTTTTATTTTTAGCTGCTTTTGCATTATTTGCTGCTTTTTTTACTGCATTTGCTTTTGCATTATTTGCTGCTTTTGCTGCTTTTGCTTTTGCATTATTTGCTGCTTTTGCTTTTGCATTTGCATTATTTGTTTTAGCTACTGCTGTTGCTGGCACTGAGACACCCGCTTTGCGAACGTTTCTTGTACTTCGTGTCCTTCGTGTCCTTAGTTCCGTCGGACAAGTAATTTCTTCACAATGTTGACAATAGGTACTGTCTAAATATCCTCCTTTCATTATACGTTTACTTTTTATTTTAACCATTATATTTATAATCAATAAATTAATTTAACAAAGGTTTTTATTATCTTCGATAATAAAAACTGACACTCAAAATGTATAATAAGTTATATAACTAAATATGATATTCAGAAGGACAGATACAGCAAACAAAAAATTTCACTTATTAAGAACCGGATTCAGGATCGATACCTGACGGCAGGCGTCAATATAAAAATGGGTCGCGGAGCGCCCATTGGACGTGGTTATGGAACTAGGTTAACTGCAAAAAAAAGCCTGTCCTGGAATTATCATTATAACTAAATTTAAAAATCTTCTGACATTGCAAAAGAAGTTTCTTCCTCTGTTTTTCCTACACCTGATTTCTTATATTCACCAACTCTTACTTCAAAAAAATTGCTCTTTGGTCTAAGTGAAATCAGTTCCATAAAATCAAATGGATTTTCTGTTTTCCAAATTTTTTCATAACCCAACTGTGTTATTAATCTATCTGCAACAAACTCAATATATTGTGACATTAATTCACTATTCATTCCAATCAAATTGCATGGGATTGAATCAATTATAAACTCTTTTTCTATTTTAACCGCATCTTTGAACATTTCATTAATAATTTCTTGTGATAATTTATTTTGTATCATTGAATATAATAATACTGCAAAATCTGTATGCATTCCTTCATCTCTACTTATAAGTTCATTGCTAAATGTTAACCCTGGCATTAATCCTCTTTTTTTTAACCAATAAATAGAACAAAATGAACCCGAAAAGAATATACCCTCAACAATAGCAAATGCAATTAAACGCATTGCAAAATTACTATTTTTATCATCAATCCATTTAATAGCCCATTCTGCCTTCTTTTTAATACACGGTATCGTTTCAATTGCATTAAATAATTTAGTCTTTTTACTTGAATCATCAATATAAGTATCAATTAAAAGACTGTACATTTCACTATGAACATTTTCAATAAACATCTGATATGAATAAAATGCACGTACCTCTGGAATTTCAATATCATTCATAAATCTCTTCCCAAGATTTTCAATAACAATTCCATCACTTCCTGCAAAAAATGCCAATACATTCTCTATAAAATGTCTCTCATTATCTGATAATTTCTCCCAATCATTTTTATCTTTTGTTAATTGTACTTCTTCTGGTGTCCAAAAAGTTGAAACTGCATCTTTATAGGCTTTCCAAATACGGTCATGTTTAATTGGGAAAATAACAAATCTGTTATTTTGTGTTTTTAATAAAGGTTCACTCATTATTATTATTATAATTTGAAATCTTTATATAAAAAATGAATTAAATTCGCATTATAAATTAAAAATGAAAATACTATTTAATAATATGAAATTATAATAATATAAATGACCGAATTAGATTTTTATCAACTTTTTCAAATTTTGAAAAAAGAAACAGAGTTTATTAAACATCAAATGTTATTTAATTTGATTTCAGATTATATATTCACTGCACACCAAATCAAACAAATACAAACAATATT
>Ga0115003_10002087_pt1 | contig 16900 bp, 15 predicted proteins | sample ArcticOcean_MG_C_7_FD_88736 | JGI IMG/M metagenome (GOLD analysis project Ga0115003, IMG submission 88736) | Marine microbial communities from western Arctic Ocean - ArcticOcean_MG_CB11_88 | ecosystem: Environmental > Aquatic > Marine > Oceanic | place: Arctic Ocean: Canada Basin | collected... | reverse complement strand
TCAACACCGGCGCAAAAGCCCCGTGGATTAGCCAGTTTGATATCCATTAGTGCAGGTTCTCCGGGACTACGCCGAGAATTTTTACTTGGAAAACAATATTCTTACCGGCTAATGGATGATTGAAATCCACCATCACTTCGCCGTCGACTATATCGGTAATAACACCTGGCAGCTCACCGTCGCCGTTCTGAAAGGAGAACATGGCACCGATATCAATCTCCAGTTCGATAAAATTATCCATGGCCACAGCCTGAACATTTTGTTCGTTGTGCTGGCCAAAAGCTTTTTCTGGTGGCACCAAAAATTCCTGCGCATCGGTGGCTCTCAAGCCAAACAATGTCTCTTCAAAACCGGGTAAAAGACTGCCATCGCCAATTGAGAAAGTCGCTGGCTTGCCTTCAAAATTTGAATCCACTACAGCGCCATCTTCTAGTGCTAGGGAAAAATGCAGCGTAACGGTGGTGCCTGTATCTATGGGTATGCTCATATCTAAAACTCATCAATATTTTTAAATTATTTAATTCAACTACTTCTTGTCGGTGCTCAATGCTGCGGAGGAATCATCTTTCTCATCTGCTTGCTGAAAAAACAGCCCATCAACAATAATCAATACGGCACCAACAGAGATTGCCATATCCGCCACATTAAACGCAGCAAAGTGCCAGTTGCCGCAATGGAAGTCGAGAAAATCCACCACATAGCCAAGGGTCAATCGGTCGTAGAGATTGCCCAGTGCGCCACCCAGAATCAATGACAGTGCTAATGCTTCAAGTACGCGCTGACGGGGTAAACGGGTCAGCCAAACGGCAATAATTAAACTCACAACAATAGAGATACCACTGAACAGCCAGCGCTGCCAGCCACCGGCATCGCTGAGAAAGCTAAAGGCCGCACCCTCATTGTGAGCCCGCACCAGATTAAAGATGCCATTCACAAAGAGGCTCTGACCGAGACTAAACTCCGCCATAATCCACAGCTTGGTCAGCTGATCCAGCAGCAAGATGGTTGCCGCCAGGGCAAACCATTTTAGCCAGGGCAGTGTTTTAAGTTCCGGCTTTAGCTTAGGCATAGTGTCTCTTCTCACCCGTATCAGAGAGATTAGTTACACAGCGACCACAGATTTCCGGGTGCTCTGCATGGCTACCAACATCTTCAATAAAGTGCCAGCAACGCACACATTTCTCGGCGCTAGAACGCTGCAAGCCAACCTTTAAACCTTCCAACATAGAGGCATTGGCATCGGCTCCCTCGTCCAGAGGCAGCAAGGTGGCTTTGGAGGTGATGGTGACAAAGCGCAGTTCATCACCGAGCTTGGCCAATGACTGGTGCAATTCAGGTCCAGCGTAGAGTTGAATATCCGCACCCAGAGAGCCTTTGACCACACCCTGATTACGCTGATCTTCAATGACTTTATTGATCGCTTCTTTGGCCTGCATAATCGCAGCCCAGTCAGCGGGACTAATTTCATCGCCGCCAGACAGACGCGGCAGCGAATACCACTCGGCAATAAATACCGAAGACTCACGCTCACCTGGCATAAAGCCCCACAGCTCACTGGCAGTAAAGCTCAGGATTGGCGCGATCCAGCGGGTAAAGGCTTCGGCAATATGATGCAAGGCGGTCTGCGCGGAACGGCGCGACAGGCTATTTTCTGGGCAGGTATAGATGCGATCTTTAATAATATCCAGATAGAAACCACCCATATCCCGGACACAAAAATTGTGCAGCTTTTGATAGATCAAATGGAACTGAAACTCATCATAGGCAGTAATAATTTCTTCTTGTAGACCCGCTGCGCAATCCACCGCCCAGCGATCCAGAGCCAACATATCCTCGTGGGCAACCCCATGTTCAGTGGGCTCAAAGCCATCGATATTGGAGAGAAAATAGCGTGCGGTATTGCGAATCCGTCGATAGGAATCACCGGCGCGACTCAAGATCTCATCGGAGACAGTCATCTCGCTGCTAAAGTCAGCCGAGGCAATCCACAGACGCAGTACATCGGCGCCCATTTCATTGATGACTTTTTGCGGGGAAATCACATTGCCTATGGACTTGGACATCTTGCGACCGTGCTCATCCACGGTAAAGCCATGGGTCAATACCGCCTTGTAAGGGGCTGTGCCATTAATTGCGATAGCGGTCTTCAGTGACGACTGGAACCAGCCACGGTGTTGATCTGAGCCTTCGAGGTAGAGATCTGCAGGGTAGCGCAGCTCTTGCCGGGCGTTGATCACGGATTCGTGAGTAACACCGGAGTCAAACCACACATCCAGAGTGTCAGTGACTTTTTGGTAGTCGGCGATATCCTCGCCAATCAGCTCCGCGGCTTCAAGTTCAAACCAGGCTTCAATGCCCTGTTCTTCAACACGCAGGGCAACCTGTTCGATTAATTGTGGCGTATTCGGGTGTAGTTCACCGCTCTGCTTGTGGACAAACAATGCGATTGGAACGCCCCAAGTGCGCTGACGGGAGATACACCAGTCCGGGCTATTGTCGAGCATGCCTTCGATACGCGCCTGCCCCCAATCCGGGTGCCAGCTAACATCTTTAACCGCGGCCTTGGCCTTGGCCAACAAGCCGTTTTTATCCATGGAGATAAACCACTGGGGAGTGGCGCGGTAAATCAACGGTGTTTTGGTGCGCCAGCAGTGGGCATAGCTGTGAACAAATTGGCCGCAGCTCAACAGACGTTTGTGCTCACGCAGAACCTCGAGAACTGAGTCATCGACCTTGTACACATGCTGGCCGGCAAACAGCTCGACATCATCGGCGAACAGGCCGTTGTCCAATATATAATTTAATGTGCCAATGCCATATTGCTTGGCAACGACAAAATCTTCCATACCGTGATCTGGGGCTGTGTGGACACAGCCAGTACCAGCATCGGTAGTCACATGCTCGCCAAGTAATACTGGAATAGTACGGTCGTAGAACGGATGACGGGCAATAATATTTTCCAACTCTTGACCCTGACAGCTCGCAAGCTGCTGATAGTCTTCTATCTCTAGCCGCTGCATCACTGACTCCAGCAACAGCTGTGAACAGATCAGGCGCTGGGGGCCATTTTCGCCATTGATTTGCACTAACAGATAGTCAACATCGGCACCCACAGAAATCGCCTGACTGCTGGGCAGAGTCCAAGGGGTGGTGGTCCAGATCAACATACTGATCTCGCCGTCACCTGGCAGACCGCCAAATGCAGCGGAGACTTTGTCCAACTGCGCGACGTCGGTTACGGCATAGGCGACATCGATGGTGTAAGAGGTTTTATCCTGATATTCCACTTCTGCTTCAGCCAGAGCTGAACCACCCACCACACTCCAGTAAACCGGCTTGTAGCCTTTGACCAGATGGCCATTGGCGGCAATTTTACCCAGTGCGCGAATGGTGTCCGCTTCCACCTGATAGTTCATGGTCAGATAGGGACGTTCCCAGTCGCCAAAGATACCGAGACGAACAAAACCCTGACGCTGGCCATCGACCTGCTTCATAGCGTATTCACGACACTTTTTGCGGAAGGTGGAGTACTCGACTTTGACCCCGGCCTTGCCAATCTTCTTTTCCACATTGTGTTCAATGGGTAGACCGTGACAGTCCCAACCGGGAATATAAGGCGCATCAAAGCCGCTCATGGTGCGCGCTTTAACGATAATATCTTTGAGCGTTTTGTTCACCGCGTGACCCAGGTGAATCTCGCCGTTGGCGTAAGGAGGACCATCGTGAAGAATATACTGTTCGCGGCCAGCACGGGCCTCACGAATCTGCTGATAGAGATTGCTGTCCTGCCATTCTTTCAACATTCCCGGTTCCCGCTGGGCCAGATTGGCGCGCATGGGGAAAGCGGTCTTGGGCAGGTTCAGTGTTGCTTTGTAATCAGTCATTAGTCTCTTTGTTTGACCACAGTGGTCAACCCTATATCAGTTTATTGTTTATAAAACGCCTAATCTAGACGCCTATATGCCAGCCTGCAACAACCACTGGCGGATCTTTTTCACATCCTCAGTAATTGTCGCCACCAGTGCCTCGACACTGGTAAATTTTTCTTCCTCACGAATCTTATGCAAAAACTCCACTGAGATTCGCTGACCGTAAAGATCACCGGCAAAATCCAACAGGTGCACTTCTAAAACCGGCTTTACCAGATCCCCCACTGTCGGTCGCAAGCCGACATTGGCAGCACCGCAGTAAAGGGTTCCTGCAACATTCACACGCACCGCAAAGACACCGGATAGGGGCGCGCTAAAACGGTTTAACTGCACGTTAGCAGTGGGAAAGCCTAGTTCACGTCCGAGCTGTTGGCCATAGCCAACCACTCCACTGATGGCAAAAGGTCGTCCAAGCAATTGGGCCGCGCGGGCAAAATCCGCCTGTCCCACCACTTCACGCACCAGTGTGCTACTCACTCGGCGGCTATCCGCCTCCACTGTAGCTGTGTCCTGAACCTCAAATCCGTAGAGCTTGCCCTGCTGGTGCAACATGGCAAAGTCGCCACTGCGATCACAGCCAAAATGGAAGTCATCACCGACAATCAAATACTTTACCGCCAACCCGCGAACCAAGACTTGCTCGACAAAATCTGCTGCCGAGAGATTGCGCAGCTGACGATTGAACTGGAGGCAGACCACCCGATCGACACCCAGGGACAACAGCGTTTCAATTTTTTCACGCAATCGCATCAGCCGCGCCGGAGCCCGTTCAGCGGAAAAATACTCTCTGGGTTGAGGCTCAAAGGTCATCGCCACCGAAGGTATCTGCAAACGCTGAGACGCCTCTTTTACCTGGCGCAAAATCGCCTGATGGCCAATATGCACACCATCGAAAGAACCGATGGTGACCACCGATTTTTCATCTGGGGAATGCAGGTTGTGCAAACCGCGAACAAAGGTCATTTTGGCGTCGGGCACAGGCGAGGTTTTCACTGTTTAAAATAGCCGTCGAGTATACCTAGCAAAGGCCAGAAAGGTAAGGCACCACAGGCAATTAACCCCCTGACAAGACTAAATAAACGGCGCTCTAAACTGCTGTCTAAACTGCCATCTAAAGCACGCCAATTTAATCCTTCGAGGTGGTGGCTTTGGCCGGCCCTTTTAGATCACTGAGACGCATACCGCCAAACCCTAAAACGGCAATATAAACACCAAAGCCGCCGAGGCAGATACAGGCAATGGCGCTGCTGCGCTGCCACCAGCCAAACTGCTGCCAGAGACTGGTATCGAAGGCATCAAACTGACCGCCGAGCCAGATCAACGTCGCGACCATCAATATTACCGCCATCAGCAGAGTGACCATAAAGCGTAGCCAGGCGCGATCGGGAACATAGATAGCCTTGCTGCGCAGGGCTAAAATTAATAGCAGCGCATTTAAAAAGGCTGATAGCGAGGTTGCCAGTGCCAAGCCCATATGACCGATCTGCCAATAGAGGTGCAGCGGTATCACTAGGATTAAGTTAAGTGCCATATTAGAGACCATGGCAATCACACCGATGCGCACCGGCGTGCGCATGTCCTGACGGGCAAAAAAGCCCGGCGCCAATACCTTGATTAACATAAAGGCGATCAGCCCCAGGGAGTAGGCCCGCAGGCTCAGGGTGGCCATGGACATATCCCGCGGCGTCATTACCTCACCGTAGAGGAACAGGGTGGCGAGAATCGGCTCTGCCAACAGCATAAGAGCAGCAGCGGCTGGCACGGCAATCAACAGCACCATGCGCAGGGCCCAATCAAGAGTCTGGGAATAAGCTTCCACTGAACTGGCGGCATGATGGCGCGATAGGTTAGGCAGTATCACTGTGGCAATAGCCACGGCAAACACCCCCAGGGGCAGCTCCGAGAGTCGGTCTGAGTAATACAGCCAGGAGACACTGCCGGTGGGTAGAAAGGTTGCCAGCATGGTGTCGAGCATCAAATTGATCTGGCTTACAGATACACCAAAGATTGCTGGGCCCATCAATCTAAGTATTTTCCTCACCCCGGGATGACGCCAATCAACAGTGGGTACCTGCAGCATATGAATGCGCGCCAAAAACGGCAGTTGAAAACAAAACTGAATGGCACCGGCGGCAAGTACACCCCAGGCCAGAGCATAGGTGGGTTGATCAAACCAGGGCGCGGCGATCAGGGCGGCAAATATCAGCGATAGATTGAGTAGCGCCGGGGTAAAGGCGGGAGCCGCAAAACGGTCATAGCTATTTAAGATGCCACCAGCGACACCGGTCATTGAGATAAACAGTAAGTAGGGGAAGGTAATGCGCAGCATTTCGGCGGTGGCATTAAACTTAAACGGATCGTTGAGATACCACTTTGGCGCAAACAGCGCCGCAAAAAACGGCGCAGCAACCACAATTACCAGGGTTAATACCAGCAGCGCCATACCCAGGGTGCCGAACACTCGACTGACTAATTCCTTGAGTGCCGCCTGACTGCCGTTTTGGCGATACTCCCCGAGCACCGGAACAAAGGCTTGAGCAAAAGCACCCTCAGCAAATAGACGACGAAAAAAGTTGGGAATCTTAAACGCGACAAAAAACACATCGGCCAGGGCTTCGGCCCCAATCACCCGTGCAAAGATAATATCCCGCGCCAGCCCGAGAACTCGCGACAGCATGGTAAAGAAGCTGACCACGCCACTGGAACGCAGCAGCCCACCATCGGCCTTCACTTTCGTAGGCGACGGCTGTGGTGGATGATTGCTGGGCTTCTGATTCAATTTTTACTCGATTGACAGGTGCTTTTCACAGCAGTTTAACGACCTCCAAGCCCATCTCCAAGTGAATACTGAAAAGCTGTGCAAGCTAGCTTGACGCCTCAGGCTTCGCTGACAGTACAAAGTAATTATATTGCTTCGACAATTGGGTTGAATGTAGCTTATAAAACCTGTATATTTCCGCGCCTTCAGTGAGACCAATTAAGAGGAGTACAACAAGTGGCAAATTCAGTACAAGCTAAGAAACGCGCACGACAGAACGAGAAACGCCGACAGCACAATGCCAGCTTGCGCTCTATGGTTCGCACCTATTTGAAAAAAGTTGATGCAGCTATCGATAGCGGCGTTCAGGCTGATGCTCAGCAGGCTTACACCGCTGCAGTGCCAGTTCTAGACCGTATGGCAGATAAGGGCATTCTTCATAAGAACAAAGCTGCTCGCCATAAGAGCCGTCTAAATGCAAAAGTTAAGGCGCTTGGTTAATAGTTAGTTATTACCTAGCACTAAAAGAACCGGCTCTGGCCGGTTTTTTTATGCCTGGAATTTATACCTCTACAAGTAAAGCCGCAGAAATAGACGCACATAAAAACCCCGCCGATTGGCAGGGTTTTTATTAACGCTTCAACACTTGATCCTTAAAACACTTAAGCCTTAAAGCACTCAAGCCTTAAAGCTATTTCTAGAGCTGATTCAGCGCCGTAGTCATCTCAACAACCGCCTTCTTACCGTCGCCGTAGACCATCAGAGTGTGATCCATTGCGAACAGCGGATTGGGCAGACCGGCAAAACCGGGGCTCAATGAACGCTTGATCACCACAACCGTCTTGGCTTTATCGACATTGAGAATTGGCATGCCGTAGATCGGGCTACCTTCAACATCGCGGGCCATGGGATTGGTCACATCGTTGGCACCAATCACAATAACCACATCAGTATCTTCGAAGGTAGGATTGATCCTGTCCATCTCAACAAGGTTGTCGTAAGGCACTTCAGCTTCCGCCAACAGCACATTCATATGGCCAGGCATACGCCCTGCCACCGGATGAATACCGTATTGGACCTCGGCACCCTTAGCTTCAATGGCGTCAGCCAGCTCGCGTACCGCATGTTGCGCCTGCGCCATGGCCATACCATAACCGGGCACTATAACGACGCGCTGAGCGTTCTCGAGCAGCATAGCCACTTCGTCGGGCTGAGCACTGGTAACCTTACCGGCATAAACTTCATCAGCATCAATAATCTCGCCACTGGCAGCCATTTTGCCAAACAGTACATTGGCCAGTGAGCGGTTCATCGCCACACACATAATGCGCGTCAGAATCAGTCCCGAGGTTCCCACCAGTGAACCGGCAATAATCAATACCGTGTTGCCGAGAATAAAACCCGCGAAAGCCGCTGCGATACCCGAATAGGAATTCAGCAGTGCAATCACCACTGGCATATCAGCGCCGCCAATTGGCATTACTAAGAACAGACCCAGTAACAGCGCCAGAACAACCACAGCCACCATAGCGGCAGCATTGCCTGGATTGACCACAACCAAGGCCACAGCAACCAGCGCAGCTATAACAAATAGCGCGTTGCCCACTGGACCTCCGGGGAGACCATAGCTTTTCTTCATCAACTCTTGGAGCTTGGCGAATGCCACCAGACTACCGGTCAATGTCAGAGCACCGATCAATACCGTCAAACCAATGGCAATCAGGGCAATAGTGCCCTCAGGTCCAGGACCAAAAGCGCTGCTATCGGCAACCACTGGGGTTAACAACTCGGCAAAGGATGCCGGCGTGGTGCCCAACTTGGTGTAATACTCAGCCAATGCGATAGTCAGTGAAGCACCACCACCAAAACCATTGAGCAGGGCCACCATCTGTGGCATCGAGGTCATCTGAATACGCAGCGCCATAATGCTACCGACTATAGAACCCACCACTACACCGGCGATCACATAGGTATAGTCAATGGTATTCATGTTAAGCAGCGTCACCACAACAGCAACCAGCATACCCAGTGCCGAGAGCATATTGCCCCGCACTGCAGTTTTCGGTTTAGTCAGGCCTTTAATACCGAGAATAAACAGCACACCGGCAATCAGATAGATAAAACTAACAAGATTCTCATTCATCGCTTACTTCCTCTTAAACATGGCAAGCATGCGATTAGTCACAAGGTAACCACCCACAACATTGATGGTCGCCAGCGTCACGGCGATAAAGCCCAGCACATTCACCATCATCGCTGAACCGTCGTTGCCGGCAGCCAGTAAGGCACCTACCAGGGTAATACCCGAAACCGCATTGGTTCCAGACATCAGAGGCGTGTGCAGTGTCGGCGGCACTTTGGTAATCAGCTCAACACCGAGAAATAACGACAGCACAAACAGTGCTAATAACAGAATTAAAATATCCATTTGCTTTACTCCCCTTGTGCTTCAGTTTCAGTTTCAGGTTCTGGTTCAGACGCCTTAATTTCTGGCAGCCCCAGCAGCTTGCGCATATGCGGATGTGGAACCTCACCCTTATGGGCAACAACCGTACCGGCAACAATCTCATCGTTAAAGTCGAGGTTGAGGTTGCCCTCTTCATCGAGAATTAACTCAAGTAATGTCTGCATGTTTTTGCCGTACATCTGACTGGCATGATGAGCTAATTCTGATGGCACGTTCTCGGGACCCAAAATAGTCACGCCGTGAGCCACAACAGTTTCACCCTGTTCGGTAAGGTCGCAATTGCCTCCCCGCTCTGCCGCCAGATCAACAATCACTGAACCAGGCTTCATCGCCTTGACCATATCTTCGGTCACCAGAATCGGCGACTTGGCACCGGGAATGGCTGCCGTGGTAATAATAATATCTTGCTCGGCGACCACTGCAGTCATCAGCTCGCGCTGACGCTTGAGGAAGTCTTCGCCCTGGGCTTTGGCATAACCGCCGGCACCCTCAGACTCACCAGTATCCAGATCCAACTCAACCGGCTTGGCGCCCACTGAAATAATCTGTTCACGCGCCGCGGGACGGACATCGTAGGCTTCAACCACAGCGCCAAGTCGTTTGGCGGTAGCGCAGGCCTGAAGACCGGCAACACCTACACCCATAATCAATACTCGCGCCGGCTGCAAAGTGCCAGCGGCGGTCATCAACATAGGGAATATTCGCGGTGCGGCAGAGGCACCCATCAACACAGCTTTATAGCCGGCCAATGTGGCCATGGATGAAAGTACATCCATACTCTGAGCACGACTGATGCGCGGCACCAGTTCCAGGGCAATAGCTGTGGCGCCTTTATCTGCCAAGGCTTGAGCAGCCTGGGGTGAGGCCAGTGGATCCATCATGCCAATCACCATCTGCCCACTGCGCAGACTGGCGAGATCCGCTTCACTGTTTTCGTTGTTTGAGCCAAAGGATTGGACCTGCAAAATAATATCAGCCTGGGCAAATATCTCTGCGCGGTCGGTACTGATGGTTGCTCCAGCCTCTGTATATAGCGTGTCTGGATAACCTGCAGCATCTCCTGCGTTTGTTTGAAAAAGCACCTTGACGCCTTTGTCAGTCAGAGACTGGACATTGGCAGGGGACATGGCGACTCGTTTTTCAGCGGTTTTAATTTCCGCGGGAATTCCGATTATCACTCAATTCTCCTTGTTGTTATAAGAAAGGTTTGACTACTTAAAGAGCCGGTATAGTAGCAAAGTTCACCGCCTATAATTAACTGTATAGCCATTATTAGGTAAAGCTATGCAGATAGAGGGGTAGTAAAAAGAAACTAGAGGGCGACACACCCCATATTAGAGGGAGATTTGCCTAAGTTAGGCCGAGAGGGAAACTCAGGAAATACGTGAAACCGCAAAGTCAGCTAGATCAGATAACACCGTCTTAAGCTCGCTTTCTGGCAACTGCCCAAGAGATTGCTTGGCTAGCTCAGCTTGCTTTTGAGCTTGTATAACAGAGTAATCAAGACTCGACGACTGACGCACTGCCGCAAGAATTTTTTCGAAATGCTCCGCGCTCTTACTCTCGATCGCCGAGCAAATTAACTGCTTCTGCTCTTCATTGAGATGATCTCGCGCATGAATCAGTGGCAGAGTCATTTTCCCCTCAGCCAGATCATCACCCACATTCTTGCCGGTCTGCTCACTATCACCCTGATAATCCAGGACATCATCAGCAATCTGAAAAGCCAGCCCAAGATGCTTGCCATAGGCAGCCATTGCATCGCTGATCAATGTATCGCTGTCGACGCTACCACGTTCCTTGGCCGCCAACATGGCACCAATACGACCCGCGGCTTCAAATAACTTCGCCGTCTTGCGATAAATAACTTCGTAATAGGTCGCTTCGTCGATTGCCGAGTTGCCGGCATTGCCCATCTGCTGAACTTCACCTTCGGAGATAACATTGGTCGCATCGGCAATAACGCCCATAATCGGTATATCACCAACACTGACCAGCATCTGAAAAGCACGGGAATAGATAAAATCGCCCACCAGCACACTGGGCGAGTTGCCCCACTGGTTGTTGGCGGTCTCTCGCCCTCGACGTAGCGCCGAGACATCCACCACATCATCATGCAACAGCGTGGCCGTGTGAATAAACTCAATCACTGCCGCCATCGTCAGATGTTGCTCGCCTTTATAGCCATTGGCCAAGGCGCTCAAGAGCACGACTACCGGACGCAAGCGCTTGCCACCGGAGCCGACAATATAATGGCCGATATTCTCTACCAATCCGACGTTGGAGTGGAGATTGGCAATAATCATATCGTTGACTGCTGAGAAGTCGCTTTCAACAGCTTTGTGAAATGGCAGCATGAAGGCTTTAAAGTCGAGGTTATGAGACACGGGGCATGCTAGGGAGCTACCGCTAAACTGTCAACCGAAAATAGATTTGATAACCAAAAAGCATGACCATTCCGTCCTGTTTTTAGGTCAAACAGCCGCTAAAAGTTGCCGCTAAAGCCATAACTGGTTACGATGCACGCCATTCTGGCTTATCGTAAAGGATCCTATGTCATTCCAACCCCAGTCGTCTTATAACCGTGAAGAAATCCTCGCCTGCTCTCGTGGCGAACTGTTTGGCCCAGGCAATGCAAGGCTGCCAGCCCCGAATATGCTGATGGCTGACCGCATTGTTGAAATCAACAATACCGGCGGCGTGGCCGGCAAAGGTCAAATCATTGCCGAGCTCGACATCAACCCTGACCTCTGGTTCTTCGGCTGTCATTTTGAAGGCGACCCAGTAATGCCCGGCTGTCTAGGTCTCGACGCCCTCTGGCAATTAGTGGGTTTCTTTCTAGTATGGAATGGCAACAGCGGCCGCGGTCGCGCTCTAGGTGCCGGCGAAGTGAAGTTTTTTGGCCAGGTATTGCCTACCGCCAAGAAAGTCACCTACAAACTCGAACTGACTCGCCTGATTCAGCGCAAGCTAGTTATGGGTATAGCCAACGGTTCAGTTGAAGTGGATGGACGTGAAATCTACTCCGCTAAAGACTTAAAAGTCGGTCTCTTCGAAAGCACAGATCACTTTTAATTCTGATTCTGATTCTGATTCTAACTCTAAGCGCAGCCATTTCGCACTCGATTAACTGCGCCACTAAACGTCACACTGTATTTCCAATTCAAGGGGACCACCGGTGAAACGTGCAGTAATTACGGGACTTGGTATTGTTTCATGTCTGGGCAACGATAAAGAAAGCGTCGCTCATTCATTAAGAGAAGGGATCTCGGGTATTCGCCGTCGTGAAGACTTCGCCGAGATGGGTCTGCGCTGTAATGTTGGCGCGGTGTTAGATATAGATCCCAAAGACCATATTGATCGCAAGATTTTGCGCTTTATGGGCCCCTCTGCTTCCTACGCCTACATCGCCACAGATCGCGCCATTGCCGATGCAGGCCTAACCCCTGAAATGGTTTCCAACCACCGCACTGGCCTTGTAATGGGTTCAGGCGGCGTCTCTGGTGAAATGTTTACCGAATCTATAGATGTGATGCGCGACCGCGGTATCAAACGTGCCGGCCCCTATAGAGTCACTCAGATTATGGCCAGCACCGTCTCTGCCTGTGTTGCCACACCGTTTAAAATTAAGGGCGTCAACTACTCCATCGCCTCTGCCTGCGCAACTAGCGCTCACTGTATCGGCCACGCCGTCGAGTTGATTCAACTCGGCAAGCAAGACGTTTTGCTGGCCGGTGGCGCAGAGGACATGCACTGGTCTATGGCCGGCATGTTTGACGCTATGGGTGCTCTGACCAGCAAATACAATGACACACCTGAGATTGCCTCACGTGCCTACGACGCCAAGCGCGATGGCTTTGCGCCAGGCTTGGGTGCTGGGACCGTGGTTGTGGAAGAGCTTGAGCACGCACTGGCTCGTGGCGCCAACATTATTTGTGAAGTGACCGGTTACGGTGCGACTTCCGATGGTGCCGATATGGTCTCCCCTTCAGGCGAAGGCGCTGAGCGCTGCATGAAGATGGCCATGGAAACCGCCAGAGGTCCAATCGACTACATCAATACTCACGGCACCAGCACGCCGGTAGGTGATGTGGCTGAACTCGGTGCGATTCGCAACACCTTCCCTGAGAACTGCCCAGATATCAGCTCAACTAAATCACTCTCTGGCCACAGCCTAGGTGCTGCTGGCGTTCACGAAGCGATTTACTGCATGCTGATGATGCAGAATGACTTTGTTGCTGGCTCTGCCCATATTGATGAGCTCGACGAGCACGCTGCAGGTCTGCCAATCTTATTGGAAACCAAAGAGAAGAAGCTAAACTGCATTATGTCCAACAGCTTCGGTTTCGGCGGCACCAATGCGACGCTTATTATGGAACGCTACACTGACTGATTTTGTCATTGTTTGAAGAAGGCGGCCTCGGTCGCCTTTTTTGTGTCTGATAGCTTTTGAGATTGATAGCTTTTGAGATTGATGGCTTTTGAGATTGATGGCTTTTAGATTGGGTGGCACCCGCCTCTACTCTTGGAATTTCGCTTACCCAAAATCTCGGCCTGTGGCTTCCCTCGAATTAAAATGTCATTACGGGTCGCGCCGACAGGCATCCCTGCCTGACGTCGCTCAATTGCACATCCCTGTGCAATTGACCCTATGCCATTTGAATTTTTCAGCGTGATTTAAGGCACGCAAAACTCCAAGAGCAGAGGCTCGAAAATAGTCTGTTGCGGGGACTGACAAAACATAAAAATAGCAGGCACAAAAAAGGGAGCTGATTTAACAGCTCCCTCTTCGAAGGATCTAGCAGCAAATTACAGCGCGGCTAAAATCGCCTCAGCACTTGAAGCTTCCAGCGCACCAGCATCAACATTCAGCAAGCTCACTACACCGTCATCGACGATCATAGCGAAACGCTGACTGCGAGTGCCCATACCAAAACCACTGCCGTCCAATACCAGACCCAGAGCTTCAGTAAACGTCGCATTGCCATCAGCCAACATCATAAGATGCTCAGCATTGGCAGACTTGCCCCAAGCGTCCATGACAAATACATCATTCACTGACATGCAGGCTACTGTATCAACGCCCTTGGCTTTAATGTCGTCAACATGAACAACAAAACCCGGCAGGTGAGCAGCAGAACAGGTCGGTGTAAACGCACCGGGAACAGCAAAGAGTACAACTTTTTTGCCAGAGAAAAGATCAGCAGTACTAACACCTGTAGGACCTTCTGCGCCCATTACAGTGAACATGCCTTCGGGAATTTTATCGCCAACTTGAATCGTCATAACAACCTCGTAAGAGTAAATTTTAAATCCGACGGTTAAGCGCCGGAATTAAGGGGATTTAAAAGAGATTTAAAAGGGGTTAAAAAGAGTTTTTGTTCTCAACAAACAGACTCTAGAACGGGATATCGTCGTCAAAGCTGTCCATGCCCTGAGGGGCTTGCGGCTTAGGAGCCTGGCTTTGCTGTTGCTGCTGGCCCTGGTTTTGCTGACCTTGATTTTGTTGGCCCTGATTTTGTTGGCCTTGGTTCTGCTGTGGACGATTCTGCTGATATCCACCGCCACCGCCGCCACCTTCCTGACCACCGCGACTATCGAGCATCTGCATTTCGCTAGCAACAATCTCTGTAGTGTAACGGTCGGAACCATCTTGCCCCTGCCACTTGCGCGTGCGCAGCGAGCCTTCAACATAAACCTTGGAACCTTTCTTTAAATACTCGCCAGCAATCTCGCCGAGACGATTAAAAAATACTACCTTGTGCCATTCAGTGCGCTCTTGCTGCTCACCGGTGTTCTTGTCTTTCCACGCCTCTGATGTCGCTAGGCTCATATTGGTGACAGCACCGCCTGAAGGCAAATAGCGCGTCTCCGGGTCTTGACCACAGTTACCGACTATTATTACTTTGTTAATTCCGCGCGCCATTTTCTTCCCCTGTTCGTTATAAATTAAAGTAAGGCTTCAGACCGGACATATCCACGGTCTTCGTATTCACTTTGGCATATGCCAACTGTTCACCACTAACGATGAGTATATCCTCTACGCCGGGAACTTTTAAGATTAATTTCGCAAAATCCTCGTGACCCATATCACCACTATTTAGAACCACTGTCTGCAGCGTTCGGGGCGTCTCTAAACCCAGCGCCAACAGCCACCAGACAAGGCCAATTGCCGCCAGCAGCAAGAACAAACTATCGACACCAAACTGCTGCACACTCCAACCACCGAGCACACCGCCAACAAAGGCACCGAAAAACTGGCTGGTGGAATAGATCCCCATTGCCGTGCCCTTGCGGCCAGCGGGACAGACTTTACTCAACCATGAGGGCAGTGACGCTTCAAGCAGATTAAACGCAGCAAAAAACACCCATAACATAATCGGCGTCAACAACGGACCTCTAAACAGCGCTAACAGAAACATGGCCAGAGTCACGCAGGCAACCGCCGCGGTAAAGCTGAGTTTTTGGCACTGTAATTTCTCCCCAGCAATCATCGCTGGCAACATGGCCACAAAGCCACCCCCCAGCAAGACTAAATAGACCCACCAAAGGTCATCGCCGACTATGCCCAGCTCTTCAGAGAGCAGCACCGGAATCACCACAAAGGCGGCCATCAAAATCAGGTGCAGAGCAAAAATACCAAAATTGAGCCGCAAGAGATTGCGGTCTTTTAAGAGGCCGCGAATCTGTTGCAGATCTGTATGAGTTTCACGGTTGCGCAGCACAGTCACCGTTCTCGGCACCCAGCGCATAAAGATAATAATCCCCAGACAACCCAGCAGCGCAGTGACCCAAAATACGCCTGGCAAGCCCAGTGCCGAGGCGATAAGCGGGCCAACAATCATCGCCAACATAAATGACATACCGATACTGGCCCCTATAGTGGCCATAGCCTTGGTGCGATTTTCCTCGCTGGTAAGATCACTGACCAGAGCCATCAGCGTACTGGCGATGGCACCGGCACCCTGAATGGCGCGACCGACAATTAATCCCGTACTGGTCTCGGCCCATGCTGCCACCAGACTGCCAGCAACAAAGACTAACAGGCCGCCAATAATCACCGGCCTGCGGCCAATCTTGTCGGACAGCAGTCCCAATGGAATTTGCAGTGCCGCCTGAGTCAGGCCATATATCCCAAGGCAAAGACCCAGCAGCAAGGGACTGAAACCCGGGTAATCATCCATATAGAGGGCGAGTATCGGCAGCACCATAAACAGGCCGAGCATTCTGAAGCCGTAAAGGCTGGCCAGTGAAGCGACCGCGCGCTTTTCCAGCGGGGAAATTAAGGAAGAATTATTCAAGTCAGTATCAGGATAATGAATGGGCAGAGCATTTTAACAGCGTCACGCCTGAGTGCACGGCCTAATATAAAAAATAGCCCCCAATCTACTCTCTATCTCTATCTCTATCTCTACTCTCCGCAACTATTTTTCCACCATTGCAGTCTGTCGCGGCGGCCTATTCGTAATACTTGAGTGATTTAGCAGAATCACTTTGCCCAGTGCACCAACAGCACCTTATAATCGATTGTTTAACATAACCAAAAGAATTCTCAATGAATACCATCCAGGTACGCGGCGCCCGCACACACAATCTCAAAAATATTGATCTTGATATTCCACGAGACAAATTAGTCGTGATTACCGGCCTCTCGGGTTCGGGTAAATCGTCTCTGGCATTTGATACGCTCTATGCCGAGGGTCAGCGTCGCTACGTAGAGTCGCTCTCCACCTATGCGCGCCAATT
>Ga0115003_10002085_pt1 | contig 16910 bp, 13 predicted proteins | sample ArcticOcean_MG_C_7_FD_88736 | JGI IMG/M metagenome (GOLD analysis project Ga0115003, IMG submission 88736) | Marine microbial communities from western Arctic Ocean - ArcticOcean_MG_CB11_88 | ecosystem: Environmental > Aquatic > Marine > Oceanic | place: Arctic Ocean: Canada Basin | collected... | reverse complement strand
TCTTCAGCAATAAGTTCGTATTTCATCAAATCATTTTTTATTTTAGTAATATTTTTATCTGGTAAATCGCATTTATTTATAGCAACTATTATTGGCACTTTTGCTGCTTTAGAATGTTGTATTGCCTCTATAGTTTGAGGCATAATTCCATCATTCGCAGCAACAACTAAAACAACTATGTCGGTAATTTTAGATCCTCTAGCTCGCATTTCAGTAAATGCCGCATGACCAGGGGTATCAATAAAAGTTATTGTTTGATTTTTTTCTGTTTTGACTTGATATGCTCCAATATGCTGGGTTATTCCGCCATGCTCACCTGATACTACGTTAGCGTCTCTTAAAGCATCTAATAAAGAAGTTTTACCATGATCTACATGGCCCATAATTGTAACAACTGGTGGTCTATTTTTTATTTTTCCTTCTAATAGATTTTTCTTTTTTTTAATCTCTAAATTGGGAGAGCTTTCAACGATAGGGGTGTGACCAAATTCTTTAACAATATACTCTGCGGTATCTTTATCAATAACATGATTTATTGTGGCTGCAACTTTCATGTTAAGTAGGAACTTTATCACTTCTGCAGATCTTTCTGCCATACGATTAGACAGTTCTTGAATTGTAATTTGCTCAGGAATATTGACTTCTTTAATTACTTTCTTTATTTCTTTTTTGTCGTCAGAATTTTCTGTTTTTTTATCTTTTAACCTTGATCTTTTCACTGAAGCTAAACTTCTTTGTTTAATTTCTATTTCCTCAACATTCATTGCTCTTGAGACTGTAAGCTTAAAATCTCTTTTAGCAGATAGTGGGTCTTTAAGTTTTAATTTTGCTTTTTGTGCTCCTTTTTCATCTTTTTTAACGAAGTTTTTTGTTGCTTGTTGTTCAACAAATTTCCTTACTACATTTTTTTTAATAACTTCTGGCTTTTTAAATGTTCCGGTTCCTGAGCTAGACTTGTTTTCTCTTGAAGACCTAAAAGGAGTTTTTTTTTCTATAGCAAAAGTTTTTTTTCCATCACTGGAGAGAGATGAGAGATCAATCTTTTTAGTTACACTTGTAGAGATTGTTAAAGTTTTTTTTTTATTCTTTTGGTCATCCATGAATGTTTTATTTAAATGCTATCTCTCTTGCGGCCATGATTAATTGATCGGCCTCTTCTCTTGAAAGAGAAAACTCTTCTAAATACCCTTCAATTCTAATCTTTTTTCCTTTTATCTCGTCAAAACCACCAATTAATTCGTCGGAAGAAAGATCTGCAAAGTCACTTAAGGTTTTAATGTTTCTTTGACCGAGTAAAACTAGCATTCCTTGAGTTATTCCTTTTAAGTCTACTAATGAATCTTCCATTCCTAGTTCTCTTAATCTTTTAGAAATTTCTTCTTTTTCTTTAATTAAATTTTCTTTTGACCTGTTAATTAATTCATTAGCTGTGGCTTCATCAATACCTTCAATTTTAATTATATCATCCGGTGTAGATTGTGACAATTCTTCTATACTTTGCATTCCTTCTGAAACTAATAATTGACCTAAAGTTTCGTCTACTTCTAAACTTTTTACCAAATTTTCCGTTTTTTCTTTAAATTCAGTCTGTCTTCTTTCGGAGTCTTCTTGGTCCGTTAATATATCAATTTCATAATTAGTAAGCTTGGACGCAAGTCTAACATTTTGACCTCTTCTTCCTATTGCTTTACTTAAATTTTCTTCGGTCAAAATCACGTCAATCCTTTTATTGTCTTTATCAATTAACACTTTCTGTATTTCAGCGGGTGATAGCGACTCTGCGATTAAAGTTGGAAGGTCTTCTGTCCATTTTATAATATCGATTTTTTCACCATGTAATTCATTAACTATGGTCTGAACTCTACTTCCTCTCATACCAACGCACGCTCCAACTGGATCAATTGAGCTTTCACTTGAAAAAACGCAAATCTTAGCTCTGCTGCCCGGGTCTCTAGCTACTGCTTTTATTTCAATTATTCCTTCGTAAATTTCAGGAACTTCTTGAAAAAATAGTTTAGCTAAAAACTGTGGGTGCGCTCTTGATAAAAATATTTGGTGTCCTTTTAATTCTTTTTTTACCTCATAACAGTATGCTTTAACTCTATCACCAGTTTTTAATATTTCTCTTGGAATAAGTTCGTCTTTTTTTATTACTCCTTCGGCTTTACCAAGATCCACTATGATATTTCCATATTCCAGTCTCTTGATAATGCCACTTAAAATTTGGCCTTGTTTATCTACGAAGTCTTCGTATTGTCTAGTTTTTTCGGCTTCTTTAACTCTTAGGCTAATAACCTGTTTGGCACTCTGGGCCGCTATTCTACCAAAATCTATTTGTGGTAAATCTTCAAAAATTTGATCGCTAATCTTTAGTTCTTTGTTTTTTAAGTCTATTGATATTGCATCTTTTAATGTAATTTCTTTACTTGAATCTTCCACTTTTTCGACTACGTCGAGAACTTTTTGAATTTTAATTTCACCCGTTGAACGATCAATAAGAACACGTATATTATTTTCTGTTCCAAATTTTGTCAAAGCAGCTTTTTGTATTGCGCTTTCCATGGACTCTAAAACTATTTCTTTATCTATAGATTTTTCATTCGCTACAGCTTCTACTATTCTTAATAACTCTACTTTGTCTAGGCCTCTGTTTAACATTTGTTCCTTTTTTAGTTTGCTCCAAAAAAAAATGGGCTAAAGCCCATTTTGTAAACATCTAATTTTTATGTATACTTAATGAAAAATTAAGGTTTTTTCAAGGTTACTTTTTAAAGATTTCAGTTTTATCTGTCTTTTCCCATGAAAATTCACCTTTATCATTATGCTTTCTCCCAAAATGACCGTAAGCAGATGTGATTTCATAGATAGGTTTGTTTAAACCCAATAACTCTCTAATTCCTCTAGGTGACAGATCGAAATTTTTTTCTATCTTATTTTTTATATGTTCAGTTTTATCTAGGTCTAAATCTGATAATTTAACATAAATAGAAAGTGGTTTTGAAACACCAATAGCATACGCAAGTTGTATCAAACACTTGTCAGAAATTCCTGCTGCTACTATATTTTTTGCTAAATATCTAGACACATAAGCAGCTGATCTATCAACTTTTGTTGGATCTTTTCCTGAAAAAGCTCCTCCACCATGTGGCGCCGCACCACCATAAGTATCTACAATAATTTTTCTACCGGTCAAACCTGTGTCTCCATCTGGTCCACCAATTATGAATTGGCCTGTAGGATTAATGTAAACCTCCTTATCATTTAATTCTTTTAAAAGATTTTCTGGTATAGATTTTTTAATGTAAGGGTAAATAAGTTCTCTAACTTTCTCTTGATTCAAATCTTTAGAATGTTGTGTGGAAATAACAACGGATGTTACTTTAGTAGGCTTTCCATCTTCGTAGTGCATGGTAACTTGGCTTTTTGAATCAGGTTCAATTCCTTTTAGAAAGCCTTTTTTTCTATCCTCAGCCATTAATCTTAATATTTTGTGAGAAAAATGTATTGGTGCTGGCATTAAATCCTCTGTTTCATTACACGCGTATCCAAACATGATGCCCTGATCCCCGGCCCCTTCATCTTTATTGTTTTTTGAATCGACACCCATTGCAATATCTGAGGATTGAGAATGTAAATGTGATTCAATTTTTGTTTGCTCTTTCCAGCTAAATCCATCTTGATCATAACCAATATCTTTAATGCAGTCTCTTACCTTTTGTATTAGTTCCTCAGTTTTAATTTCTGGAGCTCTAATCTCTCCTGCTAAAACAACTTTATTTGTTGTGGTTAAAGTTTCACATGCAACTCTTGCGTATGGATCTTTTGATAAATAAGAGTCAACGACCATGTCAGAAATTCTGTCACAGACTTTGTCGGGATGACCTTCTGAAACAGATTCGCTTGTAAATAAGTATTTATCTATTGTCATTTTTTTTAAAAGTTATAAAGATAAAAACACAAGTAAATAAAAAGACAAAAAAAATCAAATCAATTTTATATTTTATCTGTGCATTGTTTATAAATGGAATATTTAGCTCAATAACACCAGTTTCACTTGGTTTTAAAATCTTTTTAATTTTACCTTTATTATCAATAAAAACACTAAATCCTTTATTTGCTGATCTAATTAAAAAAGTATTGTTTTCTATCGATCTAAAAATTGCTTTTGCTAGGTGTTGGCTTGGTCCAATTGTTTCACCAAACCATGCATCTTCTGAAATATTTACAATTATATTTTTTTGGCTTTGATTTTGACTTAATTCTGGAAATATTATTTCGTAACAAATCAAGGGTAATAGCTTTAATTTACCAAGTGTAAAGATGTTGGCCTTTTCACCTCTAGAGAACGACCCATGGCCTTCTGTTATTTTTTTTAAACCCAAGTTACTTAAAATATTTTCAAAAGGTAAAAATTCACCAAATGGTACTAGTTTCATTTTGTCATATTTAAATAAAATATCGAATTTATTGTTAATAATTATTAAACTATTAAATGTTTTAGTATCATCTTGCTCATCATTAACGGTATTGATTCCAAGTAATATTAAATGATTATCAGAGAAAGATTGTTCAAAAATATATTTATATTGTTTAACCTCTCCAAAAGTAAAGCCTGTAAAAACACCTTCGGGCCAAACGAAAAGGGTTTTTTTATTTTTTTTAGGTGCACTATATTTAATTAATTTTGAAATTCTTTTGGTTAAATCATCATCTGATAAATTATATTTTAATTCAAAACTAGGAGAGATTATTTTTGTAAAAATTGAATTTCTTTGATTTAGCTCCATTTTTTCTAAATACTCATTATTTTTATTAATTGTTAGAGATCCATATATAAGATTAAAAATAAAAATAATTCCTATTAAAATAAATATTGTTAAATTAAATTTTTTTCCAAAAATTAATAAAAGGGGTGAACAGTAAAAAATGATGCAGATAAGATTAAATGCAAAGAAACCTAAAACTGGCAAAAATTGAAGTATCTCGGGTGTCCATGACCAAGTGTAAGCCCATAAATTCCAAGGGAAACCAGTAAAAATTTTAGCACGTAAAAAATCCATAAATGCAAAAGAACTTGAAAACAATAAAATAGATGCAAAATTATTTTTTAAAAATGGCCCCACAATTAAATTTCCTATACCAAAAAAAAAACCAAGAAATAATGGCAAGACAATAAAAGAAATGGGGATTAGAAATCTAAAGTCTTCATCAAATGTGAGAGAGTGGGAAATCCAAGATGTGCCAGTTAAAAAGAAACCAATACCAAATAAATATCCTATTAAAAATAAGTTTAAAAGATAAGGTTTTTTTCTATAAGTATTTTTAGATTTTTTCTTTACATATGTTGTAAGTAAAAACAAAACAGGAATTATAATAAAGTTGATATAACTATAATTAAATGGCTGAAAACTATAGACAGTTAAAGCACCCAAAATTAGTGGAAATAAAAAAACCAATATAAATCTGCTATTAAGTAAACTAAGGATCATACTATTCGATAGATTTAAGTATTTTGTTTTCTAGTTTATGCATCACATAAAAATCTCTATTAGATTTATGGCGATAGCCCAACAAGTGTGTTAGTCCGTGAATCCATATTTTATCAAAAGCAATAAAAAAATTTTGCTTTTTGCTTACTTTTATAATTTTATTTAAATTAATTATTATATCACCGAGGTAAATATTATTATTTTTATTTATCAAATTATTTAATATTTTTTTTTCATAAAAAGGAAAGGACAAAACGTCGGTGGTTTTATTTTTTTTTCTAAATTTCTTATTCAATTTTTTAATTTCATTATTGCCTGAAAGTAAAAGAGTAAAATTGAGTTTATTTTTTTTGAATATAACAATTTTTTTTTCAGCTTTTTTCAGTTTATTTTTTAGATAAGTGTTGGGATTTCTAATATGTTTTTTCCAGTTTCTCTCGCTAACTAGTACATCGGCTTTGATCATTATTTTTGAGCGTTATCTTTTCTTTGATAAGCTTTAATAATTTTTGAAACGAGTGGATGTCTGACTACATCATTGTGGTCGAATTCTATTATTTTTATTTCTTCTATATCGCTTAAAATATTTTTTGATTTTATTAAACCAGAATGAGACTTATTAGCCAAATCAATCTGAGTAGGATCTCCATTAACTACTAATTTTGAATTTTCTCCAATTCTAGTTAAAAACATTTTTACCTGTGTCTCTGTAGCATTTTGAGCCTCATCCAGAATAGCAAAACAATTTTTTAAAGTTCTTCCTCTCATAAAAGCCAAAGGTGCAATTTCTATTTCTCCAGTTTCAATTTTCTTATCAATTTTATCAGCTCCAAATAATTCATAAAGTGCATCGTAAAGTGGTCTTAAATACGGATCGACTTTTTCTTTCATGTCACCTGGTAAAAAACCCAACTTCTCTCCAGCTTCAACTGCTGGCCTAGACAATATAACTCGTTCAACTTTTTTTTCCATGAGCATAGTGATAGCAACTGATACTGCGAGAAAACTTTTTCCTGTACCTGCAGGTCCTAACGCTATTACAACATCATTTTCACGTAATGCTTTAATGTAATCAGATTGTTTCTGAGATCTTGCAATAACTGATTTTCTTGGAGTTTTAATAAGTTGTGCAAAAGCTTGTACATTTGTGTTTTCATCAAAGGTGATATTTTTATTCACAGATAATATTATATCATTTTTTTCGATACTATTTGTTAAAAGAAATTTATTAATTAAAAATTTAATAGCTTCTGAAACATTAAGTAAATTATCTGAATTTCCTTTAGCCGTAATAGAATTACCTCTAAAGAATAAAATTGTTTCTGTTAACTTTTCTAATTGAATAAGATTAGCATTAAATTCACCTACAATTGATAACAGAATATTATTATCTAAAATTTGAATATTAACTGTTTCTTTGTCAATTTTTTTTATAGTAAATTTTTCTTCTATTTTTTTTATTTTAGACATTCTTTAGGCTGCATAACTCTTATTTTCACTATCGAGTATTTTTCCAAATAAACAGTTGTGATTAAAATTATTTATTTTTACATTAATTAGTTGACCTGTTAAATCCTCATTACTTTCAACAACAATAGAATTCAAAAATTTATCTCTTCCAAAATATTTTTCTTGATCTTTCATTTTATTTTCAAATAATACTTCTGTTGATTTATTTAAAAATTCTTTTTTACTTTGCTCATTAATTTTTTCTAGAATTTCTTGTAGTTTAGTTAATCTCTTCTTAGCTAATTCTTTGTCTACTTCAATTAACTCTGATGCGGGTGTTCCAGGCCTTGCACTGTATATGAATGAATAAGAGTTTATAAATTTAGTTTTTTCTATTAATTTTAAAGTCTCTTGAAAATCCGCTTCTGTTTCACCTGGATAACCAATAATAAAATCAGATGAAAATTTAATATTTGGCTTAACCTTTTGCAAATTTGCAATTATTTTAAGATACTCTTCTGCATCATGTCTGCGGTTCATGGCTTTTAATATCTTAGAAGATCCACTTTGTACGGGTAAGTGAAGTATCGGCATTAACTTTTCACAATTTTTATGTGCTTCTATTAAATCTTTTGTAACATCTTTAGGATGGGAAGTTGTATATCTAATTCTCTTTAAATTTTTTATCTTATTAAGCTCAAATATTAGATCGGACAAGCGATATGTTTTGGTTTTATTCGTGTACTTGTAGGCATTAACATTCTGACCTAGCAAAGTAATTTCTCTCGCTCCATTTGTTATTAAGTGATTTGCTTCATTAATAATTTCCTCAAATGATCTTGAATATTCTGGACCTCTCGTATATGGAACAACACAAAAATGACAAAACTTATCACAACCTTCTTGTATAGTTAAGAATGAAGATATTTTAGAGTTTGAATTTTTAATTAAATTCAAACTATCAAATTTTTCTATAACTTCAAAATTTGTGTTATTGATTTTAGATTTACTTTTTTCTATTTCTTTTATTATATTTACTATCTCATGATAAGATTGTGGACCAACTACTCCATCAATATATTTTTCACGCTTAAGCATTTCTTGATTTTCGGCTTGTGCTACACATCCTACGATTAGTAACATTGGTTTCTTTTTGTTTCTAAACTCTTTTTTCAGTCTTCCTATATCGTGGTAAACTTTATCTGTTGCTTTTTCCCTAATGTGACAAGTATTTAGAATATAACAATCAGCTTCTGAGGGATTCTGAGTGGCTACATAGCCTATGGTTTTGACTAAATCTAAGATACGACCACTATCATATTCATTCATCTGACAGCCAAAAGTTTTGATAAATATTTTTTTAGTCAAATTATTTTTTAACTTTTGATCCGTAGAGTTCCAGTTTATGATCGACTAACTTATATCCTAATTTTTCAGCAACTTTATTTTGTAAAATTTCTATATCTTTATCAACAAACTCTATTATCTCTCCACTATTTATATCTATTAAGTGATCATGATGTTCTTCTGGTGCTTCTTCATACCTTGCTTTACCTCCTTTAAAATCATGCTTTTCTACAATCCCGGATTCTTCAAATAATTTAACTGTTCTGTATACCGTCGCTATACTTATTTTTTTATCAATTTTGTTAACTCTTTTGTGCAATTCATCTACATCGGGATGGTCATTAGAATTAGACATGACTTCAGCTATTACTTTTCTTTGGTCTGTTAGTCTAACATCTTTAGCTTTACATTTTTCTTCAATTTTATTCATATATTTTTCTCTAACTTAGCTTAAATATAGTGGTTTAATCAATTTATTTTCGATTAATTTATAGTCTATTAATAAATCAATATTTTTGAGGTTAAATTCAGCAATTCTTATTTTTTTAAAGTCTAATTTTTTAAATATTTTATCATCTTTAATCTCATCCGGAATAACAAATAAAGATCTTGCTTCTTGAGGTTGATTTAAATCAATTTTTTCAGGGAATGTAAAATGATAACCTTTTTCATAAGTCCCTTTGCTGCAGTAATAAAATTTATTTGTTTTCTGTATTGAGAAGATTTCTTGTTTTGTCGCTAGATATGGCGCGGCGTTGAGTAAAAAGTTATTATAACTAAAAGTTTTTGTATTCTTTGCTAACTGTATTCCTTTTGCAACTGCTAAAGATATTCTAATTCCTGAGAAGCTTCCAGGACCTGAATTTATATAAATTTCAAAATTACTGTCTAATTCAATATGGCATTTCTTGATAAAATTAACTATTTCTAAAGCTAATATTTCATTTTTAGCAAGATTAGTTTGTAATTTTTTTATAAAAAACTTATTATTAGTTTTTAATGCGATAGAATCATTTTTACCTGTGCAATCAATTATTAAAAAATTTTTATTCATTTTTTTATTTTCAATATCTTTATTTAATGAATCTTTGTCCTTAACTAACAATATAGAGGATAAAGGTATTATTGTCCTTATGTATCATCGATTTGAAGAGAATAAATACCCATCTACAAACGTTAAAATAGCAGACTTTATAAAACAAATTAATTTAATAAAAAAAAATGGTTTTAGTTTTGTTAATGCTAATGATTTTGCGGTCAATCTTGTAAAATTTAAAAATCAAAAAAAAATTTTCTTAACTGTAGATGATGCATTTAAGTCATTCTACGACCAGGCTTGGCCTATACTTAAAGCAGATAAAATACCTTTTTTATTATTTGTGAACACGCGTGAAATCGGAAGTAACGGGTACATGACCTGGACACAGATTAAAGAAATTTCTAAAGAAGAATTTGTGCATATAGGAAACCATAGTTATTCTCATGATTACTTAATCGATAAAACAGATGATGAAATTATTAATGATATAGATTTATCAATAAAAGATTTAAAGAAAAACCTTGGTTATAATTCTCCTTTTTTTTCATATCCATTTGGTGAGTACAGTAATAGTTTTAAAAATATTATTAAAAATTATGGGTTTAAATATGCGTTTGGGCAACACTCTGGTGTAGTTGATGAAACAAAAGATTTTTATGAACTTCCTAGATTTTCTATTAACGAAAAATATGGTGAAATAGAGAGATTCAAATTAATACTTAAAACAATTCCTTTAAAATTTAAATTAATCACTCCTACAGAAAAATATATTAATAATACTAATAACCCTCCAGAAGTTATTGTTGAGTTTTACGAAGATATAAAAAATATTGATTTACTTAACTGTTACTCAAATGAGCTTAATTCATGGAGAAAATCTGAAATCGAGTACTTAAATAATTTTAAAATAAAGATTAAGTTGCTTGGTAAGTTTACTACAGAAAGGGGAAGGATTAACTGCTCGTTAAGAGAATCTGATGGTTCTTGGCGTTGGCTTGGTATGCAATTTGTTATAGCTGAACTTTAAACTAAAGTTTTAATTGATTGCTTTCTTTAAAATCATCTATTGTTACAGCTTCTAGTTCATCCAAATCATTTTGTTTAATAATTTGCTCTAATATTTTTGTATATTCTTTTCCAGTTTGAGCATAATTCTCAAGTTCATGGATCAATTCTATACCTGCTAATTTTTTATTTTGTTTCCTTAATTGGGCTCTTTTTAATCTAAAGCTTTTATAGCCTCTATGTGTATTCAAATTATTTATATATGCTTTCACGGAAGCCCTTAATAAAGGAAACTTAAGAATTTTATGACTTTGGTCTTTAGTTTTTTCTAATGGCTCAATACCATCGCCCGTCCAGGTCCATTGGCCGTATATAGCATTTCCTTCTAGAGCAAATCTTGATGTTCCCCATCCACTCTCTTTTGCTGCCTGAGCTAGTGCGATTGATGTTGGAATAATATCAACTTTTTCTATTAGCTCATTAATATTTCTATCTGAAACTCTGTATGTTTTATATTTCTTATTTAACCATTTCTTACCCTCTACTGAACTATTATCTTTTATTATTTTTAGTAAATATTCTCTATCTTCTTTAATTTTTTCATTCTCCGCAACAATTAAGGGTAGTAAAATTTGTAAAAAAGTTTCTTTTTTTTCTTTTACGCTTTTAATTTTATCTAAATCCTTAGGTAGTCTTGTAAAATATATTGGTTTTACTTTTTTTTTATTTCTTACATGATCCAGGTCATATTCAAGGTCTTCGAATAAGTTTAATACTGTTTGTGTATTTAAATTATAGTCACCATCTGAAGGTGAAGATTTTTTTTCTTTTGAAAGTTTTGCTAAATTTTTTGAATCATCTTTTTTTATTTTTTTAGGAATTTTAACAACTTGTTTCTTTTTTAACTTTTCATTATTTATTTTTTTATCAGACTTAATCTCTAACGAAATCTTTAAAGAATCTACATCGGTAATAAATCCTTTTATATAAAAACCAGAAAATATTAATATTATTACAAATGAAGCATACATGCTTTTTGAAAAAAAACTTTTTATAAATTTGTCTTTAACTTTAAAATTGTAAATATCGTTTAAACTTTCAATTATTGTTTTGAAGAGAATTTTTAAAAAATTAACGATGTTGCCAATTATGAATTTAAAATAATTTTCTATGCCATTATAGAATTTTTCTACGTACGTGCTTATGCTGATTTTTATAGATACTTTTTTAACTAATTTTTCGTATATATTTTTAAAAAATTTACTAATATTTATATTAAAAGATAATTTTTTTATTAATCCTTCATATGGCTTTTTAATAAATTTACTTGGGTTAAAGCTTATAGATAATTTTTTTCTTAATATCTCATAAAGTGGTTTAAACACTTCGTTAATAAACTTATGAGAAATGTATCCTCGTCGTGAAGGCAAAGGTACTTTATTTTTTAAAAGTATAATCTCAATATCGTAAGTAGTATGTTTAGCGTCTGGGTCAAAAACTTTGTCTATTCTATAAATTTTAGCTAGTTCTATTAACTTTCGTCTATAACTTACAATTTTTTTCATTTTAGATAGCCTCTACTGATTTTACTTCTTCCACATAATGACAAAGTAGATTTTGAACACCTTGTTTTAATGTCATAAGTGAACTTGGACAACCTGAACAACTTCCCTGTAGTTCAACGTGCACAACTCCATCTTTGAAAGATTTAAATTTAATATCTCCACCATCTTTTGCTACTGCTGGTCTTACTTTTTCGTCTAAAACTTTTATTATTCTGTCTTCAACCTCTCCTAAATCTAGTTTTTCTTCGTTAGTTGTTTTTTTATTAAGTATAGGTTTGTCATTTTTCTCGAAGTAATCGTTCATGTGAGAAATAACTGTCGGTTTTAGTACGTCCCAAGAAATTTCTTTAGTTTTTTTAACCGATAAAAAATTATCAGCTAATAACACGAGCTCTACCCCTTCTAAATTAAGTAAATTTTTTACAAACTCATTTTCAATTTTATTAAAATCTTTTTTTTGAAATTCTTCTGTGCCTACTGTAGAAACAATCTTTTCAGATAAAAATTTTAAGGAATCTGGATTTGGGGTTAATTCTGTTATAATCATTATGTTTTTATATCACCTTTAATTAAAAAAAACCTACTGCATTTCGTATCTCTTTAAGGTTGTACTCGGCTAAATTTCTAGCTTTTTCTGTGCCTTCTTTAAGAATTTTTTTTAGATAACTTTTATCCGCCAATAATTCTTTTATTTTTTTTCCAACAGGGCAAATCACCTCAATTAAAGCTTCAGATAATTTATTTTTTAAATGCGAATATTCCTTTCCTTTTAATTCGTTTAATGACTGTTCTAAGGAGTTTTGTGTCAAATCAGAGTATATATTAATTAAATTGAAAGCTTCGGGTTTTTTTTCTAAATCTTTTAGATTATCTGGTATTGAAGAAGAATCTGACTTAGCTTTTTTAATTTTTTTTATAATGTCATCTGCTGAATCTTTTAAGTCAATTCTAGAATATTCAGACTCATCTGATTTACTCATTTTTTTTGTACCATCTCTGAGACTCATAACTCTTGATATGTTTTTTGCTATTAAAGGTTCAGGTAAGGGAAATATATTTTTTTTAAAGTCTTTATTGAATTTGTGCGCAATATCTCGACAAAGTTCTAGATGTTGCTTTTGGTCTGACCCTACGGGTACATGCGTGGCTTTGTACAAAAGAATATCTGCTGCCATTAGGTTTGGGTAGATGTAAAGACCAACACTCGCTTTTTCCTTGTCCTTTCCAGCTTTATCTTTAAATTGAGTCATCCTGTTTAACCAGCCAACACGAGCAACGCAATTTAATATCCAGGCAAGCTCAGCATGTCCACTGACGGATGACTGATTAAAAATAATACTTTTTTTGCTATCGAGACCGGTAGCAAGAAAACCAGCTGTGGTTTCTAAAATATTATTTTGTAGTTCTTTTGGGTCCTGAAAAGTAGTAATAGCATGAAGATCGACAACGCAATAAATACATTCTGTTTCTTCTTGTAAAGCTACAAATTTTTTTAGAGCACCAAGATAATTACCAAGGTGTAAATTACCAGTTGGTTGAACTCCTGAAAAAACTAATCTATTGTTATTCATTATTTAATCTGTTTTATAATTTTTAATTTTAAAAATACCTAATAGCCGAGCTAACACTAAATAAACTGTGGCAGCTAAACCTATAATCATTATAAGATAAAATGACTTGTAATGATTAATATAAATAAGCTTATCCTCAAAAAAATTGATTAAAAAATGGAGAGCGTAGCTCATTATAACTGCACAAATAACTGTTTTGATGAAATTAATGAAAATAGTAAAGCCAATTTTAAGATATTTGTCTTTTAACAATAATATTAAATAAATTGCTACAGCAAACCAAGTAGCTATAGATGTAGCGATTGGAATAATAATAAATCCAAATTCTTTAAAATAAACAAGAGAAATTAAAATGTTTAAAATCACGCTGAAAACTGAGATATAAAATGGAATTTTAGTGTTGTCTCTGGCAAAGAAAAAGTTGGATAGAACTTTAATTAGAGCAAATGCTGGCACCCCGTATCCAAAATATTTCAATGCTTGTGCAGTTAAAATAACATCTTTTTCTAAAAATGATCCATACCCAAACAATGCGTTGGTTATCTCTTGCGAGGCAATGATTAAACCAAAACATGCGGGTACAGATAAAAGTAGACATAATTCAATAGATTTATTTTGTATGTTCATTGCTTCAAAAAAATTTCCTGTTTTAATTTTTTTTGATAGTTCTGGAAGTGCTACTGTACCAATAGCTATACCGGCTATAGCTAAATTTATTTGATATATTCTATCTGCATAATATAAGTAAGAAACTGCACCCGCTTCGAATGAAGCAATAATTGTACCTACTAAAATATTTATTTGTGTGACACCTGATGAAAATATACTAGGTAATAATTTCTTTAAAAAAAAATTTATTTTCGTATTAATTTTAATTTTGAAATTAATAGAAGGCTTGTAATAAAATTTAGTAAAAAATACCAAAAATATTAGCTGAAAAAGTCCAGCTAACGTGACAGCGTAAGACAAGCTGTGTTCAAAATTAAGTTTAAAAAAGTAAGAAAGAAATAAACTTAAAATTAAAAAGATATTTAAAATAATTGGGGCTGCTGCAGCAGCGGCAAACTTGTTATTAGAATTTAATATTCCTGAAAAAAAAGAAGATAAACTTACAAAAAATAAAAATGGCAGAGTAATTCTTGAAAGTTCTACAGCTAAATCAAACTTTTCTAAATTTCCATAAAAACCTGGAGCTATTAAGTAAACAATTGCTGGTGTAAAAATTTCTACAAGGAAGGTTATTCCTAATAAAACTATTATCAACAAGTTTAGAACATCGTCTGCAAATTTTTTTCCTTCTATTTTATTAACTGCATTTTCCTCTGCATAGCTCGGGATAAAAGCAGCATTAAAAACTCCTTCAGCAAAAAGTCTTCTAAAAGTATTGGGAAGTCTAAAAGCTACAAAGAAAGCATCGGCGTAAATAGATGCTCCTAGAAATGTGGCTATTAGTATGTCTCTAAAATATCCAAGCACTCTACTAATTAAAGTATAAGAACTAAAAATAGAAACTGAAGATAATAAGTTCATATATTTTATTATTAAAAAAAATCAAATTATTGATGATTTTACCTATTTTATATTACATAATAAATTTTTATGACAAAAAAATCTAAAATTGACCATTACACAGATAAAGAGGCACTAGACTTTCATACACAAGGTAAGTCTGGCAAAATTGAGATAAATTCGTCTAAACCTTTAACAACCAAAAGAGATTTATCCCTAGCTTATTCTCCAGGTGTTGCAGTACCAGTTAAAAAAATAGCAGAAAATCCTGAAACTGCATATGACTACACTACTAAAGGGAACTTAGTCGCGGTAATTAGCAATGGATCTGCAATTTTAGGCCTTGGAAATCTTGGTGCACTAGCTTCAAAACCTGTTATGGAAGGAAAATCTGTTTTATTTAAAAGATTTGCAGACATAGACTCGATTGACATAGAAGTTGATAGTTCTGATGCCGACGAAATTATCAATACTATTAAAAATATTGGCAATACCTTTGGTGGGATTAATTTAGAAGATATCGCAGCTCCTGACTGCTTTATTATTGAACAAAAATTAAAAGAACTTTTGGATATTCCTGTTTTTCATGATGATCAACATGGTACAGCAATAATTACAACAGCTGCTCTTATTAATGCTCTAGATATTTCAAAAAAGAAAATTAACGAAGTAAGAGTTGTCGTAAATGGTGCGGGTGCCTCTGCAATTGCTTGCACAAATTTATTTAAACTCTCTGGTGTAAAAAATGAAAATGTAATTATGTGTGATAGATCGGGTGTAATTTTTAAAGGTAGAAAAAATGTAGATCAATTTAAATCGGCACATGCTAATGAGACCGAATTGAGGACACTTGCTGAGGCAATTAATGGTGCAGATGTTTTTTTAGGATTGTCTGCTAAAGACACGCTCACAAAGGATATGGTAAAATCAATGGCAAAAAATCCTATTATTTTTGCATGCGCAAATCCAGATCCAGAAATAAAACCTGAACTAGTAGAAGAAGTAAGGTCTGATGCTATTGTTGCAACAGGTAGATCTGATTATCCAAACCAAGTTAATAACCTCATTGGATTTCCTTATATTTTTAGGGGGGCGCTTGATGTTAGGGCAAAAGAGATTAATGAAGAAATGAAAGTAGCAGCAGCAAAAGCAATCGCACAATTAGCGAGAGAAGAAGTTCCCGATGAAGTAATAGCAGCATATGGTGGAGAAAGACCAAGATATGGAAGAGAATATATTATTCCTTCAACTTTTGATCCTAGGTTAATCAGTGTTATACCTGCTGCAGTGGCTGAAGCAGCTATGAAGTCTGGTGTTGCAAGAATAAAAATTGACAATATAGAAAAGTATAAAGAGGATTTGTCTAGAAGACTTGATCCTTCAATGAATATTATGCAAGGTATTAATGCTCAAATTAAAAAATCACAGAAAAGAGTTGTTTTTGCAGAAGGAGAGGATCCTAGTATTTTAAAAGCTGCGGTTGCATTTAAAAATAGTAAATTGGGAATACCAATCTTAATTGGTAAAGAAGAAAAAGTTAAAGAACAATTAAAAAATATAGGTTTAGATGAAAATTTTAAAATAGAAATAGTAAGTTCCAAAAATACTGAACAAAGAATAAAATATACCAAACACTTGTATAAAAAGCTTCAGAGAAGTGGAATGTTAGAAAGAGAATGTGATCATCTTGTGAGAAACGATAGAGTTACCTGGGGGTCATGTATGGTAGCTTGTGGAGACGCTGATGCTATGGTTACAGGAGGCACGAGGCACCATGCTGCTACAATAGAGAAACTAAATAAAGTGGTTGACTCAAGACCTGGAGAAATAATTTTTGGGTTAACTATGTTGGTGTCAAAAGGTAGAACGGTTTTTGTAGCAGACACTAACGTCCACGACAATCCAACAGCAGAACAGCTTGTCGAAATAGCTATTT
>Ga0115003_10002077_pt1 | contig 16936 bp, 8 predicted proteins | sample ArcticOcean_MG_C_7_FD_88736 | JGI IMG/M metagenome (GOLD analysis project Ga0115003, IMG submission 88736) | Marine microbial communities from western Arctic Ocean - ArcticOcean_MG_CB11_88 | ecosystem: Environmental > Aquatic > Marine > Oceanic | place: Arctic Ocean: Canada Basin | collected... | reverse complement strand
GTCTGTCGCTGGAGTCCGTGCGACGGGCCACCGGGTGACCCCGTTGTCCGACGTTCGGACGAGGGTTGCTTTCACAGCGCCCCGGCTCTTCATGCCCTACAAGTTTGTCCTCGCGAGAGGACTGAGCCGGTTGCAAGCGATCGCTTAATCGAAGGGGAAAGAGGGAGCCGACGATCTGACTCTAACGGGTGGTCTGCTCATTACGAGATCCCGGGTGGGGTGCGAGGAAGATCAGTCGGTTGCCTGTACTTTCCGACAGTCCAAGGATCGGCCTTGTGCCGACACTCGTTCGGGTGGCGACGGATCTGATTTCGTCTTTGCGGAACCGATCCTTCAGCTGGCTCTTCGCTGGCATGATGAACGTCTGCGCCGTAGCCGGCGCAAATACGGCGCTTGATCTCTGCATGTTCAGCTACTTCTGGGACATCGGAAGTACTGGAGCCATGATGGTTTTCCTCGGCTATCCGATCGGCGGCATCGTAGGCGCCCTATTAGGGCCCGTCTTGTTCGCGAAGTTCGGGAAGCGGGCCGGGTTGATATGTGGTGTCCTTGGCTGGGCCATCTTTCAAACCCTGCCCGTCGTCTTGCGGCTACTTGGGTTCTTTCCCGAGAACGGAGAGGCGATTCTTTTGCCACTACTCGTGGGGCTCAAGGCGCTTTCAGGAGCCTCGACCATTCAAGCGGACATCGCCTTCGGGTCGATGGTTGCGGACGTCGTCGACGAACACGAACTCGCCACCGAGAAACGACAGGAGGGGATCTTCTTTGCTGCGACGTTCTTTGCAGGGAAGGCAACTATGGGCATCGGTGCCATTCTCTCTGGGTTCGCGCTCGATTTCATTGCATGGCCCCGGGGCTCGGACATTCAAACCGCAGCCGACATTCCTGCGGAGACACTTTTCGACCTTGGAATCATCTATGGACCGATTTTTGGAATCTTCGGATTAGTGGCTGCGTGGTGTTTTTCGAACTACCGACTGAGCCGCGAACGCCACGCCGAGATTCTTGGTGCGCTCGCAGAGCGCCGAAAAGCAGGGATCGTCGAGACTTCCTAAAACTTGCCATCCAGACCCCCGTACGACTGTTGGACTGGCTTACATAATCTCTGGGTCTGCGTGGAGGCCAGCGCGACGTGCGAGTGCCATCGAGGGCGAGAGCACGTCGAAGTATGCAATCGAACCCCGTTAGACGACCCCCGAGCCTTCCTTGCGCCAGTGTTCGTCTTTACAGCAGATGCTTGTGGAGTTTGCCGGTTTCCTGTCGGGGCAGAGTGTCGCGGAAGTCGATGTTGACGCCGCCTGAGACGATCATGAACGTCGCGCGGTCCGTCAGGAAGAGATAGCCCTCCTCGTTGAGATACCCGACGTCGCCGAGCGCCACCCAGTTGGGTTGATCCTGGGGCTTCGGTCCCCGAGTAATACTCGTTGATGATGGGCCCCCACCAATCGATCATCTGGTGCTTGACGGGAATCGGGCAGGGCGCAGCCGCGTGGATCGCGACTCAAAGATCGCGGTCCTCCTTCGATGGGCGACGCTAGGGTCGAGCTGGCGCGCGGTCGTGTTGCCCGAGTCGAAACCTTCAGCCGTGTCTCGTTCGAGCCTTTCGATTCGGTCCGGGGCGTTTACGGCAACGGAGGCGAACTCGGAGACTCTACCGCTGCGTTTGCCGATGATTTAGGGCCAAGCGGGTTACGGCCGAGATAGTAAGCGCCGAGCAGGGTGATGGCCATGATGCAGGCCTGGCTCGCAAACAGCACGGCCGGACCGTATGCGCTGTAGACTGCGCCCCCCACGAAGGCGACCGCCGCGGCCACGGCGAGTCCACACGCGCCGAACAAACCTTGCCCTGCGGCGATGTCGTCCCCGCTCACCTCCGCGACCGCAAGCTGGCTGGCGGGCATGACCAGCGCATCGCCTACGGCTTGGAATAACATGAGGATCGTCAACACGATCGCGCTTTCGATCATTCCGTAGGAAGCGACGAAGGGAATCGTGACGGCGACGCCAATGAAGGCCATTTTCATTGCGCCGTATCTGTTGGCGAGGCGGCCGCCGAGGGGCGCGAAAAGGATCATCGGGACTGCGAAGAGGGTGAGATTGAGTCCGATGAACCATTGGCTCGCGCCGAGGTCGGAGAGGAAAATCGCCCAGATCGACTCGTACAACCCAAACGAGCCGTAATAGCCGATGGCCATGCAGATCATGGATTGCATCCCCGGGCGCTTTAACAACCTCCGCAAAACGCGTTTGCGATGCGGGGCGGCGTCGGTATCGATCTTGATCCGCGCAATCAGCGGGACGCAGCCAGCGACGACTGCGAGAGAGATTAGAAAGACAGCGCTCAATCCTGCAAACCCGAAGAGGATGGATCCGAGGAGTGGGCCGACGAGAAAACCGGTCATCTGCGCTGCCCCGAGTCGCCCGAGCAGCGTACCGGCATCGGCCCCCGCCATGACGATCACGGTGCGCCGCGCCGCGGGGAGAAAGGCGCCGTGTCCCAGACCCAGCAGGAGTCGCCCGGAGACGAACTGCCAAAGCGAGTCCGCCTGGGCCAGCACGACCAGTGACAGGGCGACCATCACCAATCCGAAGATCATCATCACACGTGCATGCCCGCGGTCGGCCAGGCGTGCAAGTCCGATCTGGGCGATGACTGCGGAGACAAAACCCGACCCACCGATCAGGCCGATCCCGAATGGATCGATGCCAAACTGAGTGCGGATCTCGGCAAGCAGCGCCAGAATCGAACCCAAGTTCGCGTCGAGTACGGCCGAGATGAAGAAGATCGGCAGGAGTTCGGCGGGGAGTTTGGACTTTGGTCGAGGGCCGATGTTATGCAGATTCGTCATGGACACTCATTGGATCTCCGGCATCTCGCGCGGCATGCGCCGCGACATTGCCCTACTCCGCGAATAGCAGCAAGGCCGCCATGGAGAGACGGGAAGCACGGATTGCTTCGGGCAGACTCAGACGAGGATCAAGCGAGGCCTGTTTTGATCAAACTAGGAACAAGAAGGAAGTTCCCCCGAATCCACTCCCGGCCCGATTGTCTTTCGAGATATGGCCTTCGGTGATGTTGCCGGGGTGCCGTCTGCCGTCCCCAGCTCATCTGCTCGCCACTCGTTGCCGCTCCTCTCCGATGACTGAGTCGCAACTCATTGATCTTCCTAGGGTTCGGATTCTCTTGCCAACGTTAGGAGGATCGGACGTTAGACCTCGAAGGGGATGCCAGTTCGAACCTGGTCTCGTCCCCTCATCAGATCAAAACCTTCGCCGCCGACCAAACAAATAGAAGGGAAGCAAGGTCATGATCAATAGAAGACCAATGAGCAGCGTGGGGCCCCCGCGCGCGCAACCCATTAATCGCGACCTGTCTTTGCGCATCGAAGCTCTTCGGGACCAGCAGGACTCCGTTGAGTCTCGCATACTCGTGGTGGTTCGAGAGCATCTGATGTAGCCGGTGGGGAAGGGCGGCCGCGAGATCGGTCGTCTCGCGAGGATCTTTCTCGATGTCGTAGAGATGCCAGTCGCCGTCTCCGACAGGATCGCGGTTGAGCACGATCTTGTAGTCGCCCTGGAAGAGCGCTGCGTTTTCTCCGAACTCGTAGCCGATAGCCTCGTTAGGTCCGTAGACTCGGTCGGCACGGCCTTCGACTAACGGAACGAGGCTTCGGCCGATTAGAGGCTCTGAGAGGCGCCCGCTGCGCTCGAGTATGAACTCGATGGCAAGACTTCCAAGTGGTGGCGGGCTAAAAGGGCGATGAACGGGATCGACGTACCACCGACTCATTCACGAGCGATGCCTCGGAGGTGATAAGGCGTTGTTTTTACGCATCTGATCGGCGTTGAACGGTATGGGAATCGAAGGGGTAAAACGCCGATGGGCAACAATCGGTCCGGCGCTTGCGCGCTTTTCCCATTGTTGCCCACCAACTTCATTCACCTACTGGATTAGCGGACGTCTGCTCCAACCTCCTTGTACATGTAGACCTGGAACTTAGACAACTCGGCGAAGTTACATGTGCCGTCTCCATTCATGTCGGTGTTAGTGGATTCTAAGCTGTAGAATTCGCTCTGGAGAATCGCTAGATCCCCGAAGTTCACCACTCCGTCATTGTTGAAGTCCGCATCACACATATTGCCGTGACCGTCATCGTCGGAATCTCGCTGGCTTTCGCCACCTGCGTCCGTTGAGGTCGGGCCGTTGGCTACGAAGCGACAGTTGTCGCACGCATCTCCGACTCCGTCTTCGTCCGTGTCAAGCTGATCCACATTGGCAGTCGTGGAGCAGTTGTCCTCATCACCGCAGATTCCGTCCCCATCTTGATCATTCTGCGGATCAAATGGGCACGCATCGGCGCTTCCGAAGATTCCGTCTCCATCGGCATCGAGCATTGCCGCGATCGTTTCGGCGAGGATTGCACTTGCTTGTGCCGCCCCAGCCGAATTCCCGACGAGCGCTGCCGCCAGGATATCCGCCACGTTGATCGACGATGGATCGGAATCCACGTTAACCAGCTGTGCCGGAACCTCGACCACACCCTGTGCATCATTGAGCATCGAATTCCCTGTCAGTACGGCCGACTTAATGGCCTCACCGTCAAGAACGACTGACACAATGCTTACACCGGACACGAGTGGCGCGACGTCGTTACCTCGCATCGACCAGCTCACACTGACCGAATCTTCGCTAACGAGGCCGGATATCGGATCGATCTCTGCGATGATTTCCGGCACGAAGATGCCATTCACGTTCCCCATCTCTCCAAAGAAGTAGAGGGCGATTCGATCGACCAAGCTGATATCCGTCGCCAAGATCGGAGAGTTGAAGCCATGATTCATGAACTGCTGAAGCGGAACATCCGCAATGCTGAACTCGAACCGTGCCTGACCAACCCTGGATTCATTGAAGAACTGGATATCTCCGGCAAGAGACCCCGCGGAGCCAATGAAATTGGCGTGCGGCAGTCCGCTATCCGAAAGAATAGCCGCTGGCCCACCTGGCACATTCTGCGTACCACTGATCGAGGCGGCCTGGTTGGCAGTCGTCATGTCAGTAGTCGCCTCGAGAATCGCCGCAGCATCACCCGATATCTGCGCCTGTACAAGAGCCATCGCTGCCAAGTGCTGCCAAGTCTGGTTCAGTACAACCACTCCTTCTGGGTTGGCCACGCTATCTCCAAACAATGTCCACCGATCGACCTCTCCAATACCAAGCCCAGGAGCTTCGAGCACCGCGTAAGCGAGGCCGTTAACCAGGCCGGACGCATCGGCATCAGAGATTTCGAAGATCAAGTCGACGTTAGTCTGGCTAGCCGCGCCGCCTGCAACTCGGCTACGGATTTCGCCCAGATAGATCCCGTTGGTATGGGCTATCGAACTTGGTGCGAATGGCATCACTTCCACGATACGGAGGGTGATTCCCTCCGAAACGAGAGCCGACTCATTCGGCGTGACGGAGCCTCCGAAGTCGACTGTGAACGCCGTCAGGTCAACCGCCGGGAAGATCAACTGGGCGGAGAAGGAACCTCCAGCCAGTGAGCTGTTGATGAAGGTCGGTGGCTCAACAAAGTGCTGATCGGTCCCGACGAATTCCGCAAGAACTTCTAGCGGGTTGATCGGGGGCGACTGGTCTTCGAGAGCAACAACGATTCCCGTTCCCCAATCAACGTTGGGATCTCCGAACAAGGTCGCGTTGGCGGCCTCAACACCGTTTACCGTCAGTGAAACTGTGGTGAACGGGGCACGAAGCGCTTGCAGAACCTCTGCATCTCGAATCGACCATGAGAAGTCGACGCTGTCCTGTTCAACGAGCCCAGTCAGGGGATCGAACCGTGGACCTGCGGTCGGCAAGAAGCTTGCCGTTTCGACACCGTTGGAATCCCGAAGCGTCAGAGCAACACCCGACACTTGGACGGCCTCTGTGCCCGTCAGCTGTTCCGGGAAGCCGGTCTGGGTCAGAAGAGCAAGCGGCACATTGGTCACTGCAAATCCAAACCTGCGGCTACCAAGAGCTGAGCCGTTTTCGACAAAGGGTATCGGCGCAAGCTGGCCCCGTTCCGCCGCAATGGCAGAGGCGAGATCACCTGCTGTTCCCGTAAAGGGCGCTGGTACAGGTACGAGCGCGGCCATCGGACAACCCTCGGGCGGACATCCGACGAGGACCGGTGTCGACTTCGCCGACTCGAATACGCCAGCGGCGTCTTGGAACAGAGATTCTACACGAACTCGCAACCCAGCTTCGTTAACGGTTAGGTCGAGGAACGGACCGTTGGGAACGAACGCGTCTCCGAAGTTCTGAGTTCCGAACCGAACGATTGGCTCGAAAATGCCCGATGCAGGCACGAGTTCGACTGTCCAGCGATAGGACAAGGTATTGGGCTCAATGCCATCAGCGTCGACGACGCTGAAATCTGCAAAGATTATGTCGCCGACAGCCGCCTGGTCAGGAGTCACGAGAATTTCTCCCGTTGCGACCGAGTTAGCGGTTCCGCCGGCACCTGCCGCGCCTTCGTTCAGAACGATCACCATGTCATCGAAGACCAGGCGCTCGACGTTTCGGACAAGATCACGTCCGTCCGGCCCGTACGTCCCAATCATCGCCATAGCGCCCCTGTTGTCGATGATTTCGATGAAGCCATCCTGCGCTGCGTTAATCGTCGAGTCACTTCCATTTCGAGAATAGAAGTCGCCTATGGACGCGCCCGGGTTCATTGGATCGAAGGGATCGTCCTCGTCACCAGGAATTCCGTTCATTCCAGGGTCGGCCTCGATGGTGTAGTCAGCAAAATTGCCCGTGTAGACGACCGAGTCGATCGAAACGTCCTCGGGGTCATGATCCGTGATCGCGCGATGAATGGAGAGCTCATCTGGCGTAATCGCTCCCATGAAGACCGCTTCCTGCACATCGAGCATGCTATCGACGATAATGCGTTCAGCGATCGGCATTGCAGCCACTGCAGCTGCCTGAGCTGCCAGAGCCTGGTCGCGACTGTCCGTTGCAAGTTCAAGGTCAGACTCGAGAATCGCGAGCGATGTAGCCGCCGCATTCAATTCCGCGGAGGCGGTCTCAAGTGCGACAAGAGCATCACCAGCATTCTGTTCAGCCAGCGCGAGCGCCGATTGAGCGTTTGTCGCAGCCATCTGGGCTTCTACTAGAGCCGTATGAGCAGCCGCATGCGTTGATGCGAATGCAGCAAGGGCTTCATTTGCCGCCGTGACTGCTGCCTGAGCCGGCTCCATTCCGTCCTGTGAAGCCCGGAACGCGATGAGTGCCTCTGAAGCGGCTTGGACTGCTTGCTCCCAGACCACTTCGGCATCTCTTACCTGCTGGATCAAGTCGTTCATCGCCATCATGACGACGCCCATTTCGGTTTGAAGCGAAACAAGTTCGCTTTGCTCACGTATGACGCGACTAATCTGAACATCGTAGTCGAAGCGCAGCTGTAGACATTCGCTAGGAGGCGTCGAAAGGCTACTCTCGCAGCTGTTAAGCGCTAGGAGTGCATTTAGCGCTGCCTGCGTAGCCACCTCTACATCTTCGAGTTGGTCGGTGAAAGCCGTCTCTCTTAGTTCGTAGTCGAGATTAGAGTTGTCGAGCTCGGCGTCGAGCCGTTCTCGCTCGGCGGAAGCCGCGACGATCGCGTTGTTTGCCGCATCAAGAAGAGCAATATTCATCTGTTCTTCATTCGCGGTGTTCACAACAGCGTCTTCTGCCTGCGTTACAGCTAGCTGGAGAGCCGCTTGCTCGGTTTCGACCATGACTACATTGGCCTGAGCTGCTTCGAGTTCGGCGTTGGCCGAATCCCGCGCTGTCTCGGCGGCCGTTACGCTTGCGAGGGCTCCTGCCTGAATTTCATTCAGACTTTCGCGCACATTAGCCTCGTTGTTTTGCGCTGCAGCGAGCCGAGAGGTTGCCGCAGAAACATCAAGCGTCAGCGATTGTACGAGTGCACTTGCCGCCGACAGAGCCTGATTAGCGAGTCGAACTTCAAGAGCTCCCTCTCCGGTCCGATCCATCGGGTCTGGAGTCGAGATTCCGACGTCAAGCGCCGAGTCTCCGTCCAGAATATCGTGACCGCCTTCACCGACGAGCAGGTCGCTCCCGCCACCGCCAATGATGATCTCGCCTTCCCAGCCGAACTGCTCTTCACCCGTATGAATATCGGGGTTGAGTTCATGTCGTTCGACTTCGGGAACGAGTCCGAAGCTTTGATCCGTCGAGTTCAGACCGGGGATCAACTCGAACCCGTTCTCTGCAATACCGCCTGATGAATCTGTGACGATTGACAACTCGTTTCCTGGATTATTGCCCATGAGGTTTTCGGTACCCCGAAGGTGGTCGCTGTAAGCTGAGCCACTGAGACCCTCGACCCGGTTGAAACGGTTTTGGTAGTTGGATCGAGAAGGGGGAAAGACCGGCGGGACATCGACTCGCAGGTCAAGATCCACTTCGATTCCGTACGGGTCTCGCGCAAAGCTCGCCCAGTCGAAGCCGGACATGCCTTCCATGATATCCATACCGGGTCCGTCGACCGCGATGTCATCGCCATTTTCCATGTCGATGTCAGCGTTACCGTCGTGATTAATAATAACGTCGTGGCCCTTGTAGGCCGACTCGCCAAATTCTGCAGCGGCGCCGAAGTCACCCTGAAGGATTTCTTCGCCACTGCCACGGTTTTCGAGCCAATCGTTGCCGGCACCGCCGCGGTGATGACCGACCTCGGTTCCGTCGTAAAGGAAGTCGTCGCCTGGACCGCCGAAGAGTTCGGCAAAGTCGTAGGGGTTGACGAGGAAGTCAGAGCCACCGTCACCGAAGACGAAGTCCTCAGGGCCGTTGCCCGCATTGATGGCATCATGGCCGTCACCACCTTCGATGACGTCAGGACCAGAAAGGTCGGTGATGATGTCGTTGCCAGCACCGCCTTCGATGTGGTCTGCACCATCTCCACCCTCGATTCGGTCATCGCCCGAGCGTCCCCAGATGGAGTCGTCGCCGATGCCACCAATCATCGTGTCCGGTCCCGCGCTGCCGCCGATGACCACGTGGTCGCCACCGGTGTACTGCAGGAAGAGGGCACCTTCCGCTACAGGAATATCAGAGGTAGAGAGGCTGGCATCTCGGATAACGAGGTCGAAGAAGGCCTCTTCAGCTTCCGGGTCTGCCAGGATCTGATCCGCTTCACCTGTGACTTCGAAGTAGTGATGCGGTGCAGAGAAAATCCCTGCCGCCATGGATCCATTACCGAGCGCACCAAGATCCGTATTACGCATCGCGAGTGAGGAGAAGCTGTTCGACTCCAGACCAGCGAGCATCGGCATTGAAGCGGTTCGGAACAGATAGTAGAAGCGATCGCTGTTCTGGAGCGATTCCATCTGGCTTTCAAAGACGTAGTTATGAGTTGCGCCGAGGTAACCCTGGAAGGGGCGTCGCTCTTCCGCGAGTCCACCGATCCAGAAGTCAACCTCTTCAATTCCGGTGATCGGGAGGCCGTTTTCTCCGGTGGCCCAAGCATTGTGCCCACGGACAAAGTCAGCCGCATCCGCCGGGATGTCACCTACCACAACGGCGGAGAAGCCCGAAGCTTCACAGAAGTTGGGATCGATCGAAATCGAGGTCACCAGGGTACAAGCTGCAGCGCGACGGTCCTCAAGAGTGCTCGGCTCGCCAGCGCTGTTGTTGCCAGCAATCTGATCGTCGCCCGCAACGAGGGGGTGAGTGCCGTATGCAGCAATGAAGTTGATGAAGCTCTCGGGGTGCCGCAGGTTATCTGCGTAGTCGAGCCAGCTTGCGTAAGGTGCAAGCGCAGTATCGCCCGTGTCAGCAAAGAACATACGACGAGCACCGTTCAAGGAGGGCAAACCTGTGTCTCGGCCACGTGCGATGTTGATCGCAGGAAGGTCGAGTGGGAGGCCGACCAGATTGTTCTGGAGGCCACCCGTTACAAATTCATCGATCTCGCTGCTGACCTGGCGGGTCACGCCGCGGATGACCGCGCCGGCTGCCTGCTCCGGAGTCAAGGTGCTCTCACCGGTCGTGTCATTGTAGTTAAGGAAGGCGGTCGGGTTAAGGAACGCCTCGAAAAGCCCCAGCTGATCGGAGGCTTTGCTCTGGTCAACCGCTGAGGGGTCAACGATCGGGTTATTCTCGGGATCCCACCGATCGACGCCTTCCGTCAGCATCGAGTGACCGAAGCGGTAGACGCTGTGCGCGAACTCCTGGGTAATGCGCGGGTCAACGGTCGTCTGGTTAGTGAAGACGAATCCGTTCTTGAGAGCCGAGATCGTCGGCGAAAACTCATCGAACACGATTCGGTTGTACTGCATCTCAACGCCGAATTTGGCCGTCTGCCAGAGGCGCTCGCCGTTCCATTCGAAACCAAGGGCCTCGATCACGTCGTGCGTAGCGCGCTGGTTTTCTTGACTCGCATCACCAATCGCAAACGCGAAGCCACCGTATGCGTTGAGATCGGCTTGGGTCAGTGGGCTAGCAGGACTGATCCATTCGTTAATGAAGGGGAGGTCACCAGAATCAAGGATGGCGCGCTTAGCTACGTCAGCGAGCCGGTCATGCTCCGAGTGCCAGATGTGATGAATCGAGGTGAGAGCGATGTTCTCATTGCAACGACCATCACCACAAATGAAGTGCATGCCTAGCAGCTCGTCATCGTAGGTCGCCTGGCCGCCCTCTGGTGCTCCGGGGGCGCGGACGCCACGGGTGTATTGACCGCTGAGCATGTCAGTCCGCTGATTGAGCTCCGAGTCGCTGTCGGGCTGCCTGTCGGGACTGATGCCTACGGCTACGAATTTGCCGGGGTTCGCGGAATGAGCGATGTCGAGGAAAAGGCTGTGATTAATTCGAAGCGCAAGGGAGGCATCCACGGGCGAATCGATGTTTCCTTCAATGACTTGGGGCGTGCCGTTCTCGTCATAGCCAGTGACGAGCTGGGGGAGGCCTCTCTGGGACCCGGGTACGAACGCGCCATACTGGTTGGCGAGGATCATCGGCTGATTCGCGCCATCGAGATCGTCTAGGTTGATGCCGAGCTTCCGGCGGGCGCTCTCCCGAACCGAATTCCAGGTCGGAAGCCCCATGTCATCGTCCGTATCGAGCGTTCGGTCGTTGCCATGGCTGCTGAGCATGTAGCCAGAGGGAAGAACACAGCCGTCCGTGGGGGGATTTGAATAGTTGCTGTCAGCTGGGCAGGTTCTGAACTCGTAGGCTCGGATTAAGACCTGAGCGGATGGATGACTCGAGTAGTTCTGGTTCTGGTCTACATGGGGTGTGACCTTGTTGATCGGAGCCGGTCCGTCATCGTCAGTGCCGAGGATGCCATCCGGTCCCGCATCTCGATTGATTCGGGTGACGATCTGGAAGTTCGTTGCGCTCTCGGGATCGTAAAGCGGATCGTCCTCTGCGAGCGGAATGATGATGACGCCGTTGTTCCCTTTTTCGATGAGGTCGAGTCCGTGATCGAAGAACTGACCGAAGAAGGTAATAAATGCATTAGTAGGAGCAGAAAGCCCCTCATCTGGGGCGGTATTGGGTATGAAGAGCTGCGGAACGCCTGTGATATCCGCGCCAATCTCCATCGCGCCAACTTCTTCAGCGGCCGCAGCGGCTGCGACGGCCGCCGGGTTGCGCGTCGAGCTATTTGCGATGAGGTTGCTGATCAAGCGAGGCTGGGAATCGACGACTGTTCGTCCATCACCGCGCGTATAGGATGTCTGAGCACCCTGCACGTCGTTATCGGCCAGGGGATCGAGGGTCATTTCCTGAGCGCCTCGGAATTCGCGGTTTGTAAGATCCGTGAAAGGCTCGTCAGCAGCGCCCCACTGTTCGCCGTGCGGCATCAGGTTATTACAGCTGCCATCGACGTGGCGGAGGCCCCATGGGAGCAGCGCGCTTGGGATGAGTTCACGAAGAGTTTCACACCCACCACCTCGCCGGACATGCTCTTCAGCAAGTTGGACTTGGTCGAGGATATATTCGAGGTCCTGCCTCTCGTAGGCGAGGTCGGTTGCTGAGGAGGGCACCGCATCTTGCGCGAGTGCGTTCGGCACGAAGCCGAAAAAGCAAACCGTTGCGAATGCCGCGACGATTCGTCGAGCGATCGGTTGGTCGGCACTGGTAAATCTGTTGGCCGTCATTTGTGAAATCTCCAAATCTATTGCAGGCGCTCTTTGTCTCGGCTGCTTATTGGTCCCGAATTAGCCGAGTCACACGAGTGTGTGATTAATACCACTATTCTTATGATCGTGGCTATTAAGCCACGAAAATGTTTAAATAGAAAGCGTTATTTAAAAAAGGGTCTAAATAACTACGTTTGTTGTTAGAAAATCTTTTGCTTTTAGTCTCGAATCGTGAGATCTAGTCAACTGCCGACCCGCTCGTAAATGTCCATAAAATAATAAAAAGTTATTTAAAATAAATACTTACGAATATACTTGCGGATAAAATCAACTCGCTGAAGGGTTTGCTGGAGGTGCGACTAATCTATTTAGTCGCGGCTCTCTTTATTTTTTGGTTCCTTATGCACACGATGTCGAAAGCCAACATTAGGTTTACATTGTGAGGTGACAATATAATAAGTAGGTAAAAACACTCATATCATGAGAACTTTGAGTTCTATAGATGAGTCTATTTGGACACACCTTGAATTTGGTATGCATCTAAGCTCGCGAGCTATCAACGCCCGCTTGCGGAAATTTCTACGTCCGGCGTTCCCGAGGGAAGGTCAAGGAGTGCATTTATCTCGCTTCCGGTCGTGGCAAACTCGATCCGGGCGATCCGCAGATCCTCGATAAAGAGGACGGTCACGAGGCCGCCCTTGCTGGGATATCTGCTGGTTTTGATCGGATCTCGGTCGATCAAAATGCTGTATTCCTTGAGGCGCATCCCGGGGACCACAAATAGGTTGGCCGCCATAAGCGGGATTTCGCTGATGTCCGTGACGTATGCGACGCCTCGCTCTCCGAGGGTGCTTGGCGGCATCCCCGCGAAGGCTTCCTTCAGGATCTCGCTCGCGAATTTGTCTCGAACCAACAGCACGAACCGCGTTGCTCGATCGACGTCTCCGGTTTTGCCGTGTTGATCAGTCAGCTCGATTGGGGAGATTGTGTCGCCGACCCCGTAGACCTCGTTCGCCAGGCATTCGACGGCCATAGTGAACGCGAGCAATGTCGCGAGGGTCAGTTGGAAAACTCTGCGCCCGGGCTGATCGCCCGTCATCTCGAAATACATCGGCTTCGTGCCTCCTCAATCGACAAAATGATCGATCCAATGGCACCATCGTCTAGAGAGAACGGCTGCTTGAGACCCTCAGGAAAAAAATCGGACTTCGTGTAGGGCCTTTCATGCATTACGGATCGTCTCAATTAAGGGCTTAGAGGTAAAAGAGTCCGATCGGACCTAAAGACTGCTCAATATTCGAGGGCTTTGAGACGAGTACACAGGCTCCGACTTTTTATACCGTGGCTCCATGCCTGAGAGCAGGCTTCCCGAGGCCGCGCGACGAAGAGCAACAGCAGGAGATCTGCCCTCAAATGCAAGCCGAAACGATTAGGTCCGCCCTCGAGACAAAAAAAAGCCTACCTCCGTGGAAAAGCCGAACATGCTCTCCGGTTGGACGAAGGACCGCATTTTGTGCGGGAGCAACGCAGCGAGCTTTATGCATTCTTCTTGTCTCTGTGATGGCGGCAATGTTTCTTCCAGGGGCAGCCGCTGCTCAACAGAATCAAATTTTGCTTGAGGCAACTGAAGTCGGGGGGACGGTTGAGGTCGAAATCGCAATCGACTTCAGCGATGAAGTGCTAGGCGGTGGCCTAGCGGTCAGTTATGACTCTGCTCGATTGCAGTTCGCGTCGTTCCAGTTTGATCCGACCGGTCCGACGGATTTCCTTGACGGACCTTCAGCAGGTGCGACCAACCAGCCTCTGGCTATTGGCGGAGGTTGGTTGACTGTGCAGCCCCCGTATAAGACCGGACTTCAGGTTTTTGGAACCGCCACCTTTAATCGTGTGTCAGCTGGCGAGGCAGTCATCTCGGCATCGAACGGAACAGTGGCGCATGGTGTCTTCCAAGGGCCTGGCGGTGCTCTGGTGCTTCTGGACGGGATGGTTTCGGTGGGATCTCCTAGCGGTCCAGGAGTGCCACCTCCGGCGGTCCCGTCATTTGGAAGCTTCGCCAACCTATTTATTTTGCTCGGACTTTTGGCTCTGCTCGGCTATCGCGCTCAGGTGCGAGCCCCGCAATCGGCCTAAGGCCGACCCAAGCTTATCGGTATTGACCCTTACAACTGGAGACTCGCCTCGTGCACAAACAACGACTCGTAACGATTTTTATTCCTCTTTTCCTCGCCGTAGCTCTGACAATTTTTGCAACGGCATGTTCGCAGGAGACTGACAGCGGCCAAGCTGAAACAGCCTCTGATCTCGCAGCGGCCTCGAGCGGTGCCGATGGGAGTTCTGAATCTGTGTCCGCCCTAAAGGCTCCAGAAGTACCGCGTTTCTTTGACGCCTCGAAAAGAGAACCGAAGGCTGAGGAACCGGCAAAAGCGTCCGCTACGATTGAAGTCCGACCCGCTTCACCGCGAGACAGGGATGGCTATTACGAAGCTCGGAGACGAGCGGAGCGATCCTAACGCCAAGTAGCTCTGAAATTTGCGCTCGGAAATTCGGGCGCGTCCCTGTGTGTTTGGGCGAATTCGGCTGATGGCGCCTGGGAGGGCGGTAAGTGATTCAAGGGCGCGAACGGCAAGAATTCTCCGCCTTTGATTTACGCACTTCTCTAAGGCCTAAGAAGCCGATTTAGGGCGGGCTCAGAAGACGCTCTAATAAAGGCCGGGATGGGCCCTGGCGAGATTTGTCGCCGAGCTACCTGTTGCCTCGGACCTGGGCGCTAGTGCTTCGAGGAGACTCGACCCAGCGGACGAAATGATGTGTCCGCGATTTTCGCATACTCATCTCCAATGAGCGGGTCAGGTCCGTATTGAGACCTTCCTCTCTCTGGTGGCACATTTCCGTCGGTTTCTCGCAACTGTCGCCCAGAGTGTCGCCTTCGGAATATGCGGAGATCCGCTCTGCCTTGTAATCGACGGATCAGAGTCTCCGAAAATATGCGCAGAGGCTCGCTTGGCTTGCGACCTAGATCCCCTAAGCATTCCGCGTACATAAATGGAGCCGACGATCCGACTTGAACGGACGACCTGCTCATTACGAGATCCCGGGGACAGTGAGGAAGATCAATAGGTTACGACGGTGGGGTTGCAGGGGGCCGCAATGGGCGGCAATGGGATGCACGTATGACATCACATAAATCAAAATTTCTGACCGCCGCCCGACCGGAGACTCAAATTCGGATCTCAGCTCGAGGCGGCATCCAGGTCGACGTGCTCGAAGGCGGATGCCATGCGATTGACATCAGATTGGCTGATCCCTAGCGCCGCCGCCTCAGCCCGCCACGTGGCGGTCGCAGTAGCCACTTCGCGGGCGACCTGCCGCGCTTCCTCAGCGCCGAGTTCGAAATAGTCCGCAACGCTTAGCGCGAGGTCGAGGGAAGCGGTCGGATCATCCAGATCGATCGCAGTAGAAAGAACGCGCGGCTTAATGTCGACGGGAACGGGGTTGAGATCATAAGCAGGAGCGAGGCGCCAGCCTGAAGTGTCTTCGTAAAGAAATCCGTGATTGCGCAGGTGATCGTCCGTATTCGAGATCAGAATGCTGAAAACAATGCGGCGCCAGAGTTCGTGCATATCCGCTTTGGGTGCGGCGCCGTGCTGGCGCAGGGCATCAACGAATTCGAGATAGCTGCGGACTTCATGGTCGGTTGCGCCGAGCATGCTCATCGCGGAGAGAAACGGAATCCGTTCTTCGTCCTGACGATCGAAACGAGCCAACAGAATAACATGTTGATCGCCAATGGTTTCGAGGCGCCAATCTGGAACGGTGATACCCGCCTTAGCGGCGAGGGTGAGGGCGACGGCTTCCCATCGCACAGTGTCGATCTCATCATCTCGGTGTGGGAATTTTGCGATCGCGAGTTTTCCGTTGCGGTCACGCACGGATGCTTTGGGACGCGCTCCGCCGAGAGAAGAGCCGGGCGCGAGAAGCAATCTCAAGTCTTCGTCGGTGTCGTCATCGCGTCCGACGCGTTCGGCCGCGCCTAGCAACTTGGGAAGGTCGAGGAGGGGGGGGATCGGATTGTCGTCGTGTTTCGCGAGGTATGGGCCGCCCTCGGTTTGCGCAAAGCGCAGAGCGCCTTGGCGGGATTCATCGTTGACCATGAGGAGATAGTCGAGCTCCACAAGTGTGCGCGGCGTCTCTCCGGTGCGCTCGGCACGGCGGCGCTCGGCGCGGCGCATCAACATGCGACCCCACCGGTCGGGGGCGGAGTCGCCGATCGCACCGAAGAGGGGCTTGTTCGCCTGCGCGTGGAACGGTCCGGGGCCGAGTGTTAGGGCGGGTTCCAGAGAGAACCGCGCGGGGTCTTCGAGCCATGCGCGATCGTATTCGAAGCTCGCGCTTTCGCGACCTTTGCGTGAACGTCCCCAGAGCCGACCGACGAGCCGCGGTCCGGTCAGTCGGTCTATGTAGACAAGGACTTCGCGTTCCATCAGCTTTGACCCTGCTTCGCTTTGCGTGGGGGCGTCTTGCGGCGAATGCGCTGGGGCAGTTGCTCTCCGTCGAGTTCGAGTCCGAGTGCGTCTTCCCGGACATCAGCGAGTTTGGCGAGACCGGGTGCAAGGCCGAGGGCGAAGAGGACGTTTGCGTAATTGCCGATCGCGACTCCCGGCTCGCCTTGCTCGATCTTTGAGAGGGTGGTTCTGCTGATCGAGGCGCGTTCGGCCATGATTTGGGTTGAAATACGTCGGCGCCGGCGGGCATCGCGAAGATCCTGCCCCAGGGTTTTGAGGGCACGCCGGACCGGAATAGGATG
>Ga0115003_10002074_pt1 | contig 16941 bp, 18 predicted proteins | sample ArcticOcean_MG_C_7_FD_88736 | JGI IMG/M metagenome (GOLD analysis project Ga0115003, IMG submission 88736) | Marine microbial communities from western Arctic Ocean - ArcticOcean_MG_CB11_88 | ecosystem: Environmental > Aquatic > Marine > Oceanic | place: Arctic Ocean: Canada Basin | collected... | reverse complement strand
TGACATCATCTGGCTCTGTGGTGGTGTCTTAGTGCGACACACGTGGCATCTGTGCCCGAAACTCTAGCTTTGCCATGCAGAAGGAAAGCCACTTTGGCACACAACATTCAGTATCAGCAGCTCAAAGGCGAGTGATTTCAGCCTCACAACGCCGGAAAGTCTCAAGATCCTCGGCACCGGTTAAAAACAGCTCAAGCACAACCTGTTGGCGCCCCTCCTTGAGACCTAAAGCGTTTTATCTTTACCTTGGGAGAGCGTGGGTATTATGCTCTTTAGATAATTATACTCCGGGGGGCTTATGTTATGAGCAGAGATTATGGAGCTAATCGCTGGGCACGCGCCAACGATTGGGATAACCGTGCACTGCGTCTTGATAAGTTCGCGGTCGAGGATCCAGAAAACGGCTTTTCGGCCTTCAACGGCGCAGCCGATCCCAAGCCAGGCCTGAAGATCAGCGGCGGTAAGGTGGGCATAATGGATGGCGTAGCAGCCGTAGATTTTGATCTGATCGATGCTTTCATCGCGACCTACCACATCGACCCAAAAATAGCTCAGGAAGCGATGATGATCCCATCGGAGCAACTGGCTCGGATGCTAGTGGACATAAATGTTCCGCGCGTCGAATTAACCCGCCTTGCCCGTGGGCTAACACCCGCTAAACTAACCGAGACAGTGGCGCAACTTAATGCAATGGAAATTGCCTTTGCCTACTCCAAGATGCGCGCGCGCCGCACCCCTGGAAATCAGGCTCATGTCACCAACGCCAAGGATGACCCGCTGCAACTCGCCGCCGATGCTGCCATCGCCGTGGCCCTAGGCTTTGACGAAATCGAAACCACCATGCGAGTGGCCCGGAATTCTTGGTCTAATGCACTGGCTTGTTGTGTTGGCTCAGTCGTGGGGCGTGCAGGGACGCTCTTTCAATGTGCAAGCGAAGAGGCTGAAGAACTGGAAATTGGCATGGCCGGTTTCACTTCATACGCCGAAACCGTTTCAGTTTATGGTACAGAAAGTGCTTTTATTGACGGTGACGATACACCCTGGTCCAAGGCGTGGCTAGCCGCAGCATATGCCTCACGCGGGATCAAGATGCGCTGTACTTCGGGAGCGGCGGCCGAATTGCTGATGGGATTTCACGAAGCTAAATCGCTACTCTATCTCGAAGCGCGCTGCCTTTGCCTGCAACGCGGGATGGGATCGCAAGGTACACAAAACGGAGGGATAGACGGCGCGCCACTAGCCGCGTCAATGCCTGGAGGCGTACGCGAATTAATGGCTGAGAACCTCATCGCGGTCTGGCTTGATCTAGAGTGTGCTTCAGGCAATGATGCCCGACATTCAGAATCGGATATGCGCGTGGCAGCCAAGGTACTGCCTTACTTGATTGGTGGGTCCGACCTGATCTGTTCGGGCTTCGGTTCAATCCTTAAGTATGACAACTCGTTCAATCCTTCGTCATTCAACGGCGAGGAACTTGAGGAATTCCTTGTACTACAACGAGATTTCGAAGCTGATGGAGGACTGACCACGGTTGAGGTTGATCGCGCACTCGACCTGCGCCGCCGCGCTATCGATGCGCTTTCGCATGTACTTAAAGATCTAGGGCTGGCGGAGGCAACCGAAAATATGAAGAACTCCGTCGCGGTGGCGTCCGGTTCAAATGACACTGAGAGTTTCGCACCGCGCGATGTGGCCCTTATCAGTGAAAAGATCAGCAGTAATCATGTAACGGTGTTGGATGTTATCAAATCGTTGCAACGTGGTGGTTTTTGCGAAGAAGCCGAGAACCTGTTGTTTCTGGTCAAGCTGCGCGTCTCGGGGGACTATTTGCAGACCTCAGCGGTGGTGCGCAACAACAAGGTGATCAGTGCAGTCAACGATCCAAATGATGATAGTGGCCCTGGCACCGGCTACCGTTTAACCGAAACGCGCCGTCAGGAATTAGCCGATATCCGTGATGTTCTGAACCGCGATGAGGTGCTGCGCGCCGAGGCTGCCTTTGAGATGAGAGAGACCAATTCAATCCGGTATCAAACCATGGGGCCTGCAGATCTGGGCAATGATATAGATGAAATTGTTGTGGGCGTCAGTCCTGGCTTTGGATCAAAGATCTTTCGCACGCTAGCAGGCGACCAGCTCAGTACAGTTCTATCTGCTTTGAAGGCGGGGATCGAACGTGGTGGTTGTAGGATGCGCCTGGTGCGCTTTTGGCATACGGCAGACACCTCTTTTCTTGGCTTGAGTGCCGCTCGCCTTTCTGGGTCAGGCATCGGTATTGGCATACAATCGAAAGGAACTGCAATTATTCATCAGAAAGATCGGCTTCCGCATAACAATCTTGAACTCTTCTCGAATGCCCCGATTACCAGGCTTTATCACTACGAAAATATGGGGTTCAACGCGACAGTCTATGCCTGCGGTGAGTTGCCGGCACCCGTTGTAGTGCCTACGAGGGGTGAAGCACTGGGCGCACGGTTCCACGCTCGCGTTGCCCTGACCTACGCTATTGAAACGGCAATGACACAGGATGACGCTGCACCCGAAAATCTGGAAATTACATTTCTGGAAGAAAACTGATGGTGAAGAAACCTCTCACCGCCAACGATTATCCGATTGCTGAAACCCAACCTGACGAGGTGATTGGCACTCGCGGCAAACCACTGTCATCGCTGACGATGGAGTCCGTAATCAATGGTGATGTCAGCATGGAAGACTTGCGCATCACCCCACAAGCCTTGGAAAAACAAGCCGAGATTGCTACATCGATTGGACGCTCTGCATTAGCCAGCAACCTGAAGCGTGCCTCCGAGATGACACGATTGCCACAAAGTGAGGTAATGGCCATCTACGAGTTGTTGCGTCCTGGTCGTGCAACCTCAGTAAGGGACCTGCTTGATGCGGCCAATCGAGTCCGGAATGACTATGACGCACAGCTGTTAGGAGATTTCTTGGATGAGGCAGCGAGTTTTTATAACCAACGCGGTCTATTCCGAAGACGCTACTAATTTGACGCTTTATGACAAGTCTCTAATTAGTGTATTTTAAGGCTCACTCCGTAATGTCTTGGTGCTGGGGCTACCTACACCAACAAAAATCTAGAATGCTGAATGCTGTGCCTAGTTCCATAACCAGCTCCAACAGAACTTACGGATGGTTATCATCTAATCTGAACTATCATAGCCATAAGATAAATCACAATTTCTGAATTTTCCTTCTTCCAATCTCAAATTTTTGTGTGCGCTTAACTACCAAACTTGCTCGTTACAATTTGAATATCACATCCTGACTTTTCGATAGCAGTCTGTAACTCGTTTTCTGGAACTTGGTCAGTTACGAGAGTCTTGTTTGGCCCCCACTCAGCAACAATCTGTAATGCACGCTGTCCAAATTTGTCACTGTCAGCAATAAAAATTACCTTTTCTGAGTTATCAATCATAGCTTGATAGACCTGTGCCGCATTCAATAGGGCTTCACTCACTCCATCTGCATCTATAGCAGATGCGCCCATGACTGCGATACGTGGGCGATATTGCGAGATAAATTTTAACGTATCTGGACCATATACAAGCCCTTCCGTGGGCTCAACAATACCCGGCAGTGACATCACTTCAATTAGTGGGTTTGTAGAAAGTTCAATTGCTACACTAAAAGATGCAGTCAAAACTGTTATACGCCGATTAATTGATTGGAGTGCGCGTGCAAAATGAAGTGTTGTTGCCCCCCCTCCTATAAATATGCAGTCGACATCGCCTAATAAAAGTACTGCATGTTTTGCGATCCGTTCACGTTGTTTGACTTTAACCTTTAGCCGTTCTGACAAAGCTGGCTCGAACAAGTTTGTCTTCACTGCCCCACCATATGTTCGTTGGATCCGGCCGCTACTGTCTAACTCTGCAAGATCCCTACGCACCGTCTCAGTGGAGACACAAAGATCATCGGCTATTGTCTTCACTCGTATCGTTGGATTTCTCTCTAAAGCAGCAAGTATACCATCTTGCCGGCGTGACTTTTTGGTTTCTTTTAGGTTCAAAAGAGACTCCCTTTATTCAATTTTAAAATAAAAATGACCAACTTACCACATTAAATATTGCAAGACGGACAAAAGCTGCTAGATTTTTTCTAAATTACAGGAGATTCGTGTGTTCAACTACGGCTATTTTTCCTTTGATTCTAAAGAAGACCTCCTTGAAAAAGCGGCTGAGTACTGGAATCCGGGCAAAGTAAACTTCTGGAAAGAAGCTGGCACACCGATGGTAATCGGTCGTCGTGAAGGGTACCAACTCTTTGACATGTCGGGGAAACGCCTGATAGATTTGCATCTGAATGGTGGCACTTATAATTTTGGACATCGGCATCCTGAATTAGTTGAAGTATTGAAATCTGGCCTTGATTACTTTGACATGGGCAACCATTGGTTTCCATCGATAGCACGCGCAGCCTTTGCAGAACAGTTGGTTAAGACTGCACCTCATACTAAATACGCAATATTTGGGGCTGGTGGTGCGGAAGCTGTAGAAATTGCAATTAAGACTGCCCGATATGCTACAAAGCGCAAAAAAATTGTATCGCTTATTGATTCATATCATGGTCACTCCGGCCTGTCTGTAGCCACTGGTGACGCGCGTTTCAGTAAGATTTTTCTGTCTGATCGCCCAGACGAGTTTCAACAAGTCCCTTTCAATGACCCAGATGCATTAGAAGAGGTGCTCAAAAAGAGAGATATCGCAGCCTTTATAGTCGAAACGATCCCAGCAACCGCTGGGTTCCCGATGCCAAACGACGGATATCTGAAAACCTGCCAAGACTTGTGTCATAAATACGGGACTAAATTTATCTCGGATGAAGTACAAACGGGGTTGATGCGGACTGGTGTCATGTGGGGCTGGCAGGGGTATGGTCTGACCCCAGATATTTTTGTTTGCGGCAAAGGGCTGGGCGGTGGCCTTTACCCGATTAGCGCTTGCTTGGTTACTGAAGAATGTGGCCAGTGGATGGTCGAAGACGGCGCGGCGCATATTAGCACCGCTGGCGGAGCTGAATTGGGCTGTTTGGTTGGACACCACGTGATCGAGATGCTTCAACGACCAGAGGTTGTTTCCAACATCGATTTTGTAACCAATTTTTTTGCAACATCGATGGCAGAAATGATGAAGCGACACAGCGATATTTTTGTTGGTGTACGTCAGCGCGGCGTGGTTTTAGGGCTAGAGTTTGACCACCCAGAAGGTGCGGTGGCCGTGTCTCGTGCACTGTATGAAAATGGTGTATGGGCGATTTTTTCTTCATTGGACAAGCGCGTCCTTCAATTCAAGCCAGGCGTATTAAAGGAGGTTGAATTGTGTCAAGAAATTATGGATCGGTTTGATGCAGCCATGCCCCGCGCCCGTCAATTGCTTAAATCAACATGGAAGGCAGCATGATGGATAGTAGCAATATGCCGCTCCTAAATGTGCCTGATCTTGACCTTTCTAGGGCCCGGATGAAAGTAAACCGTGCCGCTTGGGCAGCAAAATACTATCAAAAATTTGACCGTGAGGCTGTACTTAGAAGTGCTGAGGCTGTTGCCAAAGCTGGTCATGATCGAGCGGCAGCATTTGCTGAGTGGGCGGTGCGCGAAACAGGGTTTGGGGTGGTCGAGGACAAGACGCTAAAAAACCAATTAAGCACTCATAATCTACTCGATTTCTATCGTGACATGGATTTGGTGACATCACGCGTGGATGCAGAGCATAAAATTATTGAAATACCTAAACCGGCGGGTGTGGTGCTGGCACTGACCCCTGCCACCAACCCTGTAGCTACCATTTATTACAAAGTGATGCTGGCTGTTCTTAGCCGCAACGCGATTGTAATTAGTCCACACCCAGCGGCAAAAGAATGCTCGGTTGAAGCAGCGCGCCATTTGGCAGAGGCTGCAGAAGCGGCTGGTGCTCCAGCCGGTCTTATCCAATGTGTTGAAAACCCAACGATCCCATTAGTCCAGGACATTATGCATTCCGACAAAATTAATGTAATTATGGCTACGGGTGGCAATTCAATGGTGCGCGCGGCGTATTCATCCGGCAACCCTGCACTTGGAGTCGGGTCGGGTAATGCAGTGGCATATGTGGACCCAAGCGCACAGGTTGATGCGGCCGCGCGATGTTTGGTAGCCAGCAAGAGTTTTGATAACTCGGTTCTCTGCACTAACGAAAGTGTATGTCTGACGCTTGAAGAAAATTTTGGCAATGTAGAGCGCGCCTTACGCACAGCGGGTGCTCATATCTGTAATGTGGCCGACACAGACCGTCTCCGTGAATATCTTTGGAACGGTGAATACTTCAATGTTGAAGCTGTGGGTAAATCAGCAGCCTGGATTGCTGATAATGCTGGTATAAGGGTTAGTCCGTCGGTCAAGGTACTGGTCCCAGTAGTCTCCACTCCCGGTCAAGACGACCTTTTGTTCCGCGAAAAGCTTTGCCCGGTGCTAACGCTTACAGCTGCTGTTGATTTCCAACAGGCGATGACATTTGCTAAACACACAGTCAAGCGGGGCGCGGGCCATTCTGCGGCTTTTCACGGCGAGGATCGTGCACGCATGATGGAATTTTCACACGAAGTTCCGGTGTACAGGGTCGTTGTGAATGCCCCATGCAGCCAAGGCGCGGCCGGATTTGCAACGTATCTACCACCAACCTTTATGATTGGGACTGGATTTGCAGGCCGCTCATCTATCGGTGAAAATGTAGGGCCACAGCACTTGGTGCATTGGACGCGTATTGCCTTTGGCCGAGATGTACCTGCCGATTTGGGTGGGATCGAGTTGTCACCAGCGGGCACTTCTGCGGCAAAAATAGCAGCTCCGATTGCAACGCATGAAAAGCCAACGCAGTCCGTTAACAGAGATGAGTTGAGACAATTAATATTTGAAGAGCTCCGCAGCCTAAAAGAAGGATTATCATGACTGACCTGCGCGCCTCAATATTCATTGACCAACTGCAACCACAAACTTTGTCTTATATATCGACATGGATGCGTGGAACGTTACCGCGCTCACGCATGGCGGCTCAGATTGTCGAAATTGCGCCAGGGCTAGACATCGAAGTACTGGCCGATATTGTTTTGAAAAGCGCTGACGTCCGTGCTGGCTTGCTGATAGTCGAACGCCAATTTGGTACATTACAATTTCATTCCCATTCAACAGCTGAAGTGCATTCGGGTGCGACGGCAATCTTAGAAGCTTTGGGCCAGACAGCGGATGATGTGGCTAAGCCCAAGATTTTGGCCTCGAAGCTAGTTACAAATATAGATGACCAGCACGCATTTTTGATGAACCGCAACAAACTTGGATCGATGGTACTTGGAGGCGACAGCATTTATTTGTTGGAATGCCAGTCGGCGGCCTATGCAATACTTGCCTGTAATGAGGCGGAGAAAGAGTCCGACATTAAACTCATAGATATGCGGATGATTGGCGCAAACGGGCGGTTGTATTTGGCAGGTACTGAAGCTGATGTTCGTAATGCAAGGAACGCTGCCGAAAGGGCGCTGCGTGATGCGGGTGCGTTGTAATGTCAGCCATACGCGAAGAAATCCGCTCAATCCTGCGCGAGGAACTTGCTGCCCTTACGGGCCCGATGCCTCAGATTACAACCGAAACGGTACGCATGTCATCCTCCGCCGATCTAATGCGGTTTGCCCAGGATATTTTGACGCGTGCAGCTTGCCCCAATTTTGTAGCAAAAATAGCAAGTGGGCAAATTCAATTTACGCTTGCACAAATACTACCGACTACGTCGTCAAATTCTATCGTCAACAGTCCTGCGAAACAAAGGGGCGCGCTGATCGACAAAAAGCTAGTCACCGAACGCGATATTTTGGAGCTCAACGCTACTGCCAAAACTCTGAGACTGCCAAAGCGCACACGGATAACCCCCTTGGCGAGCGACGAAGCCCATCGCAGGGGTATTCGGATTGAAAGGATCGAAGAATGATTAAAGGCCGTGTCATAGGCAAAGTTTGGTCATCGCGTCATGTAGGCGCGCTCCCACCTGGAGCATTATTGGAGGTACAAACTGATGGAGGTGACCTTATCGTTGCATTTGATCCTTTGGGTTGCGACGAAAAAGAGATTGTACTGATTACTCAAGGCTCCGTGGCAGCAGCACATTTTAAAGGAAAAACTGTACCTGTAGATGCATTGATCATCGCCTCAATCGACGAAAAATTAGAATAGAAACCAACAAGGAAAAACTCATGGTAAATCTTGCAATCGGAATGATCGAAACCAAAGGCTATGTGCCAGCGCTTGCAGCTGCTGATGCAATGGTCAAAGCAGCAAATGTTGAAATTGTAGCCCGCAATGAAGTGGGCGGCGGGCTTGTTTCCGTGGTAGTCAAGGGCGACGTTGGCGCCGTTAAAGCTGCGACAGAGGCAGGCGCACAGGCAGCAAGCCAAGTAGGAGATGTAACGGCTGTACATGTGATTCCACGTCCGCACGCAGATCTTGCCAAATATTTTTCGGAGGCAAAGTAAGCATGACGCGCGTAAAAGGGGTATAATGGCATGACGGAACTTCGCGTTTATCTTCCTATTGAAGATCTGCAACCACAATTTGCGGCATACTTGTCTTCCCCGACGCGCGCGCGCGCGTATCCACCTTTTCGAGGTCAAAACTCACTTATAATCGAAGTGTCACCTGCTCTAAGCATTCATAGGATTACAGATTTGGCGCTAAAAGTAGCTCCTGACCTAGAGCCTGGCATATTGTTTACCGAACGCCAGTACGGTCTGCTTGAGTTGCATGCAGACACTATGGAAGTGCTGAATGCAGCTGGGAAGGCGATTCTCAATGGTATTGGTGCTAAGGCGACCGACCAACTTGCCCCAAAAGTTTTGTACCATGATATTATTGAAGACCTTTCAGACCAACATGCGATAATTCTGAACCGGTCCCGTGATGGTTCTATACTAGTTCCTGGTGTGGCTATGTTGATTTATGAAATGGCTCCGGCTCTTTTTGCCTGCGTTGCTGCAAATGAAGCGGAAAAGGCAGCACCACGTGTTACAATAAACGACGTGCAGATGATGGGTGCTACAGGTAGAATATTTATGTCTGGAACGTTGAAAGATATGACCACTGCGCGCAACCGCATAACCGAAGTTCTTGGAGAAATTAGAGGTCGAGCTTAGAAAACTAACCACTGAAAGAGGGAAAATTCCCATCCACAAATACTGACAAGGAGAGAATAAAATGACAAGTCTATCAAGACGCCAATTTATGCACCGTTCTGCGGCTCTAACAGGAGCAGTAGCCCTTGCCCCACTTGCAAGCCCTGCTTTTGCTTCGCGTAATAATCAGATGAATGTGTTGTGTTGGGAGGGGTATAACTCTGACGAAGTGCTTGGACCATTCCGTTCCGCTAATCCAGGTGCCTCTGTACGCGCCGAAAGCGGCACATCGGATCCAGATATGATCAACAAACTGCGTGCAGGTGAGATTAAAATTTGGGACTTAATCAACGTGAACCAACCCTGGGCACGTGATGTACTCTACCCTGAAGGCTTGATTAAGCCGCTAAACAAAGATCGGTTTATTTCTTACTTTGACAAGATGCTGCCAGAGTTTGCCAACTATCCTCTAGCATATGCAGATGACGGTGAGTTGATTGGCATGCCACAGCGCTATGGCCCATTCAGCTTTGTTGTAAATACAGACGTTATCAGCCGTGAAACTGCAGAAGATCAGGGATGGAACCTGTTTCTTGACCCCAAGATGAAAGATCGCTACGGCGTTTTAACTTATGACAATTGGAACGTAATTCACATGTGCTTGACCGCAGGTTTGAATCCGTTTGCGCCTGTTCAGGGTGGAGACTTAGAGACATTTAAGTCAACGGCAGAGGCAATCTTCGGTGGATCAAAACTACTAACTGACGACTTGGTGGCAATGAACACTGCACTTATCAACGGTGAGATTGATGCGTATTTCACGGGTGGCACCTACACAGCGTCGCCTGCCCGATTTGACGGCGCTACGAACATTCGCGGAATAACACCCAACAGTGGGCCAGTTGATGGCAAAGGTGGCGTGGCGTGGATCGAACTGACCTCTTTAGTCAACAACCCAGACCCAAGTGACCTTGCTTCCGACTTTTTGGAGTTCGTGCAGGCACCTGACATCGCTAAAGCTGTATCTTTCACTGAGGGCACCTATAACCCCGTCAGCCAAATGGGTAACCCCAAAGTTGCGGCCAAGTTTGACTCTGACGAACTAAACGCAATCCAAATGGATAGCTTGGCTGAGGAGATGGCTCGGTCGCTCGATTATGAAGTGGTGTCTTCTTATGACGCGCTGATTGATATCTATACGCAAGTACGCAGATCCTAATTAACTCATTTGTGCGCGCGGGCTTTCTGACGGCCCGCGCGCACATTATTAACTATTAGGTTTAATAATGACTGATGCTGCTCTCTTGCGCCTTCGCGGCGTTGTGAAAAATTTCGGTGACTTTACTGCCCTGCATGGCATTAATCTGGATATCCAAGAGGGTGAATTTTTTACCATTGTTGGGCCATCAGGTAGTGGAAAATCAACTTTGATCCGCCTGCTGGTTGGTATGGATGATATTTCTGCAGGTAAAATTATGCTTCGTGATCAGCGTATTGATCAGATGCCAGCTAATTTTCGGCCCACCTGTATGGTTTTTCAATCACTTGCGCTATTTCCGCATATGACAGTAGGGCAAAATATTGAATTTCCACTAAAGCTGCGTAAGGAATTGCCCGTCGAGCGGCGCGAACGGGCGTTAGAACTTTTGGATCTTTTGCGTCTTCCACAGAGTTTTTACGACAAACGGATCTCGCAGTGCTCTGGAGGAGAAAAGCAGCGAGTCGCTCTTGCGCGCGCTTTGGCTTTTGATCCCGAAATTCTGTTCTTTGATGAACCGTTGTCAGCGCTTGATTATAGGTTGCGCAAAGCATTAGAAAAAGAATTAAAAGACCTGCACGCGCGTACTGGTAAGACGTTTGTTTACATCACCCACTCTTTGGAGGAGGCGATGGTGATGTCTGACCGAATTGCTATTATGAAGGATGGCAAAATTGAACAAATTGCTGCGGCAGATGAAATTTATAGTGCCCCAGTCAGTAGGTTTGTTGCCGAATTCATGGGCGAAGTTAATCTATTTGAAGTTACATCTTTGGATGGAACCTCATTGCAAAGCAATTCACTGACCATCGCAAAAGGTATAACGCAATCAACTTTTTCTGTTGGTGACAAGGGACTTTTGATGGTGCGCCCCGAAGACGTGCAATTTGCAGAAGGTAATGACAGTTTTGACTATATGCTTAAAGGAAAAATTCATGCAGAATTTGCTTTAGGTTCTCGAATTCAGTATGAAGTAGAAGCAGATGGAAAAATTTTAACTGTCGAGACTTTGCGTGAAGGCAGAATACAAGATCCAGAAGGGATGCAGGTCACTCTTGGCTTTAATGCGGCCAAAACACATTTGATCGGCGACACATAATGAGACAGTTGGACCGCAAATTAGGTATGCTGTCGTCGTTGCCGATGGTTATTATCCTGCTTATTGCCTTTCTTGTTCCAGTGGTCGTGGTAGCTCTGTTTTCGATCATGCCTCCAAAGGTGTTTTCATTAGCGAACACACCTGATTTCTCAGCTTATACGGTATTCTTTTCACAGGGCTATTATAAATCGCTTTTGTGGTCGCTGGGAATGGCGTTTGCCTCAACTGCGATCCTGATTATAGTCTGCTGGCCACTTGCCTATGGCATGGCTAAGGTGTTTGGCCGGTTTACGCTTGTTCTGACAATCGCCGTAGTGATGAGCCTTTTTGTGTCGGAAAATATTAGGCTATTTGGTTGGGTACTCACGCTTATGAAAGGTGGCCTGATAGAGGGTCACTTGCGTGCCTGGACGGGCGTGGGTTTTGACAGCCCGCTTTATGGCGTCCCAAGCATCATTTTTGGCTTAGTCTATGTTTATTTGCCCTTCATGTTGTTTCCACTAGCACAGGGAATTGCGATGGTGCCAGATGATGCCCGGCAAGCGGCAGCTGATTTGGGTGCCACCCGCTGGCAGGTGCTTACACAGATTGATATACCATTAGCTGCACCAGGCATTGTTGTAGGCTCGTTACTTAGCTTTGTGCTTGCCGCTGGGGCGGTTGCTGAATCCAAGATCCTTGGTGGACAAGCCGTGATTGCTATTGCTGACGATGTCGAGACCGCGTTTACTTTTGGTCAAAACTGGCCGCTGGGATCAGCTTTGTCGATGATTTTGATTTTGATCATTGGGGGCCTCGCCCTCTTGGGTGTAAGCCGTATCGATCTGGACGCCATAATGGGAAGGGAGCGCTAATGCCTGCTAGCCGGTCCACCCGCATTGTCTTGTTTATCTATGGCATTTTCATCATTGGCTTTCTTTATCTGCCGTTGATCTCTGTGGGTTTTGCATCCATTTCACGCGCCCGCTATCTTACTTTTCCGATCAAACAGTATTCATTTAAATGGTATGGCACCGCATTGGAGAGTAGTACAGTCAAGGATTTGTTGCTGACGTCACTGTCTGTGGCTGCCATTGTGACGACTATATCGGTGGTGATTGCGTTCTTCGGCGCACTTGCATTTGCACGCTATCAGTGGCGCTATCGCACGGTCTTCCAAAAGTTGATCTTGCTGCCAATATTTTTTCCACAGACTGTTCTGGGGTTGGCGCTTTTGATGTGGTTTAATGCGCTTGGTATCATCCCAAGTTGGAAAACTTCTGTGGTTGCACATTTAGTTTGGATAGCTCCAATCGCCACGCTAATTGTTGCCATTCGTGCATACAGCTTTGATCCAGCGTTGGAGGAAGCAGCGCGCGATATGGGAGCAGATACTTTTACAATTTTACGTGAGATTACCTTACCCTTGCTGATGCCGGGGTTGGTGTCAGCTGCGCTATTTTCTTTTTTACTAAGCTGGGGGAATTTCCCACTGTCACTTTTTACTACGGGTGCCGATTCAACCTTACCCGAATGGCTCTATGCCAAGATGGTGTCAGGGTATTCACCCTTAGTACCAACTTTGGGTATTATGTCTGTAGTCGGCTCTTTTTTGATCATCATGCTTGCGCTGTCTTTGTCCTGGCTTTGGCAAGCCAACCGCAAAAACCGTGCGGCGACTAACTGAAAGAACAATTAAGGAGATTAATTATGCTCACATCATTCAAAGATAAGAGTGTTATTGTTACTGGCGGTTCAAAGGGGATCGGTAAGGGAATTGCAACCGTCTTTGCCCGGCAAGGTGCAAAGGTTACGATTACTGCACGAGGCGAAGAGGCATTAAAACTGGCCGTTTATGAAATAGAAGGTAACGTACGTTATGAAATTTGTGACGTGTCTGATTGGGCCTCCGTACAATCTATGGTTGCCAACGTAGTTTCAGCCCAAGGTGGTTTAGACGTGATTTGCGCAAATGCGGGGGCCTTTCCACAGACCAAGATAATCGACATGGATCCCGAGGAATGGGATGAAGTAATGGCCACCAACCTCAGGTCATCGTTCTTGTGTGTGAAAGCTGTGATTCCACATTTTGAAAAAGCGGGCAAGGGCCGCGTTGTACTCACCTCATCAATCACAGGCGCTATCACTGGCTTCCCAGGCTGGTCCCATTACGGTGCATCAAAATCTGGTCAGTTGGGTTTTCTCAAGACCGCTGCGATGGAACTGTCACGTTACAACACAACCATCAACGCAGTGATGCCGGGCAATATTTATACAGAAGGATTGCAAAATCTGGGTCAGGAATACCTTGATACAATGGCGGCATCGATCCCTCTAAAACGTTTGGGTGACGTAGAGGACATAGGTAATGCTGCGCTATTTTTTGCTTCTGATGAGGCCGCTTACATCACGGGCCAGCAAATTGTTGTGGATGGTGGGCAAATTATCCCTGAATCGCTTGAAGCACTTGCAGAAATCTAAGGAGGCGAAGAATGGCTGGCACGGATATACCACTTGAAGAGCTTTTAAAACATCTCCAACTACTTGCTAATTCCTGTTTGTCTCTGTGGGACTTGCCAGGCGGCGCCAGCGCCCGCTTGATAAATATTTCTGAGAATGCAACGTATCTTGTCGAAGCGCCTGGTGGCTATAAGTCTATTTTGCGCATTCATCGTGAGAACTATCATTCTCGTCGTGCCATCGAATGCGAACTGGAATGGTTGGATGCTTTGGGGTCACAAAACGTGGTTGTGACGCCTGGCTACTTCATTGGGATAAATGGTAGTGCTATTCAGGAAGGCACAGTGCCCGAACTGGCAGGCCCACGGTTTTTGGTTCTTTTTCACTTTGTTCAAGGTATGGCTCCCGATGAATCTGGTGATATGACTGGTGGATATGAGGAACTTGGTTCTATAGCTGCACGCTGCCACGAACATGCGATTCAATGGAATAAGCCTGCTCCGTTTGAACGGTTGACCTGGGATGTTAATGCAGTGTTTGGCCCCAGCCCAACTTGGGGCGACTGGCGCGATGCCCCTGAGGTGACGCATGATGTGAGGGTTGTCCTTGAAAACGTACAATACACAATAGAGACCCGTCTTGCGAGCTATGGAAAGTCACCGGAACGCTTCAATTTGATTCATGCTGATATGCGTCTTGCAAATCTTCTGATTGATGATGCAGGCACACGTCTAATTGATTTTGATGACTGCGGAGACGGCTGGTTCATGTATGATTTTGCGGCCTCTATTAGTTTTATCGAAAACGACCCATGCGTCCCAGATTTAAAGAAGGCATGGCTAAAAGGTTACCGTTCGATACGTGACCTTTCTGTAGTAGATGAGAATGAGATTGAAACATTAGTCATGCTACGCCGAATGGCTCTGCTAGCATGGATTGGCAGCCATATTGAGGCACCCGAAGCCCAAGAGCTTGCCCCAGGTTTTGCCGCTACCACAGCGCGGCTTGGCCAACTTTGGCTGAACTGGCTAAAAGTATGAACTGGAAAACTGCATTTAGAAGTTTCTATTATGAAAACGCTAAGGAACCTGACGACATAAAACTTGATCCAAAAACGACTGCTCTTTTGGTTATAGACATTCAGAACACCTATTTGGAAAAATCAGACGACGAAGTTGAGGCAGTGCGATGGGCTCCATTCCTTGAGCGAATGAATAGTCTGGTTATACCCAATACAGCGATGCTAATAGACTGGGCGCGAGGGTCTGGAGTAGAAGTTATGTTTGCACGCATAGCCTGCGAAACAGAGAATGGCCGCGACCGCTCTCTTAGCCAGAAAAAGCCTGGCTTTAATTATCTACTCCTGCCTAAATCTCAACAAGATAGTCAAATTATTAGCGCTCTTGTGCCCAAGGGTGATGAAATTGTAGTAACGAAGACCACAGATAGCGCGCTGACTGGGACAAACTTACGCTTGATGCTTCACAACATAGGAATAAAAAATGTGATTGTTGCCGGTATTTTTACAGATCAATGCATCAGCTCGTCTGTCCGTTCCTTATGTGATGAGAGTTTTAATGTCCTTGTCGTACATGATGCTTGCGCGGCGGCAACAGACGCACTGCATAACAGTGAACTTCAGGTCATAAATATGATTTACTGTCACGTCGTATCAACAATAGAGGTACAAACTTTTCTTTAGCATAGCAGGGCTAAACTAACTCTTGCGCCAATAATTCTGGCATTTCATAAATTCAAAATGCAACTGATCAGATAATGATTAATATGAAAGGTTTATTATGAGCATTAATATTAGAGGAAAAATAGCAATAGTAACTGGCGCGAGCCGTGGAATTGGCGAAGGAATTGCAAGAGTTTTTGCAGATGAGGGTGCCACAGTTATCTGTGCTGCGAGGTCGCCTGACGATGGTAATAGAGTTGTAAAATCGATAAACAAAAAGGGTGGATCGGCGGAGTTTATTCAAACTGATGTACGATTAGAGGAAGATTGTAACAGGCTAGTTAATACTGTGGTGGAAAAGTACGGTAGGCTGGATATACTATGTCACAATGCAGGTATCTATCCTGATGAATTGATGGAAGAAATGTCCGTGGACACGTGGGATAACACTATTAATACGAACTTAAGATCGTGTTTCTTATTAACTAAACCTTGTATAAGTACTATGCGTACTCAAAAAATCGGTCGGATATTGTTCACTTCTTCGATAACTGGTCCAAATGTGGCACAGGCCCGGCTATCAGCATATTCCGCAAGTAAAGGCGGGGTAAATGCATTTATAAAAGCTGCGTCATTAGAATTGGCGAAAGATGGAATAACCGTAAATGCCGTAAGTCCCGGTAATGTAGTTACTGAAAGTATGATGTCGTTATACGGTGAGGATGGCGCAAAAGAAATTGCTAAAGTTATACCGACTGGTGAACTTGGTGATACCAATGATATTGGTTATGCCATGGTTTATCTGGCTTCGGATCAAGCAAAATTTGTGACGGGGCAAGCTTTAGTAGTTGATGGTGGACAAATTTTACCTGAAGATCCTGACTCATTTCTTAGAAATTAGTAATTTTTCTGATTGTAAGTAAATGCAATTTATTTATGTATATAGCGTTATGACATTGTACCGCATGACGGTAGGATCGTGACAGACTATCGCCATTTCTGCCAAGCCATCGGTCGTAAGCCGCAGTCCACTAACGAGTTTTGTCAGATTAAACTTGCTTGAAGCGGTCCGGGCGACTTTATAGGTAGTTATCGCAACATGACTTGCTGGACGCCTCACAGATTTTGAGGCAGATTGTGCGTGTTGAACACGGAGATTCTGCACTCTGTGCGTTAGTGTTTAGCGCATTTATTAGCACATCATGAAAATGCTGTTATAAGCATATGTTTTTAGGTGTTTAAATTATACCGCATTCCATCATAATCCGCGTGTCCGGGGTTCAAGTCCCTGTACCGCTACCAAAACTCTACTGT
>Ga0115003_10002064_pt1 | contig 16994 bp, 11 predicted proteins | sample ArcticOcean_MG_C_7_FD_88736 | JGI IMG/M metagenome (GOLD analysis project Ga0115003, IMG submission 88736) | Marine microbial communities from western Arctic Ocean - ArcticOcean_MG_CB11_88 | ecosystem: Environmental > Aquatic > Marine > Oceanic | place: Arctic Ocean: Canada Basin | collected... | reverse complement strand
CGAAGCTATAGCTACAAGCGACGGAGATGAATTAATCAACAACCTTGTTGAGCAAGGAATGAACTTCTTTAACGAGTCTGAGGTAAGCTCTGGTGGCGTTAACGCTGAAAGGGGAGACGACGGTGCATATAGTTAAAGTAGGATGGGTGTTCGTAATACCTTAGTTCTTCTTAATGGAAGAAGAATGGTTAACAATGCTGGGTATCAAACTGAAAAAATTGGAGACGATTTTGTACCTACAATGACAGTTAATTCAAATCTAATTCCAACAAATGCTCTTTCAAGACTTGAAGTTTTAAAAGATGGAGCCTCTTCTATTTATGGAGCTGACGCTGTTGCTGGTGTAGTTAACAATGTTCTACAAACAAACTATGAAGGTCTTAGAGTTTCTGCAAAACTAAGTGGTTACGATCATTTTGCTGCAGAAGATACTGATCTTAAAATTAAATACGGTACTTTTCTAAATGATGGAAAAACTAATATTAATTTCTCCTTATCCCATAGAGATAGAGAAAAAATTGATCTAACGGAAGATGAAAAATGGGCAAATCAGGATTATAGAAGACTTATCCCTGCTGACTCTCCATGGGCTGGCGATTCTTCGTTTAATAATAGATATACATACGGTATGCCTCAAATAGATTTTAGAGGTAAATTTGGTTGGACTGACAGCGCTGGTGAATCTCAGCTATTTCCAACAGGTTCAGCTGAATGTTCTAATTCTGGTGCGGTTGATACAGGAATGGGCTCATGTTTAGTTCCAGATACAAACTATTACTATTCACCTTCTGAGGCTGGAAGACAGTACAGAGGAGATATGGAAAGAACAAATCTATTTGTTTTTATAAATCATGAGATGGATAACGGCATGGAAATGTTTGCTGAAATTGGAAGATACGAATCCAACAGTCTTAAAAAAGATAACAATGGATCCTTTACAGCAGGAATAATCGACTTACCTGCAGACTACTATTGGTTCTCTCAATTACCAGATTCTACAGGAATTTCTGCCAACACTAGAGAGGTTCGTATTGATGGCTGGAGACCTGTCACAATGGGTAGGACTACAAGAGTAAACAAAGAAGACTATAGATATCTTCTTGGTCTTAGAGGTGTTACTGAGTCTAATTGGTCATGGGAATCAGCTGTGCTTTATTCAAAAGCTAAAGCTAATGATGTAACAAGTGGAAGGGTTTCTTTCCCTAAGTTTTTAGCATCAGTTAATGATTCATCATCTAATGCTTTTAATATTTTTGATCCAGACCCAGCTACTAATAATGCTGCTTCTATACTTCAGGATGTTTCTAGACAAGATACATCAATGTTAGCTTCTATAGATTACAAAATAAGTAACCCTGAGGTATTTGAATTACCTGCAGGCCCGGTAGGGATGTTAGTTGGTTTTGAATATAGAAAAGAGACATACGTAGATAATAGAGACCCTCTTTTAGATGGAACTATTAGATTAACAGGAGTTAGTACAACTAATACTTATCCATTCAGGGCAGCAACTATGGGGTCAAGTGCTACTGGAGACACATCTGGTGATAAGACAGTAAAATCTGCATTTGTTGAGTTTCAAGTTCCTATAACCGATAAGTTAAATGCTCAAATTGCAGCGCGTACAGAAGCATTTTCTGACTCTATATCAGCTACCGTTGGTAAGATTGCTTTGGGATATGATGCAACTGACTGGTTAAAGCTTAGAGCATCTACTTCAACAGCTTTTAGAGCTCCTAACTTAGTTCAAGTTAACCAAAAAGAGGTTGCTAGAACAGGAACAAGGAATGATATGTTGAATCAATATGTTCGTATAGAAAATGGTTTATCTGTTCCGACCTCTGGTGACTTGGACGGCAGTTATACTATCTTAAGATATGCTAGCGGAGCAAAAGAATTAAAACCTGAAGAATCAACGAATACTTCATGGGGCTTTGTTGTAACACCTCCAATGGTTGAGGGTTTAACAATTACTCTTGATACATGGTCTATAGAAAAAGAAAATACTATTGCTTTATTTGGTAGAAACAATCATGTTATTGCTGATCTATTAGCTAGAATTAGAGGCGGCTCAGATTGTACTGCTGGAAATCCTGCTGTAATTAGACTTGACGCTTCAAATCTAGATGCTGGAGAGCTTGCTTTATTTACCAATCTTGGTTTATGCCCTGTTGGAAAGGTTGACTATGTTGCAGATGAATACTTAAATCTTGCTACAAGAACAGTTGAGGGTACCGATTTAGCTATTTATTATGACTTTGAAACTAGCATTGGAGAGTTTTCAATAACCTTCGTGTCTACTATTACTGATAAATTCTATCAAACACCTACTGGTAATTTTAATGCCCTAGGCGCAGCTGTTGCTTCTGGTGAGCTTCCTGCTTATGCATCTCCAATAGGATTTGGTGATCTTAATGGAACTGATGCTGGCGCAGTTGAGCAAAAAGATAGACTGGCAGTTAGTTATAAAAGAGGTGATTACAGAGCATCATTATCTGCTCTAAGAATAGGTGAGCTTAAAGATTCAGGCGAACAATCTGCTGGATTTATGTACCTAATACCTTCTATGATGACAGCTGATCTATCATTATCTAAAGATATTAAAGTTGGCGATAATAAAGCTAGAGTTAAGTTTGTAGTTAAAAACATTGCAGATGAAAGAGCTCCATTAGCTGATGGCTACAATGGTTATTTCTCAGATATTCACTCAGATATGGGTAGAAATTATTACCTAGACTTAAGAGTAGATTTCTAAATCGAATAAACTAATTAAAAAAGGGGGTTTTATACTCCCTTTTTTTTAAGTTAATATAATATCTTAGGGAACATTTATGCCAGCAATAAGAAAAAAAGGGTTTTGGGTAGGTTTAGTATTATTTTTTACAATACTTGCATTCCCATCCCCAGAGTTGTTAAGTCCAATTGGTTGGAAAGTTGCTGCAGTTGCAGTACTCATGGCAACATTTTGGGCGACTGAGGCTATACCTGTAGCTGTTACAGCATTATTCCCTTTGGCTTTATTTCCACTTCTTGGAGTTGCTAATTTTAAAGAATCAGCAATACCCTTTGCTAACCCAAATATATATTTATTTTTAGGCGGGTTTATTTTAGCTTTAGGTATCGAAAATTCAGGCCTTCACAAAAGAATGGCTTTAAGAATGATTATTTCAATAGGGACAAGCGGATCAAAATTAGTTGGTGGGTTTATGTTAGTTTCTGCATTAATAAGTATGTGGGTTATGAATACCTCCACAACTTTAATGCTTTTACCTATTGGCTTAGCTGTATGTACCGTTGTTAGCGACACGATTCCTAGCTTATCTGATAAAGAAAAAAAACATTTTGATATTGCATTGATGCTTGGCATCGCATATGCGGCTACTATCGGAGGCATGTCTACTTTGGTTGGAACGGCACCAAATATAGTTTTTAGTGCATTTATGCAAGAGACGTATGGAATAGAAATATCAATGATTGATTGGATGAGGCTGGGTGTTCCTGTCGCAATATGTATGATAATTGGAGCTTGGGTAGTTCTAACCAAGATAGTGTATCCAACGAACTTTATAGCATCCATAGAGACAAAAGCTCATCTTAAAGATATGTTGATAAAGCTAGGTCCTTTATCAAAGGACGAAGCCAAAGTATTAGTTATATTTATTTTAGCTGCTTCAGCTTGGATATTTAGAACATTGCTAGACAATTTTCAAATGCTGTCAGGTTTAACAGATGCTGGAATAGCAATAATTGCTGCTATATTATTATTTATGATACCTTCCTCTTCTCAACAAGGAGATCTCTTAAGTTGGGAAAAAACTAATAAGCTTCCATGGGGTTTATTATTATTATTTGGAGGCGGCCTCTCTCTAGCAGCTCAGATTAATTCCAGTGGATTGGGTGTTTGGATTGGAGGAGCTTTGGTGAGCTTGAGCTCAGTTCCCCCAATACTTCTTATAATGGCAGTAGCAACAATGATTATATTTTTAACTGAAATAACCAGTAATGTTGCAACCACAAGTACATTCTTACCAGTATTTGGAGCAGTGGCTGTAAGTATTGGGGTTCTTCCAGTGTCTCTTACTATCCCCGTTTGCTTGGCTGCAAGCTGCGCTTTTATGCTTCCAGTTGCAACGCCTCCCAATGCAATAGTTTATGGTTCTGGTAAATTTACTATTTCGCAAATGATGAAAGCAGGATTTATACTTAATATACTTGGTATATTTGTTGTCACATTCTTTGCTTTCTTCTTAGCCCCTACTATTTTTTAAATGAAACAATTATTTTATATAAGCCTTTTCTTTTTAGTTAGTTTAGAGGCCAGGGCACAACAAAGTTATATTGACTACGTTTCCCCATTTCATCCTGTTGAAAGTTCATCTGGAATGGTGGTTTCTCAAAATGAACTATCTTCCAAGATAGGGACAGAAATTTTAAATAAGGGTGGCAATGCAGTTGATGCTGCTGTTGCTGTAGGGTTTTCTCTAGCTATAACGTTACCAAGAGCTGGAAATCTTGGCGGCGGTGGCTTTATGCTTGTGTATATAAAGGAAAAGCAAGAGGTGTATTATATTGACTATAGAAGTTCATCACCTTTAAATTCTAATATTAAAGATCTTTTTAATACAAACCTTCCTGAAGATTACAAAAAAACAGACTTTAATAAATCTAGATTTGGATACAAGGCTTCAGCAATTCCCGGAACAGTTGCAGGACTTTTAGAGGCTCATAGAAATTTTGGTAAATTATCTCTTAAAGAGGTAATGGAGCCTGTTATTAGACAAGCCAAAAATGGAATTAGAGTCTCTTATGACTTAAATAAAGCAATTGAAAGTACGCCGCAACTTTATGAAGATATAGAATCTAGAAAAATTTATTTTAATAACGGCATCCCAATAGCTCAGAATAGCTTAATGAAAAGGCCTGATTTAGCAGAAACCCTTTCTCAAATATCTAATAATGGTCATAAGAGTTTTTATGATGGGCCTATTGCTAAAAAAATTGTTGATGCAATGAATGCCAATAATGGCTTTATGTCTTTAGAGGATTTCCAACAATACAAGGTTAACTCAGGAGCGCCAATATCTGTTTCTTATAGAGGAAATACTGTCTTTACAGCTGGCCCACCTTCAGGAGGCGGCGTGGTTCTTTTGACTGCTCTAAAAGTTCTTGAGAGTTATAAGTTTAAAAAAGCTGATAGTAACTCAGCAAGAACATACCATCTAATAGCTGAAGCATTAAGAAGAGGGCATAACAATAGGTCCCATGAAATTGGAGATCCCAATTTTTACAATGTTCCAATAGATTCACTACTTTCAAAAGACCGCATTAAAGTTTTACAAAGCTCTATCAATTTTAAAAAAGCCACTACTAGCTCAAAAGTAAAACCATTTTCAGTTACTAGTGAAAGTAGAGATACTACTCATTACTCAATAATTGATAGCGAGGGTAACGCGGTGTCCAATACCTACACTCTAGGTTATTCGTTTGGCTCTGGTGTAACTATTCCAGGAACTGGCATATTATTAAATAATCAGATGAATAATTTTGCCTATAGATATGGAGATGATTCAGTTGAGGGAAGGGCTGCTAGTAGCGGTAATAAGTTTGCTCCTGGAAAAAGACCTATGAGCACCATGGCCCCTTCAATGGTTTTTAATTCTGAGGGCGACCTCACACTTGTTACAGGTTCACCTGGCGGGTCTTTTATTCCTGCGGCAATATTAAGAGTTATCTCAGGTGTTATTGATTTTGATTTAAACGTAGGCGAGGCAACTATGCTATCTAGGATTCATAAAGACTGGCCTTACTCAGGTCTTGATTATGAAACTACTCTTAGCTCAGATATTGTTAAGAAACTAGGTACCATTGGACATAAACCAGAAAAACAGAAAACACTTGGAAGCACTCAAAGCATTCACATCATTAACGGTATTAATTATGGTTATGCAGATCTTAGAAGGCCTGGCGCATCGGTATCAACTCAATCTAATTAATTAGCTCTGTAATTTAGTGGCGGCTCTCTATCTCCCAATAAAGCCTTATAGTCAAAATCATCACCTCTTTTTTCTTTTAACTCTTCCTTAGCTTTCATTATCAATGTTTTATCTTTATATATATCAATTGCTGTTGCGGCAATTGTTTTTGCAGCTAATTCAGCTCCTTTTAAACCAATTGATGTACCTCCTGAAGCAACTGCTTGCCAGGAATGGGACGCAGTTCCTGGAACCCAGGTTGCCGCTCTTAGGCCCGCAGTTGGAACGAGCCAGCTGACATCGCCAACATCTGTAGAACCATAGCCATGTGATGTTTTGTATTCTCTAACAAATTGTTGTGAGCCAATTTCCCTGTCTGGCTTAACGAAGGTTTGGTATATCTCTTTGGCATATTCGTTTTCTTTTTCGCTATAAGTAATTCCGCCAAAATCTAAAAGATTTTTATGTACTAATTTTTGAATGGTTTCATTTGGCAGTAAGGAATAGTTCCCATGCATTACTTCATAGGTCATATTAGTCTCAGTTCCAAAAGCAGCTCCCTCAGCTGTCTTTACTAATCTTGCAAATAAATCTTCAACAATATTCATTTCAGGATGTCTTACGTAGTAATAAACTTCAGCAAGATCAGGAACAACATTGGGAGCTAGCCCTCCTTTGGTAATCACATAGTGCATCCTAGATTCTTGAGGTATATGCTCTCTCATCATATTAGACATCATGTTCATTGCCTCAACGCCATCAAGAGCTGACCTTCCAAGCTCAGGAGAACCTGCTGCATGAGCTGAAATTCCATTAAACGTAAACTTCGCTGATTTATTTGAATTAGAAGTTCTTGAGTTTGCTGAGTTGTTGTCGTCCGGGTGCCAATGAAGAACGATATCAACATCATCAAACAAACCTTCTCTAACCATGTAAACCTTTCCTGAGCCACCTTCTTCTGCTGGCGTTCCATAGAATCTTACCGTTCCTTCTACATTATTCTTAACCAGCCATTCTTTAATAGCCACACTAGCCCAAGCTGAAGCGGCTCCAAATAAGTGGTGCCCACATGCATGACCTCCGCCAGATGTATTATTTGCAATTTCTTTAAAAGGAGACGATGTTTGCGCTAAACCGGGAAGGGCGTCGAACTCACCAAGAATTCCTATCACAGGGCCGCCACTTCCATATTCAGCAGTAAAGGCTGTGGGTATACCGGCAACACCTCTTTTTATCTTAAAACCTTCTTTCTCCAGGGCATCTGCTAACAGTTCTGAACTTTGGTTTTCTTGATATCCAAGTTCCGCATGATCCCAAATCTTTAAAGCAATATCTTGAAATTGATTTTTATGATTCTCTATATTACTTTCAATAGGCGATGCGCTTATATTGTTTGTAAAAAGAAAAAATATTATGAAACTAAATATTTGTCCTTGAAGTGTATTTCTTTTCCTACCCATTCCTCTTCTCCCATATTATTAATAATACTTATATCTCTTGATATTAATACTTTTCTTTTGCCATTGGAATCAGTTATATAAATAACAGCTTTTGGTTTCTTATCTGCCTTATCTATAAAAGTTGTATAACCAATAATAATTCCCTTACCCTCTATTAATTCAGATAAGGGTATTGGTATTTCTAATTTCTTTGCTTCTTCCGTAACGTCCTTTGAAATAAAATCTATGAGAGGGTTTTTAGCCCAAAGTGCGAAAGCTTGTTTTGTCATCATTCCAGAAACGCTAGTTACTAAACCAATTTTATTATTATCTTTTCTTATATCAGAAAGCATTTTGACTGTTGAATGAATCATGTAGTTATTAAGAGGCCCTCCTGCAAAAGACATTCCGCCCGTAACAGTTTTTATATCCTCTTCTTTTAAGCCAAGAGCCTTTGAGAACATTTGAACTGCACTAGGAAAGCAGCTATATAACTCAAAGGTATTAGCAGTCAAATTATTTTTCTTACAAAGATCTAATATAAAGTTAGCAGCTAGCTCTAATCCCAAGGGTTTAATTATATTTGGTCGTTGAATTGTAGCTATCATATGATTTGTTTCAGACGAGGCCAGAGGGTAGATTCTTTTTTCTATTGGGATATGTAATTCATCAGCTAGACTTTCATTACATAGGATCATTGCTGATGCTTGGTTTACATTCCAACTAGTGCAATGGTATTTATTATATGGACTTGCTTGAACTGGATTCTCTTTACTCGATGATGCTATATCGGTCCAACTTAATTTATTAGTCATCCAGCTATCAGGGTTCATTGATGCTATAGATGAAAATGTCTCATAGAGTCTGCCAATCTTTTCTTGATGTTCTTTTATACCTAAACCCAAACTTGCTCTTAATGCAGATTCAAGAATTGCATAATAACCAACTGCCATTAAACCTAATTCTTCTTTCTCTTCTTTAATATGTAATTCATTCTCAGCTTTTATATAATGATTAGGATTCTCAAGGAGCTCTGTTTCAATAAAGTCTTTACCTTCAATCAAGCCTCTAATTTTTTTAAACCTTGCCTCGCCACCCACTATGAGCGTTGCTTGAATTTCATTATTGATAATTTTAGTGCAAGCGTTATTTATTAGATTCTGTTGAAGAATTCCAATTTTTGTAACGCTAGTAATAACTGGTGAGATACCATTTTTTTCTGCTATCCATTTGCCTGGATCTCTATACTTCCAATAACCCTTGGGGATCTGTATCTCATCTATGTAGTTTGTAATATTAGGATTAGTTGAATCTTTAATAGCTAAGTTAGTAGCTTGATTCATAAGTAATAAAGCTTCATCTAATGTTTCAAAATTACCTTTTTGCTGAATTGAGCTTATTCCAATTACAACAGGTCTATTCATTAACGATATAGGTTAATCTTCAACCTCTTCATAAAGAGGCATTGCAGCTATATTAAAACCTGCATCAACATAAGTTATCTCACCTGTAATGCCACTTGCATAATCTGAGCAAAGAAAGGCTGCAACATTACCAACTTCTTCAGTAGTAACAGTTCTACCTAGCGGAGCTCTTGCGGAGTGTTGAGAAAGCATCTTTCTAAAATTCTTAACACCTGAGGCAGCTAGTGTTTTAATTGGTCCTGCTGATATAGCATTAACCCTAACATTATCAGAGCCCATTGATGCTGCAAGAAATCTAGTATTAGCTTCTAAGCTTGCTTTTGCTAACCCCATCACATTGTAGTTAGGCATTGTTTGCATAGACCCTAAGTAAGTAAGGGTAAGCAGGGCAGAGCCATCATTTAAAAATGGCTTTGCTGCTTTTGCTAATGCTGTAAAGCTGTAGGAACTAATATCATGAGCAATTTTAAAACCCTCTCTAGTTGTCACATCAACAAAGTTGCCTTCAAGCTGATCAGCTGGAGCATAACCAATAGAGTGAACAAAGCCATCAAATTTATCCCAATGCTTATTTAGCTCAACAAAAGACTTGTCAATGGATTCATCTGATGAGACATCACATTCAATTAAAATATTAGATCCAAACTCTTCGGCCAGCGGTGCTAGGTTTTTTAAGAGTCTTTCATTTTGATATGTAAAAGCCAATTCAGCTCCCTCTCTATGCATAGCAGATGCAATGCCGGCAGCAATGGAGTATTTATTTGCCAAACCAGAGATTAGTATTCTTTTATTTTTTAATAACATTTTCTTTTGTATTTTATTTAGAGCGCTTATATATATTGTAAAAGATATTACCAATTTATTTAATTATATTTTTCATTAAATTCAATGCGTAATTAAAACACACAAGAAAATTGCTCATAATTGGTGTTTTGTGATATATTTTGTGGAGCTCAAGATGGTATATACCAATTCTAAGCTTAAATAACTATATTGAAAGGGGAACTTTTATATGAAAAATTTTATTAACTCACGATTTGCTCTAGTTGGATTGTTATCGTTTTTTGTAACTTTTACAGTTGCGGAAGATGTTACTAACGGTTCTTTAGCTGGGCAAGTTACCAATCAGAGCGGAGCTGCAGTTGCTGGAGCAACTGTTACTGTTAAATCTGACGCTACTGGAATTTCTAGATCGTCTGCATCTAATGAATCTGGTTCATTAAGAATACCTCTATTACCTGCAGGATCATACGCTTTAACAATATCAGCTTCAGGCTATACAACATTTAATGATAGTGTAAAAGTTTCTTTAGGTGGAGACTCTACTTATGATTTTGTCCTAGGCTCAGCATCATCAAATATTGAGGATGTCGTAGTTACTGGATCTGTATCAGCTTCTTATGACTTTTCTAGAACGACTACTGGTCTGACTATAGACGTTGACGAGCTATTGGGAGTTACTCCTGTTTCTAGAGACCTAACTTCATTAGTATTGTTAGCACCTGGTTCAACTGAAGGAGATTCAGCTTTTGGTAATCTTGCTTCAATTAATGGTTCTTCGGTTGCCGAAAACGTATATTTAATTAACGGCCTAAATATTACTAACTTTAGAAACTTCACAGGATCATCGACTGTTCCTTTTGAATTCTACGAATATGTAGATGTTAAAACTGGCGGTTACCAAGCTGAGTTTGGTAAGGCTATCGGTGGTGTTGTTAATGCAGTTACAAGAAGTGGTTCCAATGACTTCACAGCAAGCGTAAGTGCTTACATGACTCCAGATTCATTTAGAAGTCAGTCTCCTAATTCATATGCTGCTGATAATGCTAGACGTGAATCAGAGCAAACAGAGGTGAATATCTCAGTTGCTGGACCAATCATTAAGGATAAACTATTTTATTACTTACTATTAAATCCTGACAATTCAGAAGTTACTACTTATGGTCTTCTTTCAGAAAGATCAACAAATAGCGTTCTTGATGATGAATTCTTTGGTGGAAAGCTTGATTACTATCTAAACGACACAACTCACATTGAATATACTTTTTTCAATGACGACACTACAATCGTTTCTGATACATCAGAATATGATATATCTACAGGAAAACTTGGAACTAACATAGGAAAAAGTTTTGATAATGTTGGTGGTGAAAATGAAATTTTTAAAATTACTTCAGTCATAACTGACAATCTGACAGTCTCATACATGCAAGGAACTAACGAGTACAACAGAACGACTTCTGGTGCTGGTGATGGTTTTCCTGCTCTTTATGATGCAAGATCAGGTTCCTTCGTAAATGTTGGTCAAAATACATCTTTTAGTATTGATGTTGGTGATGATAAAAGAGAAATGTCAAGATTTGACCTTGATTACTATGTAGAATTCATGGGAAGTCATCATTTTAGAGCTGGTTTAGAAGAGGAAACACTAACCGCTGTTAATTCAACTATTAACTCAGGTGGAGTTTATTACGCATGGTTTGACGGTCTTACAGTAAGTGGCACAGAGTATGCTGCTGCAGGTACTGACGTAGTTAGAGTTAGAAACTATAATAGTGGCGGAACATTTGTAACTGAACAAGAAGCTTTATATATTCAAGATAGCTGGGATGTATCAGATAGACTTAACTTAAATATAGGTTTGAGAAGATCAACGTATGACAACAAAAATGCTGAAGGTAAAACTTTTGTGAAAGTTGAAGATCAAGACGCTATGAGATTAGGCGCTTCGTATGACATCTATGGCGATGGTTCAAGTAAATTATTCTACTCATTTGGTGAATATTACTTACCTATAGCCGCTAATACTAATATTAGAATGGCTGGTGGAGAAACTTATATCCATACATGGTACAAACAAGAAGGCGGAGCTCCTGCTAGCTTCTTACCTGTAGGTGTTCCAGTTGAAGCTGATAAAAACAATGCTAACTACCTATACCAGGTAGTTTACGGTGATGGTACTGTTGCTGATACTAGAGCTGGTACAGATAACTCTTTAGAACCTATGTACGGAGAAGAAACTATCCTAGGATACGAAACAACTCTTAACGCTGGAATGTTTAAAGGATGGAATCTTGGAACTACTTATGTATCTAGAGAACTTGCTTCAACAATTGAAGACGTTGCTATTGATGCCGCTGTTATAAGCTACGCAGCTGCTAATGGTGGTCTAGATTCTTCAGCATTTACTGGTTTCCATCAGTATGTGCTAACTAACCCAGGTACAAATATGAACGTATATATTCCTGAGTGGGATCAAACAGTTACGTTAAGTGCTGCAGATCTAGGTTACCCAACTGTTAGTAGAGATTACACTGCTGTTTCTGTAGCTTTAGAAAAAGAATTTGATGGTGATTGGGGTGCAACTCTTTCATACACAAATTCTGAATCTAAAGGTAACTATGAAGGAACTGTTAAATCAGACAATGGACAGGATGATGCAGGCCTTACTCAAGATTTCGATCAACCAGGTCTTACCGATGGTTCATACGGTCTTTTACCTAACAACAGAGAGCACATATTTAAAGGAAGATTTAATAAAGCTCTAAGAAGTGACGTAATGCTTGGTATAAACTCTACAATAACTTCTCCAAGAACTTTTGGTTGTATTGGTTACCATCCAACAGATAATTTTGCAGCTGCATACGGAGCTTCATCTTGGTACTGTGACGGTAAACTTACTCCTAGAGGAAGTGTTGCTCAGTCAAGTTGGATATTAAATCTAGATATGTTAGTTTCATGGAATGTTAACGATAACCTGAATGTGAGAATGGATGTATTTAATCTGTTTGACTTTGATTCAGTTGATGACATGAATGAATTCGGTGACTCTACTTCTACAACTGCTAATAAGAACTATTTAAAACCAACTAGCTTCCAAACTCCTAGAAGTTTGAGAATAGGATTTAAATATACTTACTAATCTGTAGTGATATAGAATTTATAAAAGGGCTGTTTACAGCCCTTTTTTTTGATTAAATTTTCCTATATAAATATACTCGTAATAATGATAAAAAAATTAAAGTTAATTAAAATTCACATAGTAATAACTGCCTATACTTATTTTTCTAAAATATTTATTGGACTAATGAATGCCTTTATTAAATTTAAAGCTAAAGTATGAATATACAACTACCTTAAATTTGAAAAATGAAAGTTATACAGTTTATCCCAACCTTAGATAGCGGGGGTGTCGAACAAGGCGTTCTTGAAATATCTGAAGCTTTAATTGCCAAAGGCCATGATTCTCACATTGTATCTGCTGGCGGAAGGATGGTTGAAGTCCTTATAAAAGGTGGTGCCAAACATCATCAATGGAATATCCATAAAAAAAATTTATTTACATTAAGTTTAGTAAGGCCGCTTAGGGAATGGATTGTATCAATGAAGGCAGATATCATTCATGTTAGATCTAGAATGCCAGCATGGGTCGTCTGGAGAGCTTTGAAAGGTATACCAATTGATATAAGACCAAAACTTATTTCTACTGTGCATGGGCTTCATTCAATTAATTTTTACAGTGCTGTCATGACAAAACCGGATAATATAATTGCTGTATCTAATTGCTCAAAAGATTACATCATTAATAACTACACTAAATCTCAAAGTAAAAATATCCGTCTTATCTATAGGGGTGTTGATAATTCTAGTTATCACATGGACTATAAACCTTCTAGTAGTTGGCTATCAGAGTGGTATGAACAATATCCTGAAACGCATAGGTCTAAATTATTAACTATTGCAGGAAGAATATCCCCACTAAAAGATTTTGAAAAAATAATCTACCTAGCTAAATCAATTAAGGAAAGCTCCTCTCATTCATTTAAAGTTTTAATTGCAGGAGAGGCTAAAGACAAACATCTAAAGTATTTAAATAAGCTTAAAAACCTTATCAAGTCACTAGACCTTTCTGATGAAATCTATTTTTTAAACTACAGAAAAGATATTAAAGACATATTTGCAATATCAAATATTGCCTTTAATACATCTAATAAACCTGAGTCATTTGGACGAAGTGTTCTAGAGCCCCTGTCCTTAGGAATACCAACTATTGGATATAACAGAGGTGGCGTTAAAGAAATACTTCAAGAGCTTTATCCATACGGTGCAGTTGAGCCTAATAACCATAACGATTTGCTTGATAAGACGCTAAGCATACTTAATGGCAATAATTTAGATATAAAAACTAATTCAAAATTCCTTACATCTGAAATGTGCCATAAAACCATAAGTTTTTATAAGGAAATTTTGACATGATCGCAATTGCAATAGCACTTGATATCATATTAATTTTATTCTCTTTAAAGTATGCATGGTGGTACCCATCTGCAGATATTAAGAAGACTAGAATCATGATGTATCACATGATTTCAAATCAACTCCCTAATTCAAAAAAATCTGGCTTAAGGGTTTCTCCATCTATGTTTGAAAAACATTTAAAATATTTCTTAGATAATAATTGGAAATTTATAAAGATGTCTGAATTGGATGACTATTTAGATCAAGAGAAGGTTGTAGCAATAACCTTCGATGATGGATATCTTGATAATTATACTTCTGCACTGCCTTTACTTAAAAAATATAAAGCCTGCGCTACTTTATATTTAGTCATTGAAAGGCATGATAATGACTGGTCTATTAAAAAAAATATTAAACACAATAGCGGTGTCTTAGCTAAAGAAAGCAAACTTTCCGATAGTCACATTCAAGAAATGATTGATTCAAGTATATTTGAACTTGGCGGTCATACTATATCCCACCCATATCTTCCGAGTCTTTCGATCAAAGAAAAGGAATCTGAAATGATTGAATGTAAGACTATTTTAGAAGAAAGATTTAATACTAAAGTCGAAAGCTTTGCTTACCCATTTGGTATTTATTCTAATGAGGATGTTCAGATAATACAAAAAAGTAATTTCAAGTCGGCTGTTACGACCAATGAGGGCGTAGCTTCCTCAGATTCTATTTTTGAGCTTAAAAGAATCAAAGCATCTGGTAAGGATGGTTTTTTTGCTTTTAAATTAAGAGTTTTAAAGGGCTTTAGAGGTTTTATCTAATTTTGCAATATGAATTACCTTAAAACACAATACCTTTACTTATTTTTTATTTGTATATTTCTCTTTCCTCCAAATACTCATGCCGAATTTGTTAATACCAATGGTGAAGCTATTGATAAACCTTTTACTGATTTATTAAAATGGCAATTTTCAAAAAACAAGACTTTAGTTAATAAAATAAATACTAGCAGTGAGTGGAGAGAGGTAATTAAAAATAATGCTAATAATTATACAATCTGGATAGGGCATTCCACTTTTATTATTAAAACTGAATTTGGCACTGTTCTAACTGATCCAGTCTTTTCCCAAAGAGCATCTCCATTTAGTTTTGCCGGACCCGAAAGACTTATTGATCCAGCAATACAGATAAATGAATTACCTAAAATTGATTACATTACAATCAGTCATAATCATTATGATCATTTAGATATAAAATCTTTAGTACTTTTATCTAAACGTTTTCCAGATGCTATTTTTTTAGTCCCTATGGGAGATAAAAAATTACTGGATAAAAATAATATTCCCAATGTTATTGAATTTAATTGGTGGGATGAAGTTAAACAAGGGGAGCTCTTGTTTACCTTCACACCAGTCCAGCACTGGTCAGCAAGAGGGTTATTTGATAAAAATAAAAGTCTTTGGGGTGGATGGTTTTTTAAAACACCATCAACAACATTCTTTCATGCCGGAGATTCTGGTTATTCAAAAGACTTTAAACTAATTAATAAAAAACTTGGTGGACCTGATGTAGCATTTATTCCAATAGGGGCATATGACCCAGAATGGTTTATGAGCGCCAGCCACATGAACCCGGAAGAAGCAATTCAAGCTTCTAATGACTTAGGAGCAAAAATAAACTATGCAATGCATTGGGGTACTTTTGTTTTAACATCTGAAGACACGCTTGAGCCACCTCAAAGAATAAGAGCAGAATCCTTAAGATTAAAGAAATCAAACTTCAAGATAGTAATGCCAGGCCAGGTGTCCTTTTTTATTAACTAATTGCTTTAATCGGCGCTTCACCAGCTATGGTAAGTCGATGCATTAATCTTTCATGTCCATCATAACCACCCTCAGCCATATGCATTACCGATCTGTTATCCCAGATAATTAACATATCAGGCTCCCACTTGTGCCTATATATATATTTCTCCTGTGTCATATGTTCAAACAGCTCTGACAAGAAAGAAAAAGCCTGCATATCCGACATTCCATCAACACCAATTGTATAAACGGGATTTATAAATAAAGATTTTCTTTTAGTATCAACATGCTCTCTTACCATTGGATGTAAATTCTTCTTATTGGCTTGTGCTGATGATTTAATTTTCATTGTTCGCTCTTTACCTTCTAAAGCATAAAAGCCATCGTCAGCATAAGGCAGCTTTGCGCTATGAACACCATTCAAGCTATTAACTTTTTCTTTTAACTCTTCCGATAGATCGTCATAAGCTAAAGCAGAATTACTAAACAAAGTGTCGCCACCAATGGGAGGTACAATTTTTGAATGGAGCATAGTTGCCGAGGGAGGTGATGATTGAAACGACCAATCAGAATGCCAACTTCCACCAAATACGGCTGCCTCCTCTTTAGCCTTTCTTCTTAACTCAACTATATGCATCTGTGACTTCATGGTTGTTAAGAAGGGCTCTTCACCAAATTTTCCAAACTGCATAGCAAAATTATTATAAGCATCATGAGTAAGCGTTTGATTCGGAAAAATTGCTACAGAATTTTTAACCCATAACTGATAGATTTTATTTAATTCATCAACACCGAGGTCTTGAGAAAGATCAACATCAGTTATTTGTACACCAATTTGTGATGATGAGTTTAATTCTTTAAATTCCATGCAATTTAAATATAGCAAATAATATTCAATATGAACATTGCTGATATATAATTCCTCATCTTTGGGGCTATAGCTCAGCTGGGAGAGCGCTTGCGTGGCACGCAAGAGGTCGGCGGTTCGATCCCGCCTAGCTCCACCATTCTCTTATAACTAAAAAATTAAGAAAATTAGTTATTGTTTTTTTTCATATTATTATATAAGATTCTCAGATCGTAATTTGGTCCTATTGCCGCGATTTAAAATAATGAGCT
>Ga0115003_10002062_pt1 | contig 16996 bp, 12 predicted proteins | sample ArcticOcean_MG_C_7_FD_88736 | JGI IMG/M metagenome (GOLD analysis project Ga0115003, IMG submission 88736) | Marine microbial communities from western Arctic Ocean - ArcticOcean_MG_CB11_88 | ecosystem: Environmental > Aquatic > Marine > Oceanic | place: Arctic Ocean: Canada Basin | collected... | reverse complement strand
GAGACGCGGCAGTGAGTCAATAGTTTTACCATTGTAAAAATAACCCTCACAGCCAAACAGTACCTTAGGCTCAATCTGCCCAAATCGATCCATAACACCATTGATACCAAAATCTGGCGAGCAAGAGGACCAAATCGCTCCAATACTGGCAGTGGCCAACATGGCAACAATAGTCTCTGGAATGTTGGGCATAAACCCAGCCACCCGATCACCACTGACGACTCCCAACTGTCTTAGCCCAGCGGCACATTCAGAGACCTGCTGATAAAGTTGGTGATAACTAAGTGTTTTACGTGAACCGTTTTCTAACCGCGAAATTAAGGCGACTTTGTCACTGCGATTGCGTAGTAAATTCTCTGCATAATTAAGTCGCGCGCCCTCAAACCAAACAGCCCCAGGAAATTTTTCACCGTCGCTCAGCACACTGTCCCAGCTCTGTGAGGCGCGAATACCCGTAAATTGCCAGATGTGTTCCCAGAAAAGGTTGGGCTGCTCCACTGACCACTGATGAAGCTGTTGGTAATCATCAAACGTTACGCCAAGCTTGTGCTCAAGGTGCTCGCCAAAGCGCTTTAGATTACTGGCATCAATTCTCCCAATACTCGGCTGCCAGAGTGGCTGTCTGCTGTTGCAGGTCATTTATTGAGTCTCTTTAGGGCAATGTAAATTGGCTTAGACTTCCAAGGCTCAATATTTAACTCTACTTGTATTAAATAAACAATTACCAAAGCTCAATATTTAGATCGCCTTGTATTAAATAAACAAGTTGTAGGCTTTATGGATGGCTAAAAATAATCGTCGCGTTAGAGCTACAGCCATCAAAGAGTAAGAGAAAATTGTTTGTATAGTTTAGAGTAATCAAAAGATTGGTTGCTTTAGCTGATATAACCTCTTTTAATCATTCCATCAACTAATTTTCGGGAAACCATAGCCCCGCGATGTTGAATGACTTTACTGGATAGCAGATGGCCTAATGTCGCACATTTCGGGGGAAGCGTCTCTCCTAAAATACGATTAGCTAGATAGCCCGCACTGAATGAATCCCCTGCTGCTGTAGTATCTAGGATTTTTTCAGGTGGAATACTAATGGCTTCTACACTATATGTATTTTCATTGGTTTCGATAAGACATGGTTTTGCCCCGCGTTTAAGTACTACCTCTGGTATGCCATACAGCCGAGTTCTAGCCAATACTTCATCAGGACTAGAGTCACCCCATAATTCGCATTCATCATCGAATGTTAGAAACGCAATATCGGTAATTTGTAAAATTTTTTTATACCACTCCCGAGCCTCATCGGCACTACGCCAAAGCTTATGGCGATAGTTACTGTCAAAGCAGATCGTACTGCCCTGTCCCTTTGCTGTGATTAGTCCGTCCATAAGTTTTTGTCGATCATGAAGGGGTAAAATAGCTAGAGATATCCCTGATAAATAGAGGTAATCAATATCAGTCAGAGATTCAAGCTCTTTATCATAAGCATCTCCGCTTAACAGATATCGAGCTGCAGATTGATCCCGCCAATATTGAAACGAACGTTCTCCATTCGTATCCAACTCTATACGATATGACCCCGGTTTTTTATCACTAAATCGCCGAATTTTCCCACATTCAATCCCTTCCTCAAGAAAATATTGAATCATCGAACAGCTCAAAGGATCAACACCCAACGCTGTAATATAATGAATTAGATATTCGCTAGCTGGCAAGAGTCTAGCTAAATAAACAGCCGTATTTAAAGTATCTCCCGCAAATGCCTGCTCAATATGGTCATTTACTTCCTCTCTTATTTCAACCATGCACTCGCCAATAAAAGCGATACTGGGCCGGGGTTCGTCTGTTATTTTCATGGCCTTAAACACTCTTATAAAAGAACCTCTCCAAACACCGTTTTTATTGCCTGACTTCAGTGAACACAGTGTGGTATCCCGTAGCCTTGCCATCGCTGACGTTGAGGCGTAACCGATAGGTACCCGGCGTCTCAAATGTTACCTCTGTCGCCAGACCGCGTGGATTTGAAAAACGCACAGAGCTCTCATCGCCAAAAGGATAATAGACATTATTTCCATCACTATCTTCTCCCGTAGAGACGGCTTCTGCATCAGCAGGCACGGCCTCCCACTGGAAAGTCATTGGATCATTTTCTGCATCCAACACATCTCCTGAAAAAGTTATACTATTTCCGTGCGACAGACTTAGGACTTCCTCCTCTCCAGCATACACATCAGGAGGGGTGTTATTTAATTGTGGAATAAGGGTAGATTCCTTTCCGCTATCAATAAATCCCTCCAAAGGGGAATTGTCGACTGTCACGTTTCGGAAATACATCGTATCAAAATCGACAAATTTAAATGCATTGGGGTTTTCCCCGGCATTTAAATGTACATTATCGAACACAAAATCCTTTAGAGGTGTCTTGTTGGTTCCCTCTAAAGTCACAGGATAGATGGAGGTGCCACCAGTAAAATTCTCTAGCCGAATATCTTTAAATTCCGGATCGCGATTATATTTTACCCCGGTGCTATCATAATTTGTTGTGACTTCAATCATTGTTAATTTACGACGATTTTCAGGAACATCCGCAAGATCACCGTAAGTCAGATTACGCATCCTAATATGTTCAAAATGACTACCTCTATTTTTGTTCGCCTTAAAATAGAACCCCTTACGCAAATTCGTGCCTTCTGAATTTTCAATAAATACATTTCGAACCCCACCAGATGCCTCGCTTCCCAGTGCAATTGTATCGTCAGCCAAGAAACGAACATTTTGTACAACAATATTTTTGCTTGGAATCATCTTTTGTAGACCTTCTAAATCGCGTCCCGATTTGATTGATATACAGTCGTCACCCGTTGCAAAATCAACATTATGGATGTAAACATCCTGACTCGATTCAATATCGATACCGTCATTATTTTTATTTAGCGATGTCATCGTCATATTTCGTACGGTTATATTTTTGGACATATAGAAATGATTCACCCAAAACGGGGAATCAATAACATTTACCCCTTCTAGGAGGATGTTCTCACTATCATAAAAAAGTATGAACGCAGTTCGCAAATTTCCAGAACGGTCAAATCTGCGTTTAAATAAAGGTACATTATCGTTATTCATATCCCGAACAACTTTCTCCCAGTCACCTTTAACAGAACCAGGAACACGTTTAAGGTCTTCTTGTGATGCTTTATCTACCCAAGTTGACCAGCTGTTTTCTGCCTGTCCATTGAGTGTGCCTTTGCCAGTGATTGCGATATTTTTCTTTTGGTAAGCATAAATAAGAGGCGAAAAGTTATAAACATCGGTTCCCTCATAGCGCGTAAGTACCTGAGGTAGGTAGCTCTCGTAATTACTACTAAAGAGTACTTCTGATCCTTCTTGCAAATGTAAATTGACATTGTTTTCTAAATTTAAAGGTCCATCAACATAGTACTCGCCTCTAGGGATACTAACTGTTCCTCCCCCAAAACGGGAAACATCAATAATAGCGTTTTGAATAGCTTGTCGTGCATCGGTTGAGCCATCGGCTATCGCATTATAGGGCGCCTCGGTAATAATTAGTGTCCGATTTGGAAAGCTGGGCGCCTTAATACGTGACAAAATAACCGGCACCTGGGCCCATGAACCACGATAGTCGGGATCGCTATCACCTGCAGTCGTTTGCTTGACTTCAGTTGACGAATCTTTGCACCCAGCGACTATTACCGAGAAGGCAATAAGCACTAGTACAAATTGAAATTTATTGAGCATAATTTTTCCTTTATTAGTAGATAGATTTTAAACCTGTAGACGTTGGGAGTAGGCAAAAAGGTATCAAGACATCTCTCGTTATGTACGATCGCCAATTCGATAGGATTGTTTAGGTAAATTGTAGGTTAAATCTTTCGCAGTCTGCAGGGCATCATTCTCTGACAGCCTATGTTCGCAAACTAGGCGTGCCAAATAAGAGCAATCGACGCGGCGAGACATGTCATGTCTGGCAGGAATGCTTAGTAACGCTCGCGTATCGTCATTAAAACCAACGGTATTATAGAATCCTGCAGTTTCCGTGGTCTGTTCACGGAATCTCATAATGCCTTCGGGGCTATCATTAAACCACCATGCAGGACCTAGCCGGAGACAGGGGTAGTGCCCAGCGAGAGGTGCTAGTTCGCGTGCATAATTAGTTTCATCAAGTGTAAAGAGTATTAGACGTAGATCAGGATTATTCCCAAAGCAATCGAGTAAGGGTTTTAGCGCAGCCGAATACTCCACTTGCACGGGTATATCTGCTCCTTTGTCGCTACCATAATTCTCAAAAATCCATTCATTGTGGTTGCGAAAAGAGCCTACATGGATTTGCATCACTAGTTTATCATCAAGGCTCATCCGCGCCATTTCAGTTAACATCTGTGCTCTGAATAATTCGGCATCTTCTGGGCTAACTTGGCGGGCAATAATTCGATTAAACAGTCTTTCACAGTCAGCATTAGAAAGATTGGCGGTTCTGGGAGTAGGGTGCCCATGGTCGCTACTAGTGGCGCCAAAGGCGATGAAGTCAGCTCGTCTGTTTCTATGTGCTTGCAGATAACCTTGCCATGAATGAGTGTCTTGGCCAGTCATTTCGCCAAACAGTGCTAGCGACTTAATAAAACCAGGATGTTCTGGGTCAATCACAGAGTCTGGGCGGTAAGTTGTAACAACCCTTCCGTTCCAATCACTGTCCCTGAGTATCTGATGATATTTTAGTTTATCCACAGCGGATTCAGTGGTCGATAAAAACTCTATATTGAATCGATCGAAAATTTGGCGGGGACGCAATTCATCTTTTTGGAGTTGCTCTGAAATACTATCAAAATAATCATCCGCCGTAGCCTCATTGAGCTCTTTAGACTGCTTAAAAATATCAGCAAATGTCTGATTTAGCCATAATGCAGAAGGAGTCCCACGAAAAAGATAATAGTTCTTTGCAAATAATCTCCAGGCACTGCGCGGATCGTTAACGGTTTCCTCATTTCTGTAATCATGTTTGGACTTAATCCCCAGTTCGGCAAGACGAATACCTTGACTGTATAGCATCCGCAATAAATAGTGATCTGGGGCTATTAACAATTTGTAGGGATCCGTAAAACTGTTATTTTCGGCAAACCACGAAGGATCAGTATGTCCATGCGGGCTGATGATAGGTAAATCTTTAACTTCAAAATAAAGTCGTCGAGCTATTGAGCGAGCATTAGGGTCACTAGGCAATAGCCTATCGGGATGGTTGTTAATGGAGTGTGCCATTCTAGCGATCTCTATCTCCAGAGGGGAGCGATTAGAATAAATATGATTATCCATATGATACCGGTGTCAATTTATATTGTCAAACAGGATCAAAACCGGCTTTTCTAGCTGCGGGTTTTACGGCTGCTATTCTCGTTTTTTGCTGCACTAGCGTAGAAATAGGCTTAGATTTAATTGGCTTGGCGAGTTCAATATTATTGAGGACAGTAGTCTTCTGTGAGTCGCAATGTCGATTGGCTGGACTACTCCTATTACAGAGCGGGAGATTATTGGCCTACCGATGGGACAGAGACCAGACATTAACATCAGAAATTTTACTTTCGCCGGTGAAAACTTCGGGCAACAGCATTCGATCTAGTACGCGCAATGGAATTATTATGGGGTCAGCGCCATTGCAGTCCAGTTTTTCACCTACATTAGCACCACTTATTTTTACATTAATTGCCTAGAAAATTCTGTATCAATGCTTATCTCCTTACCATTAACAAACGCCTCATGACGTTCCTCAACTCTACTCAAATCATAGTGATAATTAACCATAATCCCAAACGACTGCCGCTCTCCTTTGGAACTAGTATCGCCAGCCCAATTGAGCCGTTTGATACTAGCGCCATTGCGCAAATGAAATCTCGCCACAGGGTCTTTGGGTTCCTCATCTTTTTTAGCCAGATAAAGATATTCTGCACAAAGTTTAAGGATGTCGACTTCATCTTGATCACTAACAACCGAGTCATTAAGCTCATTTTTGGCCAAAAATGACTTACCTAATTGGCCTTTGGCACCCGTTATATTTCCAGATTCAATTTCCTTCCGAATCCATGAACTAAAGCCCGGTATCGGTGACAGTGTGGCGAACTGAGTTATGTTTGGCAGTTCCCCACGAAGCTCCATTACTACCTGCTTAATCAAGAAGTTACCGAGCGAGATACCCTTCAGTCCTCTTTGACAATCACTGATTGAATAAAAGATTGCAGTGTTAGCTTGAGTATCCAGCTCTTTTTGCTCAGGCATGTTAAGTAACTCCTGAACCGAATCAGCAAGTCCGCGACAAAGGGCTACTTGGACAAAAATTATCGGCTCATCCTGCATTGTAGGATGGAAGAATGCATAACAACGTCGATCTGCAGCCAAGCGGCGACGAAGATCTTCCCAACCATTCATAGAATGAACCGCTTCATAGTTCATCAGTTTTTCTAGGATATGCGCCGGAGTATGCCAATCAATTTCAACTAATTTTAAAAAGCCGCGATTAAACCAAGAGTCCATAAGATATCTTATGTCGGCATCAACTTCGTTTAAATGTGGATTCTCCTTCAATAGCAAAAGTAAATCCGCGCGCATTCTTACCAGGGTTTCGGTTCCTTTAGGCGCTATATTGATACGCCGAAATAGTTCAATACGTGCAGTCTCAGTGGCTTTGTGTAGACGATGACTCGTACCTAGTTTGGGGGACGATTGGAATTCCTCAATGGCCATTCTAACCCTCTCTGAGTCAAAGGAGAACTCCTCGAATAGAAGGTTGAAAAAGGCTAATTTTTTCTCGCCGCCTAATTGCTGGTATGCATCTTCAACGGCAGAGGCTATCGTGATGCCCATGGCCTCGCCTCTGGTGGAGAGTAACTCCTTACAAAGGTTACCCAAACTAAGCTCACTGGCAGTTCCACTATCTGTCAGGTTAAGCTTGCCTTGCCAGAGTCCTCGACCGGCCGAAATAACCGAATTTGCCCACTGAGGAAGTCTCAAACTTTGGTCTCTTGTAGATTAGATTGACTAAATAAGTCATTGAACTTTTCGCGGAGAACATTTTTTTGCACTTTACCCATGGTATTGCGGGGCAACTCGTTTATCGAAATGACCCTTTTGGGTACTTTAAAACCTGAAATCTGTAATTTAAGCGAGTTGATTATTGCTGACTCGTCAGGCTCTTCATTACTGTTGTGGTAAACGACAACAGCGACAACGGCCTCTCCAAAATCACTATGGGCTATACCGATGACGGCAGATTCTTTAACCCCTCCAATGTCGTCTATTACCAGCTCAACCTCTTTGGGGTAAACGTTGAGTCCTCCGGTAATCACCAAATCTTTTGCTCTACCGACAATAGACACATAGCCGTCTTCACTTAGTATGCCTTTGTCACCAGTATTGAAGAATCCGTCGGCACCTAAGTCTTCAGCGGTCTTGTCGGGCATTCTCCAGTAACCCCGAAATACATTGTCACCACGCACTTGAATATCGCCAATTTCTCCGCGACTCACAACCAATCTCTGCTGATCAACAATACGAACATCAACACCCGGCAGAGGCAATCCCACAGTACCTGCCCTACGCTCACCCAGCAAAGGGTTGGAGGTATTCATGTTGGTTTCGGTCATGCCGTATCGTTCGAGAATCGACTGACCGGTTCGATCTGAGAATTGTCCAAAGGTCTCGGTCAAAAGAGGCGCTGAGCCCGAGATAAATAGTCGTATATTAGATGTCAGAGTTCTATCAAACTGCTCATTTGATAACAACCGCGTGTAGTATGTTGGAACACCCATCATTACTGTGCAATCGGGCAAATCGCTCATCACCTGTTCTATGTTAAAGTCTTGTAGCCAACGCATACTTGCACCGGAGAGGAACACACAACCGAGCGCCACGAATAGGCCGTGAACATGGAAAATAGGTAAGGCATGCAGGAGTACATCATCCCTGCTAAAACCCCAGGCTTGCACTAAACAGCTGGCATTACTCCGTAAATTCAGGTGGCTGAGCATAATCCCTTTGGGGACTCCGGTAGTGCCAGAGGAATATAAAAGTGCCGCTAGGTCGTTATCTGCTCGATCCACGACACTAAAATCCGCCACAGACGCTTTTGAATTCTCAATCAGGCTTCCGCCACCGTCGGCATTCAATGTTAATAGGTGATTTACTTTGTTTTTGTCGCATAGCCTGGCCATAACTTGATGATCACGCTCATCACAAACAACAATGGCAGGCTCGGCGTTACTTAAAAAATAGGCTAGTTCTGACTCTTTATATCCGGTGTTTAATGGATGAAATACAAAGCCTGCCCGCAAACAGGCGAGATACAGATAGACAGCCTGAGGAGACTTGGCCACTTGAACCGATACCCGATCACCAACCTCGATACCGAGATCGACCAGATAGCGTGCCAGACGAGCGGATTCGCGCTCTAAATCGGCATAGCTTATAGTTGTTTTATCAGCTAAAACCAGCGCAGGCTTATCACCACAGAATACAAATTGCTCCTGAAAGTGACTATAAAGATTGCTATTAAGGTGGAGCATAATAAATAGTACCTACTATAATTAAGTGTGGTTAATTGGCGAGATATCGAAAGCGTTAAAGTACTTTACTCAACCAGAAATCGAACAATAAAAAAGAGTATCGAGGGCGCAATTAGACAACCCACGCCGGTATAAAAAGTTGCCGTCATAGCGCCGTACGGGACCAACTTGGGATCGGTTGCAGCAAGACCACCAGCCACGCCGCTGGTAGTGCCCATAAGTCCCCCATAAACCATGGCTGATTTTGGATTATTTAGACCTATGTATGGAGCAGCTAGCGGTGTGCAGATCATAACTAAAATTGATTTGATCAATCCGGCGGCAATACTAAGAGCGACCACCTCGGAACTAGCGCCGAGTGCTGTACCGGTTACTGGACCGACAATGTAGGTCGCAGATCCTGCGCCAATAGTAGTTATAGAAACAGCATCACGGTAGCCAAAGGCAACAGCAACCAACGCGCCGACAACAAACGACAGGACCACACCGATGACTACCGACATCGCACCGACCCAGCCAGACTTTTTAATCGCGGTAAGATCGGCACCATATGCCGTCGCTATAATGGCGAAGTCGCGAAGCATCGATCCTCCTAAAAAGGCGACGCCACTAAATATCGCAATGTCAGCCAGACCCTTGCTGCCACCGGTGTAAACTCCACCTACATAGGCAAGAGCTAATCCCATGGCTATCGCTATTGCAGAGCCATGAACATGGCCACGAGTAAGATTTTTTGATAGCCAATATGAAACCCAGGTAACCACGCCGACAAACACAAAGGCAGTAATTAAGCCGTTCTTAATAAGTAATGTAGCGAGCATCGAGGTATCCATTATCTCACCTCGTGGTCGGCTTCATCACCAACCTCAAATCGGGAGATCAATGGTATGACTGCAAAGCTGACAGCGACTGCAAGCACGCCAGCGATAACTGCCAGCCAGCCACTGGATACCGCAGCTATGACATTCTGCTTAGCGGCCATGGCGACCACTATAGGTATGTACATAGCACTCCAAAAATAAATCCCTGACTCAGACATTGCATTCAAATGAAGTTTTTTATTACTCATATTTGAAAGCAGAATAAGCAAAACCATGGAGATACCCACGCCACCGACATTAGCGTTTACACCCAGCAAGTTACCGAGCAAATTTCCAGCGTACGTGCCGATCAGCATACAAAAGGACAGTAAAGCTACACCGTATACAATCATGATTTCTCCTCTTTAAATATTTTTTCAGTTTTCGTTACAAACCCAATATTCTCCAATATAGGCAACTCTATAAAATCAAAAAAACCCGTGGAGTTACTGAGCGAACATTAGGGTCGGCGGGTAATAGCCTGTCGGGATTAATGTTAATGGGGTGTGCCCTTCTAGGGCCTCTATCTCTGGCACGGAGAAATCAGGATAAAAAATATGAATTAATGATGCCGGTGTCATTTTGGATTGTCAAACAGCTAAACCTAAGCTTTTCTATCTACCGAGTATTGGTGGTGGCGCTGTTGTATCTCGTCTCACTACCATAGGGATCAGCTCAGATTTAATTGTTTTGGCGAGTCCAATATTATTACTGCATAAGGCGAGTAATTTCTGCGTTGCAAGCTTACCCATCTCTTTCACCTGAAGATTCACAGTGGTTAATGCAGGCCAAACTTTTGAAGCCTGTGGCGTATCATCAAACCCAATAATTGTTAACTCGCTGGGTATCTTAATCCCCATTTTCTGGGCAGTAACCATGACACCAATAGCCATCTCATCATTACTAGCAAAAATAGCTGTAGGAGGATTCTCTGACGTTAATAATTGCACGGCACAATCAACACCTGATTCAAAGGTATTGGCACCAAACGCAATGTGGTTAGCCTCAAGATGAATAGCACTTTGCTCCAGCGCATCACGAAAGGCATCATGACGCTCAGCGGCAGATTTAGAGTTTTCGGGTCCTTTGATGAAACCAATGTCTGTATGACCAAGAGCTATTAAATGTTCTGCGATATCTTTAACAGCCTCACGATCATTAAAGTGGATCATATGTGCGACATCATCGGAAATAACCGACACTAGCCGCACATAATTACAATTAATAGCTTTCAGCTTATTAATTAAGTCATTAGATTCGGAGAGTGGAGGTAGCAAGATCACTCCGTCAATTTTTGTGCGCATGATGAAATCAATAATGTCACCATGCAGATTATCCTGTGTTGCATCACAAGGGTGAACAACCAGTTCATAGCCGTTGGGGCGACACTGACTCAGTGCACCGTACATTGCATCTGTAATGAATGATGCATTAGGGTTGTCATAGATCATTGCTAATAAGAACGAGCGACTAAACGCTAATCCTCTTGCCTGAGGGTTCGGAGAATAATCCAGATCTTCAATAACTTTTTTGACTTTACTTAATGTTTTAGCGCCGACATTGGGTTCACTATTTATCACCCGAGAGACCGTTTTTTTTGATACTCCAGCGAGCCGCGCCACATCACTAATTGTAGGCTTTTTAGCAACAATCGATCCTTCGATAATATTTTCTTTGATGGAATCCATTTTTAGTTAGTCTCAACGATGCTCAATTAAAAAGTTCAACATGGCCTGTTTTTAACACAAGGCAGAGAAAGCGGTCCAGATTTAGTTTTCTTCTGAGAGGCTGATCAGTCTCGTCGACGGTTTACTGTAACTGATTTCAGCCAGGAAAAATACAGATCTTTAGCCGTAACTGCCCCACTCGAGCTTTGTTTTTTATCCTAGAAACATATACTCTACAATAGTAATGATAGCGGTGTCATATTTTTACCAATCTTAGGGTGTCTAATAATGCGATCTAAAGAGGGAAGATGTTGTGTATAAAAATATACCCCAACGCCTAATTTATTTTTTATTACTTATTTTTATGCTATCTACATGCACTTTAGACGGAAATCCTGATCGTAAAAATTCTAATTCAGAGTGGAAAAACCTCTTTGATGGATCCTCTCTCGATGGTTGGCAACAGCTTGGCAGCAGCGCCCAGTATCACGCAGAAAATGGTGTGATTGTTGGAACTGCAAAAACTGGATATGACAATAGCTTTCTAACTACACACAAAAAATACGGTGATTTTATTCTCGAGTTTGACGTTAAGATTGATCCCGGTCTGAATTCTGGTGTGCAGTTTCGGAGTCAAAATCAAGACGATGATGAACGCGTGTATGGATATCAGCTCGAGATTGATAGTAGTTCTCGTCGCTGGAGCGGGGGAATATATGATGAAGGACGCAAGGGGTGGCTTTATAACCTATCGCGTAATTCCCGGGCGCGTTCGGCCTTTAGTTTGTCGGCTTGGAACCGCATGAGGATTGAGGTCATTGGAACGTCGATACGATCATGGGTCAATGGTATTCCAGCAGCTGATTTGATCGATGACTCGACTTTAGACGGCTTCATCGGACTTCAAGTACAGTCCATTGGTGATGATGTAAATAAAGAAGGCTTACAAGTTCGTTGGACAAATATTCGTATTAAAACTGATGATCTAAATAGGTTTAAAACGCCTGATCATAATGATATTGAGCAGTTTAGTTCTTTAAAAAATGAACTCACACCGCGCGAAATTAAAGAAGGGTGGCAGCTTCTTTGGGATGGTCAGACTACTGCAGGCTGGAAGAGTGCAAAGAAAGACGGATTTCCGGAGAAAGGTTGGAATATAGATAATGGAGTACTTAGCGTTTTGTCATCGGGAGGCGCAGAAGCGCGTAATGGTGGTGATATTATTACTACAAGAGAATTTAGTAGCTTCGAACTAGAGTTGGATTTTAGATTTACGCCAGGAGCCAACAGTGGAATAAAATATTTCGTGGATCCGGATCTACTAAAAGGAAAAGGCTCGGCAATCGGCTTGGAGTTTCAAATTCTAGATGATGACCGTCATCCAGATGCAAAAAGGGGTATTTCTGGAAATCGAACTATCGGGTCACTTTACGACTTAATCACTGCGGTTAATCAAAGTGAGCCGCAAAGCCCTCTTAAACGAGTCAATCCACCAGGACAATGGAATCGGGCACGTATAGTTGTTCGAGGGGACTATATTGAGCATTGGTTAAACAATATTCTCGTCGTCAAATATTATCGCGGAACGCAAATGTTCAGAGCGCTTGTTGCTTACAGTAAATACGCTAAATGGCCAAATTTCGGGGAGTGGGAAAAAGGACCGATTCTACTTCAGGATCATGGTGATTTAGTATCATTCCGTTCGATCAAAATTAGAGATTTAACGTTGAATAAGGACCATCTCAATGTCAATGAAACGTAGAAAATTTATCGGCCTCTCCGCTGGCGCATTAGGTGCACTTTCCTTTTCAGCTAGTAGCTACGCTCGTATTCTAGGTGCAAATGATCGAATCAATGTTGGTTTCATGGGGACGAAAAGTCGTGGAATGGGTTTACTAGGCTCATTTGCAAAAATGCAGGGGGTAAATCTAACTCATAACTGTGATGTTGACAGTCGCGTACTTGAGAAAACTCACAATGCCATTATCAAAGCGGGTTTTGAGTCCCCAAAATCTGATAAAGACATACGCAGGATTTTGGAGGACCCTACCCTAGATGCTCTGGTAATAGCAGCTCCTGACCACTGGCATGCAACTGCAGGCGTTATGGCATTAGAGGCGGGCAAGCATGTCTATGTTGAAAAACCTTTAAGCCATAATCCACATGAGGGTGAAATCTTCATTTCCGCGCAAAACAAATACAAAAAAATCGTTCAGATGGGTAATCAACAACGTTCATCAGTAGAAAGTATTGAACTTATGATGCTTATTGAAGAAGGTTTGCTGGGAAATATTTATAGAGCGGAGACTTGGTACGGAAACGACCGTGGTTCAATCGGAAATGGTAATTTGGCATCACCCCCCAATTGGTTAGACTGGAATCTTTGGCAAGGGCCGGCACCCCGGCGTCCTTATAAAGACATTTATGTCCATTATAATTGGCATTGGTTTTGGCATTGGGGTACTGGCGAAATATGTAACAATGCCGCTCATGAACTTGACATTGCACGCTGGGCTATGGGATTAGATTTTCCAGAAAAAGTGTCTGTAACCGCAGGTCGAAACTTTCATACAACCGATGATTGGGAAATGTATGACACCATGGAAGTACGCTATGATTTTCCGGGTGATAAAACCATAGAATGGGTCGGCAACAGCTGTAACAAAGTAAATCGTTTTGGTCGTGGGAGAGGCACGCTACTGCTCGGCACAAACGGACATGCTATTGTTGATCGCGCTGGCTATGAAATTTACAGTACTGATGGAACATTATTGCGCGAAAGAAAGGCGCAGAATCGTGCTGTGAATACCAACGATCTAGTTGGTGCAGGTGCCTTGACAGAGGCACATGTCAATAATTTTCTCGCCTCGATTAGGGGTGTAGCAAAACAGCAACACTCACCTATAGCCGATGGACATTCAAGCACACTACTCTGTCACTTAGGTAATATCGCTTATCGCGTTGGTGAAGATATTTATTGTGATTCGAGTAATGGCAGGGTTAAAGGAGTAGAGGCGAACCGATTTTGGCAACGTGAATTTCAAGATGGGTGGAATTTGTCCATGTAGTCACACCCAGCTTAGTGGTTAATTAATTTAATACCGCAATGAGGCCAGGAATGCGAAACAAATTAGGCAGATCAATAATTACTTGTTTAAACGAGCGTATCTTATGACCGTGCGTCTAGGGATTATTGGCGTCGGTAATATTGGCTTACAGCATGCCAATAATATCTTATCTGGCGTTATTCAAGGTGGCATTATTACAGCGGTAAGCGCGCGTGGCTCGTGCTCCTTGGCTGAACAATTAAATATCCCACAGTATTCAAACTATCAAGAATTAATCGACAAACAATTATGCGATGCAGTTATCGTAGCCACGCCCACATGCTCTCATCTTGAAATTGGCTGCTATGCACTTAGCCGAGGCTTACATGTACTGATGGAAAAGCCGATAGGGCTATCTGTTGCTGAGGGTGAGAGAATGCTTGAGTTCGTTCAGCCTAAGCAAGTCTTCGGTCTAATGCTAAATCAACGAGCAGATCCCGTTTTTGTCGCAATGAAAAAAAAGATGGATGAGAATCTTCTTGGTTCTTTACAGAGAATAAACTGGACTATGACCAATTGGTTCAGACCAGAAATCTACTTTCAGACCAGCAATTGGCGGGCGACTTGGGCGGGTGAAGGTGGAGGCTTGCTGGTTAATCAGTGCATTCATAACTTTGATATATTGCAATGGATTTGTGGGATGCCGAGGTCAATTCAAGGTTTTTGTGGATTTGGCAAGTACCATAATATCGAGGTCGAAGACGAGGCTACTGCTTTTTTTGAGTATGAAAATGGCGCTACTGGATCTTTTATGGGCTCGACTGGGGAAGCTCCAGGGGTCAACCGGTTTGACATCATTGGTGATCGAGGAATGCTTAGCTATGACGGAGAGAAACTGCTACATTTTGAGAATCACCCCTCAACCTCGCAGTTTAGTCAGACTACCTCAGAGATGTTTGGACAACCAGAAGTTTACATTACAGATTTATCGGTTAGCTCTTCTGTTAATCAGCACGCCATCATTCTTCAGAATTTTATTAACGCTATATCTTCAAATGAAAGCTTGATAGCGCCCGCAGAGGAAGGACTAAAAGCCTTGGCTATAGCAAATGCTATTCTCCTTTCAGCATGGGATCGTGAGCAGATTCAGATGCCACTGGACAGTGCACGATTTCATAAGGCCCTAAATGAGCGCCGAGATAAAAGTCGATTAAGAACGGCTTCCGAAGCAGAAGTTAATATTGATATGGGAGCGTCATTTCGATGAATGAGTCACGTTTGCTTAAAACTGCGGCAATGAGACCTTTATTATTGCGCATTCCAATCTATCTTCGGCTAAGTGGACCTGGATGGTTACAGGGAGCGATGACTCTTGGAGGCGGCAGTCTAGTAACTTCCTTAATGATTGGAGCTGTTTATGGCTATGAGCTACTGTGGTTGCAGCCGTTAGCTATGCTTGTAGGCTGCATTATGTTGTTCGCATTATCTCACCAAACCTTAAGTACAGGCGAAGAACCGTATCAGGCCATGCGTAAGCATGTGCACCCCGGATTAGCTTGGGCGTGGGCTTGGGCAGCTTTGCTATCGAGTGTTATTTGGGGGTTTTCTCATTATCCTCTAGGCGCAGGAATGCTTGAGGAAATCATAGCTGTAACTACTAACTTTAGTCTAAGAGAGAAAGGTGGTTCATTGCGGGATTTGTATCTACTCCTATTAGGTATTTTAATTTGGATGTCTTGTGCTTACATGGCTTGGAATTATGGTAGGGGTGGGCGGTATGTGGCACTCTTTGAAAATCTTATAAAAATTCTCAGCGGCATGATTATCATCAGCTTTTTATGGGTTGTACTTTCTGCTGCGACAAATAGTCAGATCGAATGGTCTTCAGTAGCAGCAGGCTATATTCCAAGATCTGTTCCCTCTGATGTTGCGGGCATAACTATTATCATGGCAGCTTTGGGTACTGCTGTAGGCATAAATATGACATTTGTCTATGGTTATACATTGCTTGACCGACAGTGGGGTCGGGAGCATCGAGAATTAGCTCAGTTCGACATTGTGCTTGGCTTGGTGCTTCCCTACATTGTCATTACTAGTTTGATATCTATTGCGGCCGCCAGTGCACTTCATGACAACAGTTTGGATATTGTGGGTAAACTTGAGCCAAGAAAAGTAGGAGAAATGTTTGTCAATGCTGGGCTTGGTGAAATTACCGGTAAACTAATATTCTTTTGTGGTGTACTTGGTATGGTCATCGGCTCACTAGTGATGCACATGCTTTGTTGCGGTGCCGCTGCTGCTGCTATCTTTGGGTGGAGCCATGATTCACGTAACTATCGGTTAGCTCTATTGATACCAACTCCGGCTGTTCTTGGCGTATTTGTCTGGTCAACCATAGGAGCATATGTAGTAATACCTGTTGCCGCAATATGCGGTGCCTTATTGCCAATAGCCTATGTGGGCTGGTTGATTCTTAATAACCGTAGCGATTATTTGCAGGCGGATCGACCAATAGGTGGCAAAGCACTTTTTTACAATGTCTGTATGGGACTTTGTGTTTTAGTGGTAATGGTGAGCTTAACTTACTCAACTGCTGTGAAATTAGGATTGGTATAGAGTAAAAATGGGATCTATTAAAGATGGAGAAAACTACGCACCTAGCTCAAAAGTAGAGCCGGTCATAGGCCGCGGTCAATTCCAGTATGCGGCGGCATTTCTTGATCATGGCCATATTATTGGTCAATGTAACGGGCTGAGCGATGCAGGCGCTACTTTAAAGTGGGTCTATGATCCTTATCCCGAGCGGGTCGCAAAGTTTTGTTTGAAATTCCCATCAGTTCGGATAGCGAAAAATTTCGATG
>Ga0115003_10002057_pt1 | contig 17026 bp, 10 predicted proteins | sample ArcticOcean_MG_C_7_FD_88736 | JGI IMG/M metagenome (GOLD analysis project Ga0115003, IMG submission 88736) | Marine microbial communities from western Arctic Ocean - ArcticOcean_MG_CB11_88 | ecosystem: Environmental > Aquatic > Marine > Oceanic | place: Arctic Ocean: Canada Basin | collected... | reverse complement strand
TCTAATAAATTTAAGCCCTCTACATAAAAACCAATTTGGTTATTGTACGCGAAATTTACTTTACAATTTAAGTCAATCATTGGATTAACATCATAAGGTAATGTAGGCGTCAAGGGTTTAATGCCCTCATTTAAAATAAAATAGCTTCTTGCTCCTATATAGCGAACAGAACTACTGATAAACCATTGATCGTTGTAATGGTAATCGCCATACAAGCCAATTTTTAACTCTGGCACATGAGACAAATACTCATCAAAAGATTTATACTCTCCTTTTAACCACACATGAAATTTATCCGTCCATTTTGCATCTATCTGCGCATTCAACTTCACCATATTAACCCCAGTAAACATAGGAGACAAACTCAGATTTTGCTGAGTATTATCCTGAATTAATTGAGCGAAATGCATAAAAGAATCTTGTCTGTTAGCCTCAATACTAACTTGATAACTTACCCCTCTAAATAGATTTCCATTAATACCTACACGTACAAAGTACTTCGTATTACTAGGTAAAATATTGTTTGTAATTATTGAGGATTCATTCGTAAAAAGATTCGCTCCATATACAGTTCTTAAATTGTACACTTCTCTATTACCTCCCAATTCAGAATAAGCAAAAAGTCCTTTTTTTATTAACTCATACTGAGCTCTTAATTCTGGGAAAACTTTAAAATCATTTTCTAATAGGTCTGTATTAATTCCTAATAACAGTTTGGATCTATCGATAGACTTCTCACTTGTAAAACTTGACTCCCAATGAAGGGTATTTAAATCATTCGATTGTATAAATGCTAGATCATTTCCGAAATCCCAATCTCTCAATTGTTTATAATTCCCAGAATGCACACTAGATAATGAAATTTCATATTCATTAAACTCCGCATTTCTAAAAAACACATCAGTAGACAATGTCATTTCCCTAGGAACTATCACTCTAGAAGTATCGGTAAATTGAAAGGCCGAATTAAAAGACACATTAGAATTCCTATAGGATGTACTCAAAGAGTCAAATCTAAAACTGTCTTCGAGTACTAAGTCCGATTGTAAAATCACAGTATTAAAAACACGTTTATAAGCTCCTCCAACATTCAATTTACTATAAGTATTCTGTACATTCATATTTTCAGAAAAAGCGCCATTGTAATTTAAGTAAACCTGATAAATACTTTTAGTGCTTTTACCATTGCTTAAATCCAAAGCTAAATGAGGATTTAACGAAGTCCCCAAGCCGATTTCTATATGTTTAGAAAAAAGAGGTGTTAAAGGAGTTCTACTTAAAACTTTAGCACCTAATGAATCTACATTTTGCGCTACTCTAAACTCTTCAAATCGGATTAAATAGGTAAGGTTTTCTGAAACTTTAGTGGTATCTATAAATAGTGGTTGAGATTTGATTTTATGAGCCTGCATTATTTTAGGCCTAAAATCTTTAACCACATCTATAATCTCATTATTCAGTTTTTCTTGTGCCTGAACTCCGAGTACTAAAAAACAAGCTAAGGCAAATACAATATACTTTTTCATAGCTTTATTTTTCAACTGTTTTTAGTGAATCTGTGTTTGGTAAAGAATCTGTAAGCGGTATAGGATTTAAATTTAAAGTCAACTTTTGCTCTATGTTTTCTTTCGCCATAATTTCAGATTTTAAAATTTTAGCTTCTTTTAAAACATCTTTATCTTCAATATTCAAAAGCAGTTGTTCTAAAGTATGTGTAGCTTGAAAAATATCTTCTTCAACCCAATAGTTTTGAGCTAAGACAATAAACGATTTACCCAACCATTTTTTATAGCGTGGTAATAAACGAGATTGCTCGAAAATAATTTGCTTAGAAATTTCGTATTCTCCATTGTAGAAAGTTAAATATGCTAAATGGTACATGGCTTCAGCTTTTAATTCACCTTGACTTACACCTTCGACTAATAAATATTTTTCAGCTGCTAAATCTCTATCTAAATTAGAAAAAGCGGCACGAGCAATAAAAGTATTGAGCTCTAAAATCAAACTTTCATCTACTCTACCAGAGTTTAAAATTATTTGTGCTTGCTCAATTGCCTTATCGTATTCGCCCAAAGCACTATTACAATCCATTAATCCTCGTTTGGCAAATAACTGCTCTTCTACCGTTTCTGCCATTAAATCTAATTTCTCGAAATTTGGTAAGGCTTTAGTAAATTGTTTTTGTGCTTGATACAATATTGCCGTTTGCTTAATAGATGCGTGAGAAAATTTATTAGAATTGTAAGAGTTCACAATCTCATAAGACACCAAGGCTTGTTCAATACTATCTATTTCTACTGCCGATTTTGCATAGTAATAGTGAGCTGACAAATTAAAAGCTCCACTAGGGTAGTTTTTTAAATACGATTGAAATCCAGTATACGATTTTTTGTAAAAACCTTTTAAATATTGAAGTTCAGCAGATTCGTAAGAAGTAGAATCTAAGGCAGAGGTACTAATGTTTACAAAACTTAGGGTTTCTAACCAGCTAATATATGGAGCTACATCGCCTAAATCTACATACAAACTACGAACATTATTTATAGCTTCTCTAGCTGTACTAGAAGCAGGATAATCGGATACCAGTCGTTTAAATTCTGAAATACTTTCGTCGAACTTCTCTGTATTATAGAGTACAACTCCTACTTTCATTCTTGCATCAACTACAAAAGCACTCGAGGGATATAAATTTTCAATACGTCTAAAGCTTTCAATAGCTAAATCCGAATTATTTAATTTTATTGAAGACTCCCCTATTCGATACAAAGCATCGTCTTTATAAGTAGAAGATGGATATTGAGTAGCAAATTCTGAAAGATGAGCAATCAGTTTATCGTGTAAATCCATTTGATGGTAAGCTAAGGCTATTTGATAAGCGGCATAATCCGAATCTACTCCCCATAACTCTATAGCCATATTGTAATTTTGTATAGCACTAGTATAGTCCTTTAACATATAATGAGCATCTCCCATACGAGAATAAGCATCGTGTAAACGAGTATCTGTTGGAGCTACATTTGCTGTAAATGTTTCGAATGCATTTAATGCATTACCAAAATCCCAAAGTTTAAAATTAGCATAGGCTATATGATACGAGGCCGATTTAAATTGAGGCATTGTAGAAGCTAAAGCTGTATTTTGAAATGCTTTATAGGCTGTAATACTTTCTTTATAATTTTCGGATCTGTAAAAAGCTTCTCCTTTCCAGTATTTAGCTAAGGATTCATAACTATCGTTATACGTGTAGCGTAAAGATTTATCAAAATGATTGATTGAATTTGTATACTCACCATCGTTAAACAATTGAACCGCTCTGTAATAAGATACTTCTTGATACGCTTGTTGTAAACGAATATTTTCTAAACCATTCGCTTCCATAGATTTTATAGCTCTCGAATAATCTTTATGAGTTAAAAATGCATTTACCAAATATGAATACGTTTCATCTAAATATTCTGACTCGGGAAAATCGTTTATAAAATCTTGTAAAATCAAGGTAGGATCGGCATATGGATAGCCTAGTTCGTAACAGAGTTTGGCAAAATTAAAGTTTGAATGCTCTGTAATCGCATTGTTAAAATTGAAATACGAAGCAGATTCGAACGCATTTTGAGCTGATTTTTTATCACCTAATTCCAAATAACAATCCGCTAGATAATAATAAGCATTTTGTGCTAAACTGTCTTCAGCTGCAACAATTTTATTAAATGCTGTACTTGCCAATGAGAATTCATCTGTTCGGTAGTAAGCTTGTCCCAATAAGTAATAACCTAAATCGTCTAAGTTATTTTGTTCGGCTAGGTATTTATCTTTAAAAAAGTAAATTGATTTCGCAAAGTCTTTTGTGTGATAATAAGCCTCAGCAATAAGTTTATACATTTCTACAGATTCATCATTTATAGAATCTACATAAGCTAGACTAAAATCTAAAAGTAATTTGTATTCTTTTTGTTGGTGGTAAATTTGAGTAATGTAAAGAGGAATTTCGGTTACAAACAAACCCATTTCTAATAAATCTTCAAAATGTCTTTTCGCAGTTGCAAAATTCCCTTCAGCGTATGCGATATAACCAAAATAGTACTTCGATTTGTTTTTATATTCACTCTCGTTCGATAGTAAATCATGAAAGATTGCTGCCGCAGACTTTAACTCATCTTGAGAAAACAAACTATAAGCAAATTGAAATTTATAATTGGCTCTGTCTTTTTTACGGATTTTAGAAATTTCAATAAGTTCATAGTAATAACTAGCCTCTTGGTAAGCTCTTTTACTATAATACAAATCGGCTAAATTCCTAGTAGCTTCATAAAACAAAGTACTATTTGGATAATCTACTCTAAAGCTTTTTAATAAAAAAACTGCATCGTCATTATACAAACGCATCGCAGATAATGCCTTATAATAATTTGTGTTTATAGCCACTAGGCTGTTGTTATCTTCAATAAGTTCATCTAAGCTTTTAAAAGCTTGATAAGCCATTGCGTAAGAAGATGATTTATATTGTTGCAAAGCCGATTGGTAAGCCTCCATAATGGGATCCACTTCGGTTTGCTGAGCGAGTATCTTTGATCCGTTAAAAAACGCTAAAGACAATACAATTAATACTATTCTCATTTTTGCTTGTTTAATCCTTAAAAATAGAAAAACTAATTTGTTACAATCACTAAGCAGGAACTAACTTATGAACGATAGATAGTTAATTGCTTTTCCCATTAAAAGGAACTACAGATGAAACTAAAATTCATTCAAATTATTTTATAAAACACAAAAAAGGACAATCTTTTAAGATTGTCCTTTTGTAAAATATATAGAAAAATTACTTTTTCTTTTTTGCTTCTTGTTGTTCTTTCATCATATTCTCTAATCGAGCCTGAAATTTTGACTTTCCTTTTTTAGGTGTCACTTCTTTTTTAGCTTCCATTTTAGCTAATAAAGCAGAATCGTCTGTCATACCAGCAATTACTTTTTGTTGTGCAAAAGTAATTAGGTTGGCTAAGAAATAATAATAACTCAATGCAGCTGCATAGTTATTCATCACCCCTAAGAAAATAACAGGCATCATGTACATCATATACTTCATCTGTGGCATTTGTGCGTTAGATGCAGACATACTATTACTAAACTTCATTTGTAAAACGGTAGTTACCGTCATTAATAAAGTAAATAAACTAATGTGATCTCCGTAGAAAGGAATGCTAAAGCCTAAATCGTATATCGAATCGTAGGTAGACAAATCGGATGCCCAAAGAAATCCTTGCTGACGAAGTTCTATAGAAGCTGGGAAAAACTTAAATAATGCAAACAGAATAGGCATTTGAAATAACATAGGGATACATCCACCTAAAGGACTCACACCAACCTGTTTGTACAAAGCCATCGTTTCTTGCTGACGCTTCATCTGATCTTCATACTTCTCGTTAATGGCATCAATTTGTGGTTTTAACACACGCATTTTCGCCATTGAAGTATACGATTTATAAGTAAATGGGAACAATGCCATTTTAATAAGCAATGCCATTAATAGGATAATGATACCGTAGTTTATTCCCCAGCTTTCAAAAGCATTGAAAATATTAATTACAATGTATTTATTAATCCAACCAATAATACTCCATCCTAGAGGTACTAATTCTTCTAAACCAATATCATAAGATTTTAAAGTCTTTACATGGTTTGGTACAAAGAACCATTCCATAGCGTAAGAACTGTTCCCTCCTTTGTATTGTAAATCTGTAGATGCCGAAATTGTTTTTAAGAAATCCTGAGAGTTTGGATGCGCTACGGTAGAAAGTTCAATCTCTTTCCCTAAAGCCGATGAAGTAAGAGCAGTGGAGAAGTATTGAGACTTAATAGCAATCCAATCAGTATTTAATACTCTTTCAGAATCATCTGATGTAGATGATAAATAATCTACCTCACCATCAACAAAATAATAAGCTGAGGTGTTCATAGCTTCATTATCTCTATTTTTTTCCTGACGAGGAACTCTTACAGACCAATCTAAATGAATTGGGTTTTGAGCTTGAACAAGACCATCTAATCCTATAAAGTTTACTGTATAGTCAACCTTATAAGAATTAGGTTCTAAAGAATAAGCAAACTCTAAATACTTTCCTTCTTCAACGTTTAAACGCATAGAAAGAACTTGCTTGTCTCCAACTCTTGATTGGCTCGTTTCGAAAACGAAATCGCTAGTTTGTAAACGACGATTTTGAGACCAGAACGTTAAATTGAAAGCAGATGAATCTTCTCTAAGTAAATTTACTGGAAGTGAGTCGTGAGTTTGGTATTCTTTTAAATACACACTCGATACACGAGCCCCTTTTGCTGCTACTTCAACTTTTACTAAATCGTTCTCTAAAACAAATTTATCTGAATTATCTTCTTTGTTAGCTGCATTCGCAAAAGCTCCATAAGCTTCAACTAAATGTGCAGAAACGACAGAGTCAGATTCAAAATTTGTTACAGAAATAGAAGTATCTGAAACATAAGAAATTTCAGGAGTTTCGGCTACTACTTCTGTATTAGCTACTCTTTCTGCCTCATCAGTTTTTGCTTGATTGTTTAAAAACCAAAATAAAATGATTCCGATAAGTGCAAATCCAATTACCGAATTATAATCGGTCTTTTTTTGTTGTTCTAACATTTACTTAAGCTTTATTCTTTAATGCTGCCTTTACGAAACTCACAAATAAAGGATGAGGTTTGGCAACGGTACTCTTATATTCTGGGTGAAATTGAACTCCAACAAACCAGGGGTGAGTAGGGACTTCAACAATCTCTACCAAACCTGTGTCTGGGTTTATTCCGGTAGCAACCATACCTGCAGATTCGAAATCTGTAATGTATTTGCTATTAAATTCGTATCGGTGACGGTGACGCTCGTTAATATGCTCTTCAGCATAAACTTCGTAAGCAATAGATCCTTTCTTTAAATCACAAGCACAAGAGCCTAAACGCATGCTACCACCCATATTGGTTATTTTCTTTTGCTCTTCCATAATATCAATTACAGGGTACTCACTTTCAGGATTCATTTCTGCAGAGTGAGCATCTGAAAAATTAAGTACGTTACGCGCATATTCTATTACCGAAGCTTGCATACCTAAACAAATCCCTAAGAATGGAATATTGTTTTCTCTTGCAAAACGTACTGCGTGAAGCTTTCCGTCAATTCCTCTAGAACCAAATCCTGGAGCAACTAATATAGCATCCATTCCTTTTAAGGTTTCGGCAGCCGAAGCTTCTGTTAACTTTTCAGAATGTATCCAGTGTAAATTAACTTTACATCGTGTATTTGAACTAGCGTGAATAAAGGCTTCAGAAATAGATTTATAAGAATCTTTCAACTCTACATACTTTCCTACTAAAGCAATTTCAACTGTATCTGTTGGGTTATTCAAATTGTGAACAAACTCATCCCAATGAGCAACATCAGATTCTCCTGAGTTGTCTAAGCCTAATTTTTTGAGTACAACCTTATCTAGTTGTTCTTCTTTCATTAAACGGGGTACATTGTATATTGTAGCAGCGTCTATAGATTGTATAACCGCATCGGGTTGAACGTTACAGAAAAGGGCTAGTTTTCTGCGCATTTCTTTATTAATATGGTGTTCTGTTCTACAAACCAATACATCAGGAAAGACCCCAGATTCTTGTAGTCGTTTTACAGAGTGTTGAGTAGGTTTTGTTTTTAATTCTCCTGCTGCAGCTAAATATGGTACAAGTGTTAAATGAACAACCGCACAATCAGAAGGCTTTTCCCAGCACATTTGACGAACAGTTTCTACATAAGGTAGCGATTCAATATCACCTACTGTCCCTCCTATTTCGGTAATAATAACATCGTAATCCCCAGAGTTACCAAGGATTTGCATGCGTTCTTTAATTTCGTTTGTAATATGAGGTATTACCTGAACAGTTTTACCTAAGAAATCTCCTCTACGCTCTTTTTCTATTACCGATTGGTATATTCTACCAGTGGTAACATTATTAGCCTGCGAAGTAGGGTGGTTCATAAAACGCTCATAGTGCCCAAGATCTAAATCGGTTTCAGCTCCATCTTGGGTAACATAACACTCACCATGTTCGTACGGATTAAGTGTTCCTGGATCTACATTTAAATAAGGGTCAAACTTCTGTATCGTTACTCTATAGCCTCTACTCTGTAAAAGCGTAGCTAGTGAAGCCGAAATAATTCCTTTTCCTAATGATGATGTAACACCACCTGTTACAAATACGTACTTAGCTGAAGCCATTAAATAAGACTGTTTACTTGGATTAATTTGTTTTTAAACAATCCTGCAAAATTAGCAATAATCGTTTAGTAGAAAAAGGAATTTCTATTTTTTTAAAACTGCCAATTTGCACCAATACTAGGCATAAATGGAAGCTGATCTATTCTCGAATCTGTAATTTGATCGTAGTAGAAAATATTCGCTCTATTGTATAGATTACTTATTCCAAATGAAGTTTCTAAAACACTCTTTTTAGAGAACTTAATTTGTTTTTTAATGGACGCATCCATACGGTGATACGAAGGCATTTGCCCCATATTATAGTCCGCATAATAAACACCAAGTTCTCCATTAGATTGTGTGACATCTGTAGCAATACCATTCTCAAAATTTACGTTTTCGTAATACCCTTGAGTTTGAGTAAAAGGAAAACCAGAACCATAATTCCATCTCATATCAAAAGTCCACGATTTATTCTTCCCAAACATGTGAGAAGCAACAATGTTTACATTGTGTCTACGATCGTAGTGTGGTGCATAAGTACCAAAAGCATCTGTTTTGGTTACTTTACCTAAAGAATATACCAGCCATAAACTAGACGTTTGATCGTTGTACTTTACTAAAAAGTCTACTCCTTTTGCTAAACCGCTCTCAACAATAAAATCTTTCTTCAACTCGTCAGCAATTTCTTCGCTATACGAATTGTCTTCATGAAGCTTATTTCTATTCATATTTATTAATTGACCAAAATCTTTTAAATATCCTTCTACATTAACAGTCCATTTCTCATTTAAATCCAATTCTAAACCGACTATTAAATGTTTAGCTTTTTGAAGATATGAAGTACGTTCTTCACCGTTTATATACTCAGGTAAATTAGTAGTACTAGAAATATAACCTTGGAATAAGTTTACAACTTCTCTCCCAGTAGTTACTGCAACTAAATTTTGAGAGAATAATCCAGCTGAAGATTTCAATCTTAAATTCTCAGTAATATTAAACTTCAATCCTAAACGAGGCTCTACAGAAGACTCTCCTAACGAAGTATAGGAATGGTAACGTAAACTAGGTTCCAATAACAATCGTGTACCTACATGTTTATACTTTATAAAACCTGCGAATTCTGTGGTATTATCGTTGTGAGAAATTTTAATATCCGATGGTGTGTAATAACTTAAAGTATTCCCAAAACCTAAAACTTCTAAACCGTATTTAATTTGATTGTCTCCTTCTAAGAAAGTGGTAAAATCTAAGCCCATATTAAACCCACCAATAGAACTATTTTTTGGTTTAGCTCCAATATTTGTCTGTTCTGTATCGTAGGTAGAATATGCAAAGTTACCTTCTACCAACATACTTGAACCTCCTGGTATTAATATAAAGTTAGTTCCAAAACCATTAGATTTCCAATTGAAGCTAGTGAGCGATGAATACAATACATCATCCCCATAATTAAAACCGAATATATTTATTTTACTACCATTAGAACCGGAAAAAGAAGCTTTCCCATAAATATCTAAGAAGCGATATGGCAATCCTTCATCTCCTATGTATGAATAAATATTTTGAGAAGTTTTATCGATATAAGAAGTTTTGGTAGAAAGGATAAAAGAGCTACTTGCACCATTTTCTTTTTGTTTAAAAATAGGCCCTTCCAATAAAAGTTTTGCTCCAAAAGTAGAAGCAGCTACTTTTCCAGTTAAACGTTTTTTATTCCCATCTCTAGTTTTAATATCAACCACCGAAGAAATACGACCGCCATATTCTGCACTGAATCCACCGGTATAAACATCCGCTGTTTTTATTACATCTGTATCGAAAACAGAAAACAAACCTATTGAGTGAAAAGCGTTGTAAAGAATCATACCATCTAACAATACAACATTATGTATTGGTGCACCACCTCTAATATACAATTGCCCACCTTGATCTCCGGTAAAAACAACCCCTGGAATAACTTGTAGAAACTGTGCTAAATCTGGCTCACCACCAATAGAAGGTAATTTCTTTAATGATTTAGCTGTTAATTTTACGACTGAAGTATTCACACTCGTCTTTGCCTCTTGGCGTTCTGCAGAAAGTTGAATAGTATTTAACTGAATACTAGACTCTAGTAAATAGAATTTCTGATTCACAATTTTATTAGCCAGTACTTCAACGGTATTAGTCATTGGGTCGAAACCAATATAAGAAACAGAAATTGTATAAGTTCCAGCAGGTACTTTAGATAGATTGAAAAACCCATTTGCATCGGTCACACTACCAATTTTAGTTCCTTCTAGCATCACATTAGAGAACATTGCAGGTTCTCCAGATTCATCTTCGTAAACAAATCCGCGAACAGTTCCTACCTGTGCAAAAATTTGAACTGTACTTAACAAGGTTAAGCTAAAAAGCAATAATTTATTCATAGTTTCTTTTTTCGAGCCGCTAAGGTAATTAATAGCGTCTAAATATCTTGCTCACATTTAACAAGTTTCATTCCAAATAGCTGTAAATGAAAAAAGAGTTCATAAATGAACTCTTAAACACTACGTATAAGTCTAATTAGCTTCCACAAGCTTCACATTCTGGATCGTCTATAGAGCATTGTTGAGGCTGTTCTTTCTCTTCTAAATCTCCTAACCAAGAGTCAAATGAATCTTCTTGTGGGGTTTGTGATACTGTGTTTAATTTTGTGTTTTCTTTAATGTCTGACATAGCTATTATTTTGTGGTTTTTTTACCTTACTAAACTAGTCAAATTTGAAAATCGTTTTACAACAAAAACATTGTACTTATGAACAAGCTAAAACAGCCTATTTACGGTCTTTAGTTAAACTTATGAACCGCTAATTTGAGCATAAATCTGAAAGTAAGACTTCTTTATTGGTCGATATTTGAAAACATCTTATAATTAGATGCTATGCATCCTTATTTTTTTCGGAACGTTTATTTAATACAAAATTTTGACCTAAATAAACTCTTTTCACTTGTTCGTCTGCAGCTAACTCTTCTGCAGTACCCGCTTTAAGTATATTTCCCTCAAAAAGTAAATAGGCTCTATCTGTAATAGACAAAGTTTCTTGTACGTTGTGATCGGTAATTAGAATACCAATATTTTTCTTTTTCAGCTGATACACAATAGCCTGAATATCTTCTACAGCAATAGGATCTACTCCGGCAAAAGGCTCATCTAACAAAATGAATTTAGGATTTACTGCAAGAGCTCGAGCAATTTCGGTTCTTCTACGTTCTCCACCAGACAATAAATCGCCACGAGTTTTACGAATATGCTGTAAACCAAATTCGTTTAGTAGATCTTCTAATTTATCCTTCTGTTCTATTTTAGAAAGCTGAGTCATTTCTAAAACGGCTTTAATATTATCTTCTACAGAGAGTTTTCTAAAAACAGAAGCTTCTTGGGCTAAGTAACCAATACCTTTTTGAGCACGAACATACATGGGTTGTTTAGTGATATCCTCGTCATCTAAAAAAACGGATCCTTCACTAGGCTTAATTAAGCCAACAATCATGTAAAAAGAAGTTGTTTTACCAGCTCCATTAGGTCCTAATAAGCCTACAATTTCACCTTGATTAACCTCTAAGCTCACCCCTTTTACAACGGTGCGTTCTTTATAGGTTTTAATTATTTTTTCAGCGCGTAATTTCATTCTTCGTATGGGATCTTTTGAGTACGAACTTAGCTATATGAATACTGATTTCGTATAAAAACAAGAGCGGTAATGTAACTAATATTTGGCTCGACAAATCTGGTGGAGTAATAATAGACGAAATAATAAGCGCTCCTACAATAGCATGAGATCTATATTTCTTCATCGTAGCAGGAGAGATTAAATCCATACTCGCTAAAAAATAAACGACAATAGGAAGCTGGAATATTAAACCACAAGCAAAAGTAATGGTAGTAACGGTACTTATAAATGAACTTAAGTTAATTTGATTGGACACCATATCGCTCACTTGGTAAGAACCTAAAAAATTAACCGACAATGGAGCAATCATATAGTAACCAAAAGAAATTCCGGTCATAAAAAGAAAAGAAATTGCAAATACTACCCCTGATGTATAATTGGCTTCTTTGTCGCGTAAGGCTGGTTTAATAAAACGCCACATTTCCCAAACCAAATAAGGGAAGGCGATAATAATACCTGCAATAAAAGCAACCCATAAGTGCATAGTAAACTGCCCAGACATATCAACATTCATCAATATAAAAGGCTGTTCAGTAATACATAAAACATCTCCTAAGTTTAACCATTCTGCAATTTTGCACAATACTCTATAAGTAATAAAATCAGGTTCTTTAGACGCCAATAAAAGTTGGTCGAATAAGACGGATTTATTTACAAATGCCAAAATTGTAAAAATAAACACAGCAATAGCAGAACGTATTAAATGCCCTCGTAATACTCCTAAATGCTCTAAAAAAGACATTTCTGTTTTTGGTGTATTCATTTAAATAATACCTTCTTTAAGAATATCGTGTAAATGAATAAGTCCTTTGTAAGAACCGTTTTCTAACACAATAAGTTGAGTTATATTACATTCCTCCATTATCGCTAAGGCTTCTGCTGCAAGAGAGCTAGCATCAATAGATTTGGGGTTGTGAGTCATTATATCTGCCGCACAAATACCTTCCAAATTGGTGGTTTTTTGAAGCATTCTACGCAAATCTCCGTCGGTAACTAATCCTACAAGCACAGAATCTTTTAGTACAGCAACAGCTCCTAAACGTTTGGATGATATTTCAATAATAACTTCGTGTAGACTAGAATCAACTAATACCTGGGGTTTTTGCTCCTGCACCAATTCATCTACTCGTAAATAAAGTTTTTTACCTAAAGAACCTCCAGGATGATATCTAGCGAAATCATTACTAGTAAAAGAGCGTATATCTAATAAAGCTACAGCCAAAGCATCGCCTAAAACTAATTGAGCTGTAGTACTTGTAGTTGGTGCTAAATTATTTGGACAGGCTTCTTTTTCGGCATATGCATGAAAAACAAAATCGGAATGTAATGCTAAGAAAGACTCTCTATTAGATGTCATTCCAATTAGCTTATTTCCCATTTTTTTTATTAGCGGTACCAATACTTTAATTTCTGGAGTATTTCCACTTTTAGAAATACACAAAACAGTGTCATTTTCTTGTACCATCCCCAAATCACCATGTATCGCATCTGCAGCATGCATAAACATAGCCGGTTGTCCGGTAGAGTTTAATGTGGCTACAATTTTGTTGGCAATATTAGCACTCTTACCAATCCCAGTGATTATCAATCTTCCAGAAGATTGATAAATAGATTGTACCGCAGCGCTAAACTGCTCATCTAAAAGAGTTGAGAGGTGATGAATCGCTTCAGCTTCCTGAATGATTACTTTTTTTGCAATTGCTATTATTTCCTTAGAAGATTTCAAGGCTTTTGTTTTGATATTTCGGAACTTTGTACTTTCTTTAATTATTGCAAAATAACTCAATTTTCGGGAATTTACAGCGCATATGAGCGAAACAAATCAAACACTCCATCAATCTCTTAAAAAATATTTTGGTTTTTCCAAGTTTAAGGGAAATCAGGAACTGGTAATACAGAGCCTTTTAGATGGACAGGATACCTTTGTGATTAAACCCACAGGAGGAGGTAAATCTTTATGCTATCAACTACCCGCTTTCATGAGCGAGGGAACTGCCATTATTGTATCTCCACTTATTGCTTTGATGAAAAATCAAGTTGATGCAATTAGAGGTTTTGCTACAAATGACAATGTTGCACATGTACTCAACTCTTCATTATCGAAAAGAGACATAGTACAAGTAAAAGAAGACATCAGTAACGGACACACTAAATTACTGTACGTAGCTCCCGAATCGCTTACGAAAGATGAGAATATTGAGTTCTTAAAAACCGTTAAAATTTCCTTTTTCGCGATTGATGAAGCACATTGTATTTCTGAGTGGGGACACGATTTTAGACCAGAATATAGAAATTTAAGGTCTATCTTTCAACGAATAGGTAAAACGCCAATTATTGCGCTTACTGCTACAGCTACAGAAAAAGTACAAGAAGATATTCAGAAGAATTTAGGAATGGAAAATTCCAAACTCTATAAGTCTTCATTTAATAGAGATAATCTTTTTTACCATGTTCGACCAAAGATCAATGTAAATAAAGAAATTATAAAGTTCGTTAAACAACACCCCGGTAAATCTGGTATAGTGTATTGTTTAAGTAGAAAGAAAGTAGAAGAAGTCGCTCAAACACTCCAAGTAAATGGAATTAATGCACTTCCATACCATGCTGGGCTAGATGCTAACACACGTGTTAGGCACCAAGATGCTTTTTTAATGGAAGACTGCGAAGTTATTGTAGCGACTATTGCCTTTGGAATGGGAATAGACAAACCAGATGTACGTTTTGTAGTACATCATGATATACCAAAAAGCTTAGAAAGCTACTACCAAGAAACGGGTAGGGCTGGCAGAGACGGAGGCGAAGGAATCTGTGTTGCCTTTTACAGTTATAAAGACATAGAAAAATTAGAGAAATTTATGCAGGGTAAACCTGTGGCAGAACAAGAGGTTGGTAGACAACTACTCTTAGAAACGGTCTCTTTTGCAGAAACCTCTATGTGTCGTAGAAAGTACATTCTACATTATTTTGGTGAAAAATACAATAGCGATAGATGTAATAAACTTTGTGATAACTGCAAAAACCCAAGAAACAAAGTTGAAGGAAAAGAAGACATATTATTACTCTTAAATACCGTTAAAGAAAGTAGAGAGAAATTTAAGGCTAAAGAGATAGTTAACATTATAATTGGCGAAATGACTGCCATGCTAAATGACTATAATAGTAATAAATTAACTGTATTTGGTAAGGGGGAAAACAAAAACGCTAGCTATTGGCATGCTGTAATACGTCAGGTGGTAGTATCAGGATTGTTATCGAAGGATGTAGAGGCTTATGGATTAATTAAGCTAAACGAAGTTAGTTTAGACTTTCTTAAAAAGCCAAAATCCTTTATGATAACAGAGGATCACGATTATACCAACATTGAACTAAAAGAAGTACAATCAAACCAAAAATCGTCTGTTTTTGATGTTAAATTATTGGCTATGCTCAAAGATTTACGCAAAAAAGTGGCGCACACTAAAAAGGTTCCTCCTTTTGTATTATTCCAAGACCCATCCTTAGAGGATATGGCCTTGCAATACCCAATAACATTAGAGGAGTTAACTAATATTAATGGTGTTGGTTCTGGTAAAGCAAATAGATTTGGAAAAGAATTTATCGAACTTATATCTAGTTACGTAGAAGAAAACAACATAGACAGACCACAAGATATGGTGGTTAAATCTATCGTGAATAAATCTGGACTAAAAGTTTATATAATTCAAAGTACCGATAGGAAATTGCCTCTAGAAGATATCGCATCTGCTAAAGGTCTTAATATGACTAAGCTAATTACAGAGATTGAAAACATCGTTTACTCGGGTACTAAAGTAAATATCAATTACTACTTAGACGATGTACTCGACGAGGATCAGCAAGAAGAAATACTTGATTATTTTAAAGACGAAGCTGACACAGATTCTATAGAAGAAGCACTAACAGGCTTTGAGGGAGATTATGAAGAAGAAGAACTTCGACTAATGAGGATTAAGTTTATGTCGGATTTTGCTAATTAAACCCTTTGCAATATTGAATTTTAAAAGCACTATCCTTGGATAGTGCTTTTTTTATAGAAATAAACAACAGATGCACAAGGACTTATAAACGAGGGTCGACTTTTGCATAAACAGCAGATAAATTGACCACAGAAAGTATAAATTGCGTCTGCAAAACTTAAAGTAATGACAAATATTTTCACACTTCTAGCCTATTTAATTGGAGCATTACCTAGCTCTGTGTGGATAGGGAAGAAATTTTACAATACAGATGTAAGAGAGCACGGTAGTGGAAATGCTGGTGCGACCAATACATTTAGAGTACTAGGAAAAAAGGCGGGGACAATAGTACTTATACTAGACATTCTTAAAGCATGGATTGCAGTAAGTTTACTAAGTACATTAGCTGGAAATACAAATGTTGAGTTTCAGTTAGCACTGGGCTTAGTAGCAGTATTAGGACATATATTCCCAATATATATAGGCTTTAGAGGTGGGAAAGGTATTGCAAGCTTATTAGGAGTTATAATTGCCATACACCCTGCAGCGGCATTAATAGCAATCGGTTTTTTTTTAATCACACTTTTAATTACTAAATATGTATCATTAAGCTCTATTATTGCAGCATTCGCATTTCCTGTACTTATTTATTATTATTTTGAAGAAAGTAATTATTCCTTAATTATCTTTTCTATTATGGTAGCCGTACTAGTACTATTTACACATAAAAAAAACATAGACAGACTGTTTAAAAATGAAGAAAGTAAAGTAACTATTTTGCGAAAAACCTTTAAAAGAAAAGAAAAGTAGTCTTTCATTATTCGCTAAAATATTGACTTTTTGAGGCTTATAAATAATATCAAAAAAACGAATTAAATAGCCTTTAAAAGTAACGTAGAAACAAAAAGCTTTTATATATTTGCACCCGCATAAAGAAACAATGGCCCCGTAGCTCAACTGGATAGAGTATCACACTACGAATGTGACGGTTGCAGGTTCGAATCTTGCCGGGGTCACCCAAGCGGAGAATTGGTTATTTTTAACCGGTTCTCCGTTTTTTGTTTCTCTCAGTTCCCTTGATATATCTGGGATACAGGAGAAAATAGAATTTACTCTCGTGG
>Ga0115003_10002054_pt1 | contig 17033 bp, 12 predicted proteins | sample ArcticOcean_MG_C_7_FD_88736 | JGI IMG/M metagenome (GOLD analysis project Ga0115003, IMG submission 88736) | Marine microbial communities from western Arctic Ocean - ArcticOcean_MG_CB11_88 | ecosystem: Environmental > Aquatic > Marine > Oceanic | place: Arctic Ocean: Canada Basin | collected... | reverse complement strand
TTTCAACAACTCCAGTCCACGACTTCTTCAAACCAAGGCGTAATGTTTCTATTCATTCAGTTATTACAAATGTAATGCAATTAGCACAGGAAACTGGTCAAACGGTCAAGAAAGGTCTTGTCGGAAGGATGATCAAACATCTTCCAGAATCCACTGTAAGAAAATTAGGAATTTTTGCACATGGTGAAAACTCAGTTAATGTTCATCGTGATGAACCTATTTTTGATGGTCAATTTTCCAATAGATGCTTCCAAACTGCGGTTCGTCAAGCATTCAAGAATTTTGTTAAAAAGGCAAAATCAAATGGGCGCTATGACTGCGAAGTTGATGAAAGGTTTACCGAGCAGTGGTCAAGGATTATCATGCATCTTCCTTATGCCTTCCAGGCAAAAAGAATGTTCCCTGATATATTTCGTCATGACCGCTTAGGCACTCCTGAGTGGGAATTGATTGTGAAGAAGATAGGAGAACCGCCAATCGAAACAGAATCAAAAGACGCCGAGGTCATCGAGGCATGGGAGAAAGAAATGGATAATTACCGCCGTGCAATTTCAAAAACCGAAGAATACATTGAATTCCATGCATCACGGATTGAGAAGGGTCAACGTGCCTCCAGTTTGATTGGAAATCAATATACCGGTTCTATCTTCCTCGCATTGATGTCCACATTCGAATCAGACTTAGAGGCAAATTGTAATTTAGATGGGGACTTTTTCGGGCTTTGTGGATATGGCTCGGGTGCGAAAGCAAAGGTTTTCGAAGCAAGGGTCAACCCACGATGGAGAGAAGTTGTTTCTCGTTGGCATTTGTTTGAAAGACTTGGAGGTAGGGTGGCAATAGACCAAATCACCTACGAAAGTCTTCACAAAGGCACTCAAGATAAGTCTGTAATTTCACCTAATGGAGAATTCGCTTTAGTCGGAATTGGAGAAGAAGGTGTCATGGAAGGATCCAGACACTATGAATGGATTTCAGCTTGAAGGGAATTGTAGAACTACTTTGCCACAATTTCCAGATGTTGCCAATTTCATTCCTTGTTCAAATTCAGAGATTGGGAAGTAGTTAGTAATTATTGTTTCAATATCTATTTGACCTGCACTAAGTAATTCGTGCATCGTATCCCAAGTCGACCACATTTTACGACCATTAATTCCTTTCAAATGCAAATATCGGAATACTATCTCATTCATTGGAATCTCTGGTGTTGGGTTTCCGTATACCGATAACACATTGACATAACCGCCCATTCTAGTAGACTTTACTGTATTCGATAATGCGACAGGTGAACCTGAAAACTCGCAGGAGTTGTCAACCCCCCTTCCATCTGTTGCAGCTAATATCTCAGCAACGATGTCATTGTCTTTGCCAAGAACAAGGTCAGCACCTAGATTCTCTGCCAAACCCATGCGATATTGATTATCCCAATCAATAGCAATTATTTTCTTGGCGCCCATTGCTTTGGCTGCATTTACTGCGAATAATCCAATCGGCCCCAAGCCGTGAATTGCTACGGTTGCACCTTTGATTGGCCCTCCAGTCAAAGTGTGAATCGCATTGCCCAATGGGTCTTGTATCGATGCGTGGTTTGGATTCAGTCCCTCGGGAATCAGTCTTGCATTGACACTTGGGGCTGCGTAATATGGCCCAAACGCCCCATTGACTTCAACGCCAAATATTGTGCCACTTTCACAGATGTGAGCATTTCCTTCATTGCAACGAGGGCAATTCCAGCATGCAAAATGGCATTCTATTGCCACGGTTTGGCCAATTCGGGACTCGGAAACAGCACTACCCACAGCGACAATCTTACCACATGTTTCATGCCCAGTAATAGTACCGAGTGGAACATTTTCTCGGCTCCATTGATCCCATTTCCAAATGTGTATATCCGTTCCACAGATTGAAGTCGCCAATGTCTGGACGATTACTTCATCTTCCTTCGGAGAGGGGACTGGATGCTGAGTAAGAGAAAAACCTCCTCCTGCATCAGCGGTTTTTGTCCATGCCATCATCGTTGTTGGAATGGTAACCATTGCGCCCCCCTAATTCTTCTTTAGAGACGCCGCCTTTTGATTATTGGCTTGCTCTATGTCAATTTTCATGATGGGCTATGTAAAAAATATTGCCTATTTTACCAATTTTGGAATTGGGATGGCTGAGGGTATGTTGATTAAGGAGGCGCGACAGCCTCAAAACCCGTTGATGTCAATGAAATACGTCGTGGTCAGCGGAGGAGTCCTTTCCGGATTAGGCAAAGGAGTGACTGCCAGCAGCATTGGAGTATTACTCAAATCCGCTGGACTGCGAGTCACTTCAATAAAAATTGACCCATATCTAAACAGCGATGCTGGAACTATGTCGCCGTTTGAACACGGAGAAGTTTTCGTTTTAGATGACGGTGGCGAAGCAGATTTAGATCTAGGTAATTATGAGAGATTCTTGGATATCAATTTAGCCAAGGATAATAATTTGACAACTGGAAAAGTATATTCCAAAGTAATTGAGGCTGAACGTCGTGGAGACTATCTTGGAAAAACAGTACAAGTAATTCCACATATCACCGATGCGGTGATGGAATGGATTGAAGATATTGCAAGCAAGCCTGCAGATGGTTCCGATCAAACGCCTGATGCTTGCATTATCGAATTAGGTGGAACTGTAGGTGACATTGAATCTTCACCATATATTGAAGCGTTAAGGCAATTTCAATTTAGAGTCGGAAGAGAGAATGTAACTTTCGTTCATGTTTCATTAGTTCCGGTAATGGGGCCTGTTGGTGAGCAAAAAACTAAGCCGACCCAACATACGGTCAAAGAGTTAAGAGGACTTGGAATCTCGCCCGACATCCTAGTTTGTAGGTCAACAGCGCCATTAACCCTTGAAACTCGGGAAAAACTGGCTGCGTTTTGCCATGTTAGCCCAGATGCAGTTTTCTCAACACACGATGTTCCGAATATCTATCATGTTCCGCTAATGCTACAAGAACAAGGTTTGTGCAATATCCTCGGATTAGATTGTGAATCTACCGGATTATTGGCTGAATGGAGAAAGATGGCTTTACACCTAGACACACTGGTGAAGGAGATAAGAATCGCAATGGTTGGAAAATATACAGGTTTGAGTGATGCATATCTTTCTGTCATCAAATCCTTACAACACGCTGCGATGGCAGTTGATAGAAAATTGGTTATCGATTGGGTTGAAGCATCACATCTGGAAGATGATTGGTCTGATGCTGAAGAATCTGCAAGTGCATGGCAAATGCTGAAGGGTGCTGATGGAATATTGGTTCCAGGTGGATTTGGCGATAGAGGAATAGAAGGAAAAATAATCGCCGCTAATTATTCTAGAGTCAACAATGTCCCCTACTTAGGAATTTGTCTGGGGTTACAAGTTGCAACTATTGAGTTTTGTCGTAACGTTTTGGGACTCACAGGTGCGAACTCAACTGAATTTGACGAAAGTGTTGAACACGCAGCAGTTGTATTCATGCCAGAGATTTCAAAGACACATTTAGGTGGAACAATGCGACTAGGAAGCCGTCCAACAGTATGGCAAGTCGATGAATGTAAAATTAGAACACTATATGGAGAAGGTGATTCTGTAGATGAAAGACATCGTCACAGATATGAAGTAAATCCAGATCTGATTGAACAGATTGAAGCTGCTGGCCTGAAGTTTGTCGGTAAGGATGAGACTGGACAACGTTGTGAGATATTTGAACTAGATGGACACCCATATTTCGTTGGAGTACAATATCACCCTGAATTCAAGAGTAGACCTAATCGTCCATCTCCTCCATTTTTGGGATTACTGCAAGCGGCTTGTAACGATTGAGTGGCTCAGAAAGAACCCACAAAACCATTTCCATTGAATATAATGTGGTTACAATTATAAGCCGCACGAACTAGTAAATTTTATGCAACCACAAGAAGTGCAGCAAGTACAGCAAATGAATTCGGAAAAAGACTGGATGGTCACATTAATTTTGGCTATTTTAGTGGGCACACTAGGTATTGACAGATTTTACTCTGGCTCAATAATGTTAGGCGTGCTCAAACTTGTCACTTTCGGTGGACTTGGTCTTTGGTGGCTCATCGACCTTATCATGCTCGTCACTGGCAGTTACAAAGACGGATCTGGCAATCCTATCACATCTAAGTGATTCGAAAGGCACCGATTCAACATCATTCGGAGCCAATACTCTTTAGAAGTAGCAGAAACAAGTATAATATATGCAAATAGCAATTATCCTCGGATTATTATACCTGACTCTAACATCAATCTTTCTTGCAAATATTGCAAAAATGAATAAAGGAATCAAAATTTGATTCATTGTGCAATTCTAATCAGCCTTGTAGTGCGGAAGCCTTGTAAGATTTTGATGAATCTCTTTTCTTGAAACATCTCGTCAAGTGTTGTATCACCAGTATCTATTCTAACATTGGATAAACCAATCAATTTACTCGGAGTCGCAACACCAAGAATATTTTCAATTCCAATTCCCCTAAGAACGTCGGGTGAAAGTTGCAAATTACCTCTGCCGATTAGGAATCCTTGGCCACCCATGGGTGAAAGAAGTAACAATATTGGCTTGGTTTTACCATCAGAATCGCTGTGCTGGCCTATTATATCCAGCAAACCTTGCTCATTCAAATCAAGATCAAGAATACGCTTAGATCCACCATCGGGTGAAGACGATTCTACATCTATTCCAAGAAGAGTAAGGTCATGGCCACAGTGTTTACCCATACGATTCAAAGTTCCACCACTGCCCCACACTATCATCAAATCATTATTATCTACAACTAATGTTTTGATATGTTCAGCAAGTGCTTCGATGGTATCTTCCTCGCTTGCACGTTCGACCTGCTCTTTGGCTCCTTGCATAAACCGAGGACTACTTGGTGTCCATGCTTCGCCATACATACGAACTTTCCAAACACCGGTTTGGTAGACCTCTTCATCCAAATCCATGACCTCTGTAATTCCAATTCTTAAATCACCTAAATGGTAGGCTAAAACAACTTCTGCACCTGCTTTAGGAGTTGTAGCAAAACAACCACTATGCATTTTTACTCCACCTGGAACTCCAACAATCGCTGTTCTAGAGGCAGATTTCCCGTTTACTTCACCAATGTTCTCAAGCGCTTTAACAATATCACGAGTAGTTCCATCCCCACCTGCATAGAGAAGTAGATCTACTTCTGAATCAATTAATTGCTTTACTAGTAAAGCCGTATCCTGTGCTGAAGTAGTCTGAGGGGAATCTCCAATAATTGTGACCGGTGTTTTTCCCATCCAAGAAGAACCCATTGCTCCTGACCAACAGATGAATTCAATTTGTTCTCCTTGGCGATTTAGACTGCTATCAAGAAGTTGACTTAACTTCTCCACGCATTGCTGCATTCTTGGCCCTGACCTATCTTGGGCGCCAGCAGCCCTTGCTTCTTCGGCCCTGCCATCGCTTCCCTTGAAGCCTAAGCGACCACCGAGGCCAGCATCAGGATTGACGATGATGCCGACTCGCATAGCACTGCCACCTGCTCAACATTCATCAATGTGCGGAAAAATATGGGTGGTAATCGAGACAATTGGCAACAATCTTGATTTGATATCAATTCCTAGCCCAACTATGCGAAGTAATGATGACACTATTCCAAACCTAGAGGATGCGGTTTCTGGAGGTTTTTCAGAATTCAAAATTGGTGAAAAGAAATTTAAAGAATCTCAGCAAAAGAAAGAGGAAACTATTGAACACTCTGCTGTAGAAACTAATACTGTTGAAAAATCAGAACCGAAGTATGGCTACAAGATTGACGCTGTAGAATCTAGGCAATCATTCGTAGTAAAACCTAATTCTGCCACACTAGAGACAAAGGGAGGGCTTGACATTACAAGTCCTGCTGAAGAAGATAGAGTCGCTCAGGAAAAGGCTCGCCTAGAAGCCCTAGAACAACAACCGCAAAAGCCTCAACAAGAAGTCAAAGATAAGCCATCTTCAACGATCGGTGATGAATTTGATGTAGCGTGGTAATCAATTTCAAATTGATAACTATTGGCTAATAAGTTTTGAGAGTCAAAGGTGGAATTGATAGGTTGGAGGCGTCCCCCAAGAATTGTCGGACACAACCTATGGGGCGTGTTTCTACAATCTGAGGCTAGTGTGATGTCAATGATTAACGTAACTTTACCAGATGGAACAATCAATGAGTATGCTGAAGGAATTACCTGTGCTGAAGTGATTACTGATGCATTAGGACGTAAGCATGGGTGTCTAGCGGCAACGGTTGATGGTGTTGAAAAAGACATGTCGACTAAACTTACCTCCAATTGTTCAGTTGTAGGTATTCTCTCAACTTCAGAAGAGGGAATACATATTCTGCGCCATAGTGCTGCACATCTTTTAGCACAGGCCGTTACCGAACTTTATCCTGGCGCATTACCAACAATAGGTCCTGCTATTGAAAGAGGATTTTACTACGATTTCAAAATGGACCCGATTACAGAGGCTGACCTCAAGGCAATCCAAAAGAAAATGCAATTCTTAGCAAAGCAAAATGCTGTTGTTGAAAGAATCGAATTAAATGAAGAGGATTTGAAATCTCATTTCGAGCACAATCCATACAAGATGGAAATAATCAATGATAAATTGGAAGATGGTGCAGGTTCCACTATTTACAAGCAAGGTGAATGGTACGACCTTTGCCTAGGACCTCACGTTCCTAATCTATCTCGGTTGATGTTTGTCAAACTAACTTCTGTTTCTTCTGCCTATTGGCGTGGAGATCAAGAGAGAGAACAATTAGTGCGAATTTATGGTTTGGTTGAACCAACAAAAGACGCCTTACAATCCACTCTAAAGAATATTGAAGAAGCTAAGAAAAGAGATCATCGTAAACTCGGAAAGGATTTGCAATTATTCCATATCGATGAAGAAGTTGGCCAGGGACTAATCTTGTGGACTCCTCGCGGTTCAATTATTCGTCAGGAATTACAGGATTTCATTTCCTTCCATTTACGCCGACAAGGATACTCGCAAGTATTCACTCCACACGTTGGGAAATTAGATTTGTATCGCACCTCTGGACACTTCCCTTACTATCAAGAATCACAATATCCACCACTTGTTGAAAAGGACTTGATGAAGAAATTAGCTGATGAAGGATGCTCATGTTCTGAACTTGCAAATTTGATGAAATCAGGCGATATTGATGGATATATGCTAAAGCCAATGAATTGCCCTCATCACGTCAAAATTTATTCATCTCAAGCCCGCAGTTATCGAGATTTACCTTTGAGGTTGGCTGAATTCGGAACCGTATATCGCTGGGAACAATCTGGTGAAATATCTGGTATGACCAGAGTCCGCGGATTTACCCAAGATGATGCCCATCTATTCGTAACCGAGGAACAAATCGCTGAGGAAGTTCTAGGCTGTATTGAATTGGTTCAAATTATCTTTGACAAATTGGGAATGACCGATTATAGAGTCCGAGTTGGCCTAAGAGAACCCGATTCTGACAAATATGTTGGTCAATCTGAAGCCTGGGATAAGGCGGAAGATGCCTGCCGCTCTGCTGCTCAATCACTAGGTGTTGAGTGGACTGAAGAAGAAGGAGAAGCTGCATTTTACGGACCAAAGATAGATTTCGTCGTTAGAGATGTCATCGGAAGAGAATGGCAACTTGGAACTGTTCAAGTCGATTATAATCTTCCTGAGCGATTTGACCTATTGTACAAAGGAAACGATGGAGAAATGCATCGCCCTGTAATGATTCACAGAGCTCCATTCGGTAGTATGGAAAGGTTCGTCGGAGTTCTGATAGAACATTTTGCAGGAAAATTCCCTACTTGGTTAACACCGACTCAGTGTCACATTATTACAATCTCAGAGAAACATAAACAATATGCCCAAGAAGTTGCAGATCTGCTTAAAGAAAAGGAAATTCGTGTATTGGTTGATGATGGGGATGATACAATCGGCAAGAAGATCCGTACTCACAGAAAAATGCAACCTGCCTATATGGTAATCCTTGGAGAAGGTGAGGCTGAGAACAGAACAGTGAGCCTACGGGCAAGAAATGGTGACCAAGTGTCTGATTTGCCCCTCGACCAGTTCATAGATGACCTAATGACTGAGATTTCTAACAAGGAATCACAGCCATGCTTGGTTCCTATCCAGCAACAATCTGAAGATTGATGGTTAAATTATAATGGGATTGAAAATCTCCCTTTTCTTATCGTATACACCATAAGGTGAAATGCAAAAGGATTGAGCAGAGATTATGAGCGCACCTCCTATCATCACTGAATTTTCAGTGGAGGCTCTAGTGCCCTTGTTTTTTGCAATATCTGCGGCCCTATTATTTTGGAATAGAATCGTTCCAAGACAACTACGAGGTTTACAAGTTGCCTTTGAAACTGGTGAGAAGAGATATGAAGTTCACAAAGTCACAAAATCATTTCAAGATGCCAAAGATTTACTCACTAGTAAATACATGAGATTCGGAGTTTCTTCATATCTATTCGCATTGACAGGAACACTTCTGCTCTTTTTTGAATATCTAATGATTCGTTTTGATATTTATCCAGGCTACCATGCACAAACATTAGCATTGGCACTATTGATGATCACCTGGCCTGCTGTTGTATCAAGCGGTGCTTCTCTTGGTGCTCAAGTCATCAAACCTCTCGGCAATACAAGAGCGACTTTACAGGATTCTTCGATTTGGAGAACATATTCATATTTGTTATTAGCAATAATTTGGTTCGGTTTAGTTGCTATCGTCGCCTTGGCTTTGGATATCAATAATGTTCCAAAGAGCAGAATTTTCTCGATAGCAGCATTTACTGCTTTCGCGCCAGCAATATTAGCCTACGGCAGAATACTAGGTTCTTCTTGGCAAGCACTGCATCAGTCTAGCAAAAAAATTGCTGCTGGAGAAGCTTCTCCCTTCCATAATCACATTCCGTCTACAAAACAAATCGCTGTCGCTTCAATAGTAAAATGGAATCTAATAGCAATGCCATTTGTCGCCATTAATACTGTTGTTTCACTAATTGCACTATTATATGATCCAACACTATTTATTCACTCTGAGAGGGTAATCGAACTCCCAGAGTATAGTATTCAATCAACCATAATGGAAGAAGGAGGTTTGCTCGGCTTTGGATTGATAGAACTGTTCGCATACATTCCTCAAGCCGGCATTAGAGTTCCAATGGTCACCGGAATGCTCCTTTTCCTTCTTCTCAACGTAGCATTAATCGGAGTTTTATTCATCTATGAAGTTGCAAGGATTCTTTTCCTCGATATCCAAGATGTTTCTGGCAGAGGGGGAATAAAGTTAGCAGACTCACGGCTATTGAGAGCCGAAATCTCTGTCCAAGCAAAGGTTCTAAATTTTTGTTTTACCGGATTTGCTGGACAAAGTATGCTATTGCTCTCACTGGCGATGATAACATTCTGGGATTCAAGTTTTCTGCCTCAAGGTGAAACATGTGGCTCTTGGGAGAATAGCGTTTGCAGCATACTGACAAAGGATGGTTTAGAAGAATTAACGTGGATGTTAGCCGCAGGTGGTCAAGTTTCTTTCCTCTTTGTATGGGCAGGTTCTATCAACCGAGGCAGTAAATTAGAAGATATCAATTTTGATGCTTCAATGAGTGAGAATAGAGAGATGTTAACTCAATTAGAAGATAAAATATACCTTAAACAAAAACCAATTTCACAACTGATCGCTGATGATGAATGGGATCGGTTATTCAAACAACTGGACATAATTTTAGAAGGGCATGGAGAAGAATTAGAGGGGCTTGACCTAGTTAGGAGAATTAGTGCTAAAATGACCGTATATTGTAGTCTTGGGCGTTGGGATGAGGCTGAAGAGGGAGCCGTTTCATTACTGGCCTTGCGCGGTGGTAGAGAGGCTCAAATCGCGAGACTAGTGCTAACTGCTGCTAGCCTCGCTCAAAGAGATTTAGCCGAAGCCAAACCTCGCTTAGCATTCTTATCTGATGATGACATTGAAGGTGCTAGGCTACAATGGTTTGCCAGTATTATAAGCCCTAAATCAAGAAAACTTTCACCTGAATTTCATGCAATGCTTGCTGTAGACCCACTGACTAAGAGAAATATGGACTTGATAAAGAGATTGAGCACTGGTACTTCAGTCAGTAAATTGAAACCACATAATAATCCCGCGGGAAGGATGCAATTTTTAGGAGATATTGCTAGGTTAAGATTAGAAGGGCAATATGAAAGAGCAATCAATTTACTTGAGGAGTTTATTGAGGAAAATGAGATTAAAGAATGGCCACATGGAAACTTAGTTCGTGCTTTAATTAACTACGACGAAGGTCGAATTAATACCGCCGCAGATATGACTGAGAAATTATTTGATACAAATTCACGCCATCCGCATATTCGCACATTTATTCACCATTTAGCCACAATCGGCCATACTGAATATTCATTGCATGAAGAAACTGGAATGGAATGGTGTACTGATTCAGGATTGGATTGGGTCGGTTCTTGGGAAAAGATGCACAATGTTGCACCAGCACCCGAACTTCGCAATAAGAAATTGAAGAAACATGCTTGGAAAGCAAATGCTTGGATTGCCCATGATGTTGGAAATGGCTTACAATCGGCACTGGCCAAGAAGGCAATGGGTTGGAAGACATTGAGTATGGATGATTCAGCCCTTCCTATTTGCCTATACACCCATCTAACTGGAATTGTTGTCACCTTGGGTGGAATGCCGGTTGATTTGGGGTTACCTGGTTATCTTGATTTGAAGAGAATCAAGGAAAACGGTCTAATCGATTTGTGATTCATTCACAAAACATTCTTGATTAATTCATCCAAGTCCTGTGGTCTACCACAATAGTGGCAACGGATGTGTAATGGGTCCCTGCTAATCACCTTGAGTCGATGCGGTAGTGGTTCTCGCAAATTGGTAGTAATACAATTAGAGAATGTACAACGAACAACATTCAAAACTTCAGTTCCAAGGTTAATAGTTAACTTTTCTGCTACAGAATATGCTCTGATAATCGCCACATGAGCATCTGGTGCAACTAAAGCAAGGCGGTCTAATTCTGTTTGAGTTAATTCACGGTCTTCAACCTTGATGATATCCTTGGCACCCATTTTCTTAGATGGGACATTCATGACCAAAGAAACTGGTACCGATGACTTACCACTGATTCCGAGCATCTCAAGAACTCTGAGTGCTTGACCAGATGGAATATGATCAACAACAGTACCGTTACGAATTGCCGTTACACGGCGCATGCTATGTTCATTGGCCATCAAAGTGCACCCCCTTCAGATTCAATATCGATGGGAACTTTAACCCCTAGAAGATAGCAAATCAATGCCATTCTAGCAACAACTCCATTGAATGCTTGATTGAAATAGCAAGCATGACGGGTTGAATCTACACTTGCGTGTATTTCATCAACTCTTGGCAATGGATGCATAATAATCATTTCAGACTTTACATCGCCGAGATTGTCTGCATGTAGTCTGTATGCTCCTGCGCAGCGGGCATATTCATCCTCATCTGCAAACCTTTCCTTCTGAATTCGAGTCATGTATACCACATCAGCATCGTTGATTGTTCCTAACAAATCCTCAGTCTCAACCACAGTTGCACCATGCTCTCTAAGGTCTGATACGATTTCTGGTGGCATCTTCAATAATTCTGGACTGGCAAAAATCAATTCACAGCCGAATCTAGTTAATGCGTGTGATAAGGAATGAACTGTTCTCCCATATCTTAAGTCACCTGCTAATACAACCTTTAATCCCTCTAAGGTCCCATGTGCTTGCCTAATAGTAAACAAATCGAGCATTGTTTGGGTTGGATGATGTCCAGCGCCGTCTCCACCGTTCATAATTGGCACACGAGCTGAATCTTGTGCATATTGTGCAGCACCTTGACGTGGATGTCGCATAGCAATTATGTCAGTATAACCATCGACCATTTGAATGGTATCGAAAAGAGTCTCACCCTTCACTACGGAGGAGTTTTTTATATCTCCAAGGTTTACTACTTCGCCACCTAAACGCTTCATTGCAGTCTCAAAAGACATTCGAGTCCTGGTGCTTGGTTCAAAAAACAAATTACCCAAAATTCTTCCTTGTAACAGTGGCAAAAAGAGTTCGCCTTTAGCCACTGGAAGTAATCTTGTAGCATCATCTAAAATATTGATGATCTGCTCATTTGTTAGGTCGTCCATCGTGATGAGTCCCGCCATATTCTTCCCTCTCCTCAGCAAGCCGGCGCGAGTCGGTATTGAACATTGCCACTAAACAAAGTGGGGTGATTGTTATGGCTGATTGATTACTAGGCATTTCTATGCAAGCATGGGCTGATGTCGAAAAAGCGATTCAGGCCGAGAAATTAATGCGCAATAAGAAGATGGATAACCTTGTTAATTTCAGTTCTTTTTCACTATTGGCTGCTGCAATATGGTTAGCATGGCCGGCACTTAATTCTGCAATTGAAGGAGAAAGTGGAATTATTTCAGGATTGGGCCTGCCAATCATAGTATTGGCATGGGGAGTAATAATTCAAGACATAGTTGTTGATGACGCTAAAGCACGTTCAAGAGTTGGCGGTGGAGCAAGTATCATTTGGCCAATATTGTTGATGGTCGGTGCGTTGAATGTAGATTTTACCCTCTCATCTGCGACTTTAGGTAGCCTCCTAGTGGTAATAATCGCATTCTTTTGCTACAGGTCAGCCTCAAATACCCTACAAGGCAACCTCGGAGTACTTCGCTTTCGCTCTTTGATGACCGGTGTTGGCTGTCTGACATCTTTTTCACTATTTATTGGTAAAATGCCTGAAAGCATGACTACACATTGGTTTTTAACAATCTCAATACTATTGATTTCATTTGCTGAAGTAACCTATACCTGGGTAAAAGGTGATGACCAAAAAGAGATTAGGAAAAGGTTTAGAAAATTATTAGACCAAGTTGAAAATCAATTATTAGAATTGAAAGCAAAGGGTGCAGCTGTAGACCAAGCCAGTAGTTTAGTGACAACTGCGAAAGAGGAAGGACATATTGATCCAGTTTATGGAATGAGGCTACTAGATGATGCTCAAGAGGAGATCAAACGCTCAATATCACTTGCTGGTGATGTTAAAGTCATTATGCAAGATGCAAGGTCTGCGGTCGATGCTGCTGAAGATATAGCACCTATTGCAAAGCGTCCAAGAAAGTCTTTCAATGCTGGTGTTAGAGAAGTAGAATTGGGTTCATTGCGTGATGGAGAGTTACTCTTCAGGCAAGCCAAGAAATCAGCAAATGAGATTATTGAATGGTGGCGTCCTGCTGAAAATGCAATTAGTGAAGCCTCACGACAATTAAGTGGGAAAAGTGGAGATGCTGTTGATCACTTAGTAGAGATGTTGACTGATGCCAAGAAAAAATTATCCTCTGAAAAGCCAAAAGAGGCCTTTGAGTATGCAGTGGTAATTCCTCAGCAATTGGCAGCAGATGGCGATGCGCAAGCCAAAGCGGAGAAATCCGTCAATGAAGCAGATAGGCATCTCAAGCAAACAGATGGATTAGATACCTCTGATATGGAAACGCGATTATCTCAAGCAAAAGAAGAAATGGAAAAAGGTAATGCAAGCCAAGCGATGGGATTGGCAGATGGAGTTGTAAGGACGATTATTGCTGAACGGGCTGCAATGGATGATGTTCGCAAAGCATTACGTCAACGCAAGAAATTGAAAAAGCAATTCGAATCAAGAGAGGATATAGAAATGTGGCAATCTAAACTTGATGAGATTGATGCTGCTGCAGATGAAAAGCAATGGACACATGCTGCCACTCTTCTTGAAAGAATGACCAAAGAACTCGACAAAGAAGGTCGTGCTAGCGATGATGCTCTGGAATTATATGATTTCGTAATGGATGAATGGAGAATACTTCGCAATCAATGTGAAGCTGCATCCATCAAAGTTACTGATGATGACCGTCGTGACTGTGAACAGGCGATTGCTCTTGCGGAAGAAGAACTTGGAGTTGGCAGAATCCCCGAGTGTTTGGAACTATTATCAAAGGCAGATTCTGCAATGGAAAAATTACGAAGAAGGATATAAACAATTCATTCTTCTTCGCTTCTAAGCAATTCCCGCATATCACAGGCCTTACATTGTTCTCCAGAAGTAACATTCCCGCAAGACGGACATGATTTTGCCGGTGCTGGTGGATTCTGTCTTCCGCCTAATTGTTCAACCTCATCACGAAGACCTTTGATTTGGTCTGCCATATGCAACAGTGAATGGCGTGTTCCGGGAGTATCTGCTTCCATTTGCGCAACCAAATCTCTATGGCGCCATCTCAAAGCACCTTTGGCGTTTGGACATTCTTCATGATGGAGAGGTAACTCTCGGTGCAGAGCATAAAGGTGGACTTCTTGTTCAGGCACCCAGCGAAGAGGAACAATCCTAGGTGCTAAACCTTCAACCAGTGATGCAGAATGGGGTGCTAAGCGAAGAGTTCTTTCCAAATCACCATTTGACATATTCATCAATACAGTTTGCGCCATATCATCCAAATTATGCCCGAGTGCAATAACATCAGCACCAACACTCGCAGCCAGGTGGTTAATTCCCTGTCGGCGGAAAACTCCGCAATATGAACAATCTAGCCTAGGAGCACTGCTATTTTTCTTGGCCACTATTGGCAGGCGTCGAACGACCTCATCCATTTCATGGAATGATAATTCCGGATATGAAACTCTAATGTATTCAACACCAAGTTTGTCACATAACTCTTGGGCACAAATAATCGATGGAGGCCTATATCCTTCAATTCCTTCATCAACAGTACCTGCCACAATTCGGACATCTGGGTTTTCCCCGAGTAGGTCAACTAATGAATCAAGCAATACCGCCGAATCTTTACCGCCTGAAATCGCCACAAAAATAGTTGTTTTCTGTCCTTTAGGCAATGTCAATTGTAGTCGTAATTCTTTACTGATCTTCTTACGGACAGATTTTGCTAAGTGCTTACTGCAAAGAATTCTACCCGAATAAGCCTGTTCAACAACCGCAGGGTGCTCACAAGCATCGCATTGTGGCACGGTAAAGGCTGAACTCTCTCCGGTCATAACACAGGGCGAGACTTCGCCTTTTTTCAAGCAACCCCTTGCGAACAGCATTACATTATTTTGATTTGATGAAAATACAGAATCAAGTAATGGCCAGTTCAGACTTGTACTCTCTTGGCTAATTCCACTAAATCACATAGAAGTACAGACCGGTATTTTCAATTGTAAAATTAATTTTCCAATTGAAATATAATCGCTACTAACCGGAGTCATTTTGAGACAATCCACAAACCAGGAGGTTCGGTTTCAACCAATATTAGTCGGTTTCATTGGCCACATTACCCTCTGAATTACGCGGAAAATAGGGCATTCTAACTGTTCCGCGATTGAATTTCGCTTATTTTGCAGTTGGAAATTTAATTTGGGTCTGTAAATCCCCCTTTAGGGGGATGGAAACGCAAAGGTTCTTGAAGGCTACAACGCTGACAACGAAATTGAGCACACATGCTACAACGAGTTCTTGCCGGTTTACTTCTAATTGAAGGGGTTGATCAGGCTATGTTAATTGATGATAACGGCCGTTTGTTAGCAAGTGTCGGGAATGAAGGTATATTGCCACCTTTGGACAAGGCGATTAAGATTACAACTGCTGCATTGGAATGCGCATACGCTACTGAAATTGGCGACGTGTTTGAAATTTGGTGCGAGGGGAGTGAGAGAATGATGATAGACATCGCATCTCCAAACCGCATCGTAGTGCTAAGTGGAAAGGGTGGTCGTCTTGCTAGATGGCGCCATGCTTTGGACCGAGACCGTCGTATTATTGCGACAACACAAATGAGTTGATACCTATGTTTGACCTACCAATTGGAAAGCCTATCAAAGAAAAAATATCTGTTGAGGCAGGTTCTATACAGTTATTTGACCATGGAATAATCACCACATGGCTAGGAAAAAGGAAAACTCCTTCTGGCCATCGCTTAATCCGTGCTGGAAGAACCGTCGCATGGATTTGTGAAAATGAAACTGGAAAGTACCTACTTGCTGGTAATGAGGCAAAAGAAAGACTGGAGGAAATCGAAAGTGCTGGCGCCAGATTAGAAGGCAGTCAATACTCCATGGCGGGATTGGGCTGCGTCGCAGAAATTATTCCTGAATCTTTTGAATTCAATGCTGATCGCCAGGGATTGATTCCTCGCGGAAACTCTGTTGAACGGCTACTATCACGTGATCTTTCATCCGTTCTGCGCATAATTTGTGAAAATGTCACGGTTCGTGGCGCTATTGCAGTTGATTCTGGTATGCTAATCGATAGTGTTGGTGAATTACCTGGTGAGGCAGAGGAACTTGCTGTCCAAGTAGGAATCGCAAAGTATGGTTCATTATCAAATAATCTAGGCTTAGCCAATGAAGGTCATTGGACACTTCGCACCGTTGATGGTGCGCTATTACTTGCCCAAACTGGTGAAATCGCAATAGCCGTTTGGACTGAGGCAAATTCTGACCATTCAAGAATAATTACTGCTGCAACTGCTGCTCTTGATGGAGAGATCGGAAGTATTGGCGCTATGGGTTCTAAATTACCCGATGGCTTTGTACTGCGTGAAGGAAAAGGAGGCCCTGACGTGGTAATTTCAATGCTTGGGGCTGCGGTTAGTGAACAAGTAACTGGCCATCTCAAATCGGGAATAACCGAAAATACTGCTGTATCTCTTGTACTAAGGAAGGGTATACCAGTGGCAATTTCTGCACCAGCAAATACTTCTCTTGAAGAAGCGGTGTTGAATTTAACTGACTCCAAGCGAATCCTAAAACTACACCGATTACCTACGGGAACAATCGTATCAAGGGAAAGTGGCAATCTTGATGATTTTAATCTCGTCGATTTTAGAGATTTAATCGCAACAATCCGAACTCGTGCCAAGTCAAGAAAAGAGACATTGATGCA
>Ga0115003_10002050_pt1 | contig 17054 bp, 15 predicted proteins | sample ArcticOcean_MG_C_7_FD_88736 | JGI IMG/M metagenome (GOLD analysis project Ga0115003, IMG submission 88736) | Marine microbial communities from western Arctic Ocean - ArcticOcean_MG_CB11_88 | ecosystem: Environmental > Aquatic > Marine > Oceanic | place: Arctic Ocean: Canada Basin | collected... | reverse complement strand
GGCACGTTCGGACACGTCGTTGACCAAAGTGTAGCCCAAAATATGGTCTAGAGCTTGGGCCTTAGAGATGTTTAGGGCTGGTTTTCCAATCACGATACCGAGTTCAACTTCCCAATCTAATTTTGTCATTTTTGGGGCAAATAAAATTGGATCAAAAGCTGCACAAAAGGTGCCAGAAGATTTGTTGAATAGAATAGGTTCATCAGGAATAGCCATGCCAGCTTCAGCTGCGTGGTCTGAATAGTTCAAGCCAATACAATAAATATTTCGTGGTTGGGCCATTGGTGTTGCTACTCGTATATTATGCATTGGTACAGCGGGTAACCCATCAATAGACACTCCTGATAAAAGCCCTTTAAGATTGGGTATCGTATCGGGAGTAAAATCTGATACGATGCTTGATGCATTTCGAGCTATATTATTTTCATCCAAAATACAGGGTATTTCTGACCCTACAGCGCCAAGTCTAAGTAGTTTCATAATCGTTCTCCTTAAGGTTTAATATCTATCATGGCCGTGCAAAAAGGATGCAATATTATAAACCAATTGTTCTATCAATTACTGAACGTGCAAAATATTTATTTCGTTATAATTTTTTAGTACAAAAACCATCCTATTTTTGGTTTATCAGAAAATTATTGCAGTGCTTTTTAAATATGCTTATTTTGTGTTTCATCCTGAAAACCAATTTTCGTTTTGTCCGCGGATATTAGTTTTAATAGTCAGCATTGCTCCATCGTTATACCCGGGATTTTTTATTCCAAATTTGGCTGAAGTCACAATTAATGTCTTGAGGTCGGTACCGCCAAATGTAGTAGCTGTTGGATTTACAACGGGCAACATAATTTCACGATCGATTTTCCCATTTGGGTCGTAACGAATTACTCGGCTAGCCCCAAATCGTGCAGTCCATAGGAAGCCTTCACTATCTATACATGATCCATCTGGTATGCCTGGTCCGCCTGACACATGGATCTTTCTATTTGTAATTTGACCGGATTCATTATCATAATCCCAGACCCAAATGGTGTTCCTCAGTGAGTCTCCAAGATAAAACTTTTTGCAATCTGGTGACCACGCCATCGTATTTGGAATGCCAAATTCGGCTTCACTGCAGGCTGTAACTGATTTTCCATCAATTCGAAATAACCGCCCACACGCCATATCTTGTGAGCGCGCGATTAATCCATCTGTCATATTATTTTCCATGCTAGTTACCCAAAAGCGGCCACGTGGATCACACTTTCCTTCGTTTAATCGCATAAATAGATCAGTCTCTGGATGGGCAATATTAATTGTGCCTTTTTCATCCCAAAGGGCAACACTTTTTGCAAATGAAACCACTGCGCCTCCAGTTGAGCGTCTCGCCAATGCAGTGGGTAGATCATGCGTATCCCAAGTCTTGGTTTTGCCATTAGTCAGCCATCGTTTGCGGATGTGTTTGCCAGTAATATCTACGGACCAAACCGTATCAGTTTGAGCATCCCAAAATGGACTTTCGCCAATTCCATCCCTTGTAGCCCCAAGAATTTTTACAATCATTCTGGGGTCCTCTCGATATATTTTAGACCCTGATCAAAATGTGCTGACATGTGGTATTTAAAGCCAAGTCGGTCCCTGTTTTTCAACATATTCAGGATAAGCAAATGCTGTTCATGCGTTCTTAATTGCCCATCCTCATGCTTGCCTGTTTCCATTAGCCTTAAAATAATGGATTTCATCGTATTATAAACTGCAAGCACTGTATCATTTCCAGCATATGATAGCATCGTAGAATGAAAATTAAAATCAAACTGTGCGGATTCTGAAGGTGATCTAGATAAAAGTATAGCATCGTTTATCTTGTGTAATTTTAGTAGATTAGTATTGGTTAGATTCTCAAAAAGTTGATCAACTAAACCTATTTCAACCAACCTGCGAAACCCTTGTATATCTGTAAATATTTCGTGCGACATTGTGATTTGAAAAGAAAATAAATCTAGTGCTGCATCCATGTGCCTATTAACAATTATGGCACCAACTTTTGGCTTAACATCTATGACCCCATAGGCTTTTAGTATTCGAATTGCTTCTCGAACTGTGTTACGTGCACTACCAAACATTTCACCAAGGTCTCGTTCGCTTGGTAGTGTGTCACCGACTTTGAGCTTATATTCAGATATATAAGTTTTAATTTGCTGTACTAAAATATCTACAGAGCTTGAAGTTTTACCTACTTGTGCCAAATCTAATGGTGCTAATTTATTTGACATTTTCAATACCTTGTTGGTCCAGATTAGTATTACTGCGTATAAATTAGAATACAAGATTTTTTAAATTTTAAAATAATAATACATATCAGTAAGTTAACATAATTATAAATTAAAGTTTTATTTAGATAACAGTTAAGTAGTTTTAACTGGTCCAATAAATAAATTGTAAAATCTGAGTTAAAACTGCAGAGTAGACCCTCATAAGCTTTGGAGATGTTTATTATGTATCAATCTTGGAGATGGTACGGACCATCAGATCCCGTTACTTTGGATTATGCTAGGCAATCTGGAGCTACAGATATAGTAACTGCTTTGCATGAATGTTATGACGGCCAGGTCTGGACACTGGAAGATATTTATGCCCGACAAAAAGAAATTCAACAAGCAGGGCTAGTTTGGTCGGTAGTTGAAAGTATTCCTGTTCCGACTGAAATTAAGCTTTTTGGAGCCGGTGCAACTGCACATGTAGCAGCATTTAAAAGCACCATGAAAAACCTTGCAGAGGCAGGCTTAGAAGTAATTTGCTATAACTTTATGCCAGTAGTTGATTGGACCCGAACTGATCTTAGATTTAGTGCTCCCAACGGTGGTCTGGCGCTGCGCTTTGATCCCATTGATTTTGCCACTTATGACATGTTTATTCTTAACCGCCCAAATGCTGATTCATCATATTCAACAGATGTAATATCTCTTGCCGAAGTTCGATTTAAAGAATTAAACGTGCAGGATATTAAAGTCTTAGAACAAAATATAATTGCAGGGCTGCCAGGTTCTGAGGGCAGCCACACACGTGAAGGTATCAGCAAATGTATTGCTAAATTTTATGGATTTTCTAATACTGACCTGAGGCGAAACCTAATATCCTTTTTGGGTGAAATTATTCCTCTGGCCGACGAGTTGGGTCTTAGGATGGGCCTTCATCCAGATGATCCACCGTTTTCTTTATTTGGGTTGCCTAGGGTCTTAAGTACGGCCAAAGATTACAGGACTATTTTCGAAGCGTTCCCGTCTTTGGCAAATGGTATTACCTTTTGCACGGGTTCACTTGGTGCGTCTGAGGATAATGACTTACTAAGCATTATTAAAGAATTCTCGCCTCGCATTCAATTTGCACATTTGCGAAATGTACAACGTGAAAAAGGGGGGGGGTTTTATGAAGCGGATCATCTTGAGGGATCAACAAATATGATTGAAATTGTGAAGCTTCTTATTGAGGAAGAAAGCCGGCGACGTGATGAAGGGCGTATTGATTGGCAGTTTCCGATGCGCCCTGATCACGGGCACCTACTTCTGGATGATATTTTGAAAGAAACTAATGCTGGGTATTCTGCCATTGGGCGCTTAAAGGGTCTAGCAGAATTACGAGGCGTTATTAAAACATTTGAACATGTATTTGAAGCATAGCCATAATAACATCATTAAATATGGAGATATAAATGAAAAAGTTTGCAGGAAAGGTTGCAGTTGTCACGGGATCAAGTGGTATTGGATTGGGCGCAGCACTACATTTTGCACGCGAAGGTGCAAAGGTATTTATTTGTGGAATTGATGAAGATATAAATAAAAAAGCTATAAAGGCTGGGGCAGGTATGAATATAAAAGTTTCTAAAGTTGATGTGTCAGATCCCGCACAAGTAGAAGCTTGGATAGGTAGTATTGCATTAGAGGATACAGGAATAGACATCTTGGTAAATGCAGCGGCTATTCAAACATACGGTGACACTGAAACAACAGATATTAATCATTGGAACCGAGTTATATCAACCAATCTTAACTCCTGCTTTTTGACATCACACTTTGCCTACCCATTAATGAAAGCGAGAGGTGGTGGGTCAATTGTGCACGTATCGTCTGTTCAAGGTCATTCTAATCAGCATAATGTGCTCGCCTATGCTACCAGTAAAGGTGCTATTCATGCGCTGGTTCGAGCACAAGCCGTAGATGCGGCCAAAGACAATATCCGTGTAAATTCAATAAGCCCCGGTTCAATTCGCACACCACTTTTGGAGTATGCCGCGCAAGTTGTTGTAGGGGAAGGAAATCCAATTGAAGATACTATTGCTGAGTTTGGCAAATGCCATCCCATTGGCCGTGTCGGTACAATAGAGGAAACTAGCGCGCTAATTGATTTTTTGTGTAGTGAAACATCTGGTTTTTGCAGTGGTAGCGATTTTAAAATTGATGGGGCATTATTGGCATATATTGGAGTATGAACTATTTCTATCTTGCCAGTTTAGGACTACTTTATAAATCCGAAGCAGACATCTTAATTAAACGTGTAAATATTATAAGGAATATCAAATGAATCTTTCTGAGAAAAAAGCCATAGTGTTCGGTGGTACTTCAGGCATTGGGCTTGCAACTGTTAAAATGTTAGCAAAAGCTGGAGCTTCTGTTGTTGCTGTAAGTAGAGATCCTTCTAAAATAGATCAATTACCTAAAGGTGTGACACTCGAAAGTTGTGATGTTCGTGATGTTAACGCTGTTGAGACGCTTTTAAGCAAACTTGCACCTTTTGATGTTTTGGTTAGCGCGGCAACAGGGGGCAGTCGTGCAATTGGGCCATTTCTTGATATGGATATGGATGGTTTTAAAGGATCTTTTGATAAACTATGGGGTTATGCGAATGTTATTCGCTATGGTGCGAAACATTTGACTGATGGCGGATCTATAACCCTTGTTTCAGGATCGCCAGCGAGAAACCCTAGGCCTGGGCAAATAGCGCTTTCCTCAGTTGGTGGTGCAATAGAAGCTATGGCACGCGCTGTTGCTCGGGAGGTATCTCCGCGCATACGTGTGAATGTTGTTTCACCTGGAGTAATAGATACACCAATGGTTTTGTTAGAGGGCACTGAACGAGAGGTTCTTTATGAAAAAATGACGCAGAAAAATTTAATTCCACGTGTTGGAATTTCTGATGAAGTAGCTGAAGGTATTATGTTCGTAATACAAAATGAATTTGTAACTGGTACCACAGTGGATGTTGATGGCGGGGCGCTGTTAAGTTGATTTCATAAACAATATTGCCTCTGTGCGTTTTACGCAAAAATAACATTAAGTAGTTTTTGATATTTACTGATGGTCGAGCATATATAGGGCTTTTGTAAGTGACGTAAACTTTTTCATTTTTATACAGTGCAGTATCGCATTAATATAAAACATGGTTTTATGAAGTTGTATTTTTTTCATAAAATCATTATTTAAGATATACAGAGTTAATTATACTTTAAATGTAGATTAACTTGTTACTCTTTTAAGCTATTTGATTTTTTTAAGAGAACAGAAAACCAAAAAAGGAAAAAAAATGATTAAACTAATTAAAACAGCTGCCTTAAGTGTGGTGTTGGCACTTGGCCTTGTTGGAAACGCTTCGGCACAAGAGCTAAATTTCTTCACAATCGGTACAGGCGGAACAGCTTATACTTATTACCCAGTTGGTGGTGTAATTGCTAATGCAATTTCTAAACCTCCTGGGTCACGTGAATGTGGTAAAGGTGGATCTTGTGGTGTAGATGGCTTAATTGCATCTGCTGTGTCGTCACGTGGTTCTGTAGACAATGTTAACGCAATTATTTCTGGTTTGCGTAGTTCTGGTTTCGCACAATCTGATGTTGCTTATTGGGCTTACACTGGTACGGGAACAATGGAAGGTAGTAAGCCTGCCACAGACCTTCGTACAATAGCAGCATTATTTGAAGAGCATATTCATCTCGTAGCTTTGGCTGACAGTGGTATAAATTCAGTTGCTGATTTGGCTGGCAAACGCGTTTCTTTGGATGAACCTGGGTCCGGCACTTATGTTGATGCTAACCTAATTTTAGAATCTAATGGTTTGTCTTCTGATGATGTTACTGCAGAAGCCCTAAAGGGTGGTGCAGCTGCTGAAGCATTGCGAAATGGTAAGATCGATGCGTTTTTTGTTGTTGCTGGTTACCCGACTGGATCTTTAGTTGAATTGGCATCTGCTGCTGATATCAAACTAGTTCCAATCGATGGAGCAGGCGCAAATGCTTTAACTGAAAAATACGGTTTCTTTGCATCTTCTGATATTCCAGAAGGTACCTATGAAGGTGTTGCATCTACAACAACAGTATCTGTTGGCGCACAGTGGTTCACTTCTGCAAGTCAAGATGATGAGTTAATTTACAACATCACAAAAGCATTGTGGAATAAAGAGTCTCGCAAGCTACTTGATGTTGGCCATGCCAAAGGTAAAACTATTACTCCAGACACTGCTTTAGCTGGTGTAGGTGTGCCATTGCACGCTGGTGCTGAGCGTTTCTACCGTGAAGTTGGTTTGATTAAATAAATCATTCAAACAATTATATAAGCCTCAGGCGTTTTTACGCCTGAGGCTGTTTTTATTCATTCTGATATGGAACCCATTATGCCGGCAGACAATACACCTGAACTTACACCTGAACAGCTAGCTGAAATTGAGCGAAAATTTGATCCTGAAACAGCATTTCGCCAAACCGGTAAATTATTTGGATATTTGATTGGTGCTATTTTGGTATCCATGTCTGTCTATCACTTTTATGCTTCTGGTTTTGGCCTTGTACGAGAACTAGTACACCGTGGTATTCACTTATCATTTGTTCTTGGGTTAGTATTTTTACTATTTAGTGCACGAAAGACAAGTGATACCCTACTTCCTAAAGCCTGGTATCGATTTGATGGTATACCTTTAATTGATATAATTTTTGCAATTTTGGCAGTTGGTGCAGCAATGTATTTGCCGCTACTGCCTGCATCAGCCTTGGCACAGCGAGTAGGAAACCCTTCACAATCAGATATTTTCATGGGATCGGCACTACTTTTACTTACACTTGAGGCCGCTAGGCGTAGTGTTGGTCCAACACTGCCCATCATTGGTCTAATTTTTATCGGTTTTGCATATTTCGGACCTTGGATGCCTGGAGCATTAAAGCATGGTGGATCATCATGGCTTGGTATTATTAACCACCTGTATATGACAAACCAAGGCATCTATGGCATCGCGATCGGTGTGATGGCGCAATATGTTTTTCTTTTCATTCTATTTGGTGTGTTGGCTACTCGTATTGGATTGGGGCAACTCTTTATTGATATGGCAATGGTAGTTGCTGGCCGATATTCTGGTGGCCCAGCTAAGGTTGCTATTTTTTCGAGTGCATTTATGGGAACAATTTCGGGTTCGTCCATTGCAAACACCGTAACCACTGGGGCACTTACTATTCCTGCAATGAAACGTGTAGGCTATCCTGCACATTTTGCAGGCGCAGTTGAGGCTACATCTTCAACAGGTGGTCAAATTACCCCACCGATTTTGGGTGCGGCTGCTTTTATAATGGTCGAATACCTAGAAATTCCATTGCGTGATGTGTTGGCTGCAGCACTCTTTCCAGCTTTGCTTCACTATTTTGGTATTTTCATCATGGTACACCTTGAAGCCAAGAAGTTGGGACTTCGTGGTTTACGTTCAGAAGAACTACCTAAACTTGGTGTAGTTTTAAAAGATCATTGGCTTAGCCTCATACCATTGATCATTTTAGTTTATATGATCCTATCTGGTAAAACTCCAGACTATGCGGCAGTTTATGGAATAATTGCCTGTGTTGTTGTTGGGTTCTTAAACCCTACACACCGACTATCTTTTAAAGATTTATGGGATAGCCTGGCAGCTGGTGCAAAAAATACTTTAGCGGTTGGTGCTGCAGCGGCAACAGTAGGAGTGGTCGTAGGTGTTGTCACCCTAACAGGTGTTGGTTTCCGACTAGGATATGTTGTTGTGCAAACAGCAACTGATATTGGAACGTTTCTAAGTTCTCTGCCCTTGCTTGGTTATTTCACAGTAGGACAATGGGCGTTGTTCACATCTCTTATTTTAATAGCAATTTCTTGTATAATTATGGGAGCAGGAATTCCTACAACAGCGACCTATATTATTTTGGTAGCAGTAGCAGCTCCTGCACTCGCGGTATTAAATGTTGAACCAATCGTAGCGCATTTCTTTGTTTTTTATTATGGTGTTTTAGCAGATATTACACCACCAGTAGCTTTAGCAGCGTATGCTGCAGCGGGAATTGCGGGCTCTAATCCGTTCAAGACAGGCAACACTGCATTCCGACTTGGCATCGCTAAAGCGCTAGTTCCTTTTGTATTTGTTTATTCGCCAGCGTTATTGTTGGTCGCAGATGGCTTTACTTGGTGGTTGTTTACAGTGACTTTGGTTGGTGCAATGTTGGGGATAGCATCGCTTGGCGTTGCATTTTCAGGATATTTCAGATCTTCTTTAAAAAAATGGGAACGTTGGTGGGTGGCACTCGTATCATTCTTTTTTATTGCACCAGGATTAATGACAATGGCTATTGGAATTGTGCTAATGCTACCAATTCTATTTTTACAGTTTAAGCAGCCAAAAAAATGAATAAAAAATATCGCTTGAAACTAAAGTTATTAGATACTTTAATATTAATTTTTTTATAATACATTGGAATTAGTGCTACTTGGCTTTAGCCAATTTAGGCGCTTTTGATAGAATTAGGTCTTGATTTTATTCAGGCGATTTAAGACAGCTTGGGCTGCAACCGTACCAAAAGTGTTGTGAGCAGCTTCACCCCAGTGCACGCCATCAATTGGAGAAACCTTTACGTAATCATCAGCATCCATAAACCCAGTTCCTCGCATTAGTGCAACATGCTGCAAATGAGTGGATAAATCTTTTTGAAGGATTTCTGCTCCTGAAAATAGATCAGACATTACGCCACTTGGTGAAACTGACGCTGGAGAAATAATCATTATATCAAGTCCAGGAGCATGCCATTTGGTTTCTTTTATTATTCTATCAACTGATTGAGCAATATCGAAAGATGATGATGAAAATTGAAATTTTAGATCATTTGTTCCCAACATAAGAACTAAGAGATCGATAGGCTCATGGCTGTGTAGAGTTGCTGACAATAGTTTTATGCCTGAACGCATTCCTCCACTAATCGGGTCGTCGTGGACTGTCGTACGTCCTGGCAGACCCTCTGATATGACTAAATACTCTGTACCTAATGCTGAGCCCATTTTATCGGGCCAAGGAACGCCCCTTGTATAGCGAGTTAATGTTTGGTTTGCATTAACAGGCTTAGTTCCGTGAGTGTTGCTATCTCCATAACACAGAATTACATTCATACTAAGGCTCCACAATAAATGTAAATAATACTGCAAACATATTTAAAACATGTCCACAGGTATTTATAAAAGCTAACAAACTGAGTTTCTGGATTCTTAAATTATTGATCTGCTTTAACTTTCTTTGTTTTTGAAAAATACCTATTTCTTACTGAAGAGCTTTGACAGCCTCAGCTGTGTCTAAAACTGATTTCTTAAATGGGATTGGTGTCCAGTTAAAAAGGATACATGTCTCTGAATTATCTGCACTGAGATTTGTCTTTAACAGCCCAAGCATTCCTTTAGCTTCGCGATCGAATATAGCCATTAAGTGAAAGATAAAATTCGGTGCTATTCGTGTACTTGGTCCTTTATAGCCTGCATCTTTGAGAATTTGAGCTGCAGTATCAAATCCGTTTGGTTGGGCTGTAGAGGCTATTATTCTTTTTCCAGTGGCACCAGAGTTTGATAAAGCTTGAACGTGAATATTTGCAACATCTCGGACGTCTACCATTGGAAAGGCTATTTTAGGAACCATTGGTAGTTTACCGCGCAACATTTGGTCAAGGCTCGACATTGATTGCCCGCTAATATTCTTACCAAGTGGTGGACCAAATACTCCTCCTGGATTTATAACAACAAGTTCAATATTATTAGATTTAGCAAAATCCCATGCTGCTTTTTCTGCTAAAGTTTTACTTCTAGCATAAGTATTTATGTTTTTAGCAGATATATCTGTCCAGTTTTCTGGACCAAATGTACCATTTTTCATGCTTCCGATCATTGCCACAATTGAACTAGTAAGAACAACTCGGTTCACACCCATATTCTTTGCCGCTTGAAATACACGCAATGTACCCTCAACTGCTGGTATAATCATTTCGGCTTCATTTTTTGGGTTTGCAAGCTCAAAAGGTGATGCAACATGCATAATATAATCACAATTTTTGGCTGCATTATCCCATCCAATATCTGAAGTTAGATCTAGCTCAATAATAGATAATTTTTTTGTATTAACTGAAGCGGCTTTAAGGGTTTCTAAAACCTCTTTTTCTTTTATTTCACTCCGTACTGAGCCGCGCACAGTATACCCTGCATCAAGAAGTTGTTGTGCACAATGCAACCCAATATAGCCAGAAATTCCAGTTAAAAGTACAGTTTCAGTCATAGCATTCCTATATTTGATATAAGTTTAAGCCCAAATTTCTATTTTTTCTCAAGAAAATAATAAGCATCTAGAATAGTCGAAGTCAGTCCATCAAAGAATCCTGATAGAGTGACATCAATAAGACCAGAGGTAGCGTCATCATCATGGGGGATAATACCTTCGGCTGGCTTTACAACAAAAAGAGAGCTCGGATCATTTAATAATTCCCGATAACTTGCACCTTTCCCATGCTTAAGTACGTTGATGGCTAGATAATATTGGTGAACCCTATTTGCTAAATTTGTTTTCTTGGCTTCAAGCAGTAGCGACTTTAGTTTCCGTGAAAATGGACCTCTCCTAAAATGGTGCTGCATTCGCGCCTCGAAAAGAGAAAAAGTGTTTACAGCATTCAATTCAAGCGCAACGGTTGCTTTGCGAAGTTCTTCAACGTGTGCGTCTGAATTGTCTTGTTCACGCATAAGGTTTAAAATTTCTACAATGCGATTTTCATCTGCTTTTGCACGGCTCTGAGCTACCGTAACTAGTTCAATTAAGCTTTGTGAAGCTTCCATTATTTATTCTCCTTAAGGTATTATTTTATCTAAAGCTATAAGGTTAAGAATGATAGTGGCTGATTGTTTATTCAGTTATTTCTATTTATAAGTTTTCATCAATTTTAACGTTTCCCATTTGCTATTTTCGTAGCGTCAGGGTGTTTTCTTAATGTAAGCATAGCCCAAATACCAAATACAGGTCCTATTGCCAGAATACTAAATGCCCATTGCCAGCCGCCTAGAAATTCTGCAACATGAGGAAGTATCCAAACTGCAACAACTGTAATTGAAAATCCAATACCCATCTGAAAGGTTAAGCTAGAACCAACCAATGTTGGATCAGAAACCTCTGCCACTGTCGCAGAAAACTGAGCACTATCTGCAATTGCTGAAAACCCCCAGATTAATGCTACAATCACAAATAATTCAGTTGGACCATTATAGAAAAATCCAATCATGATTGCGCAAGTCCCGGAAATGCTCATAGCTAAAGCAGTTGTTAAACATCTACCAATACGATCAGCTAATAGTCCTCCAAAAATACATCCTAATGCGCCAATTGCTATAACAGTAAATGTTAAAAAAGATGTGTTTTCAATACTTAAACCTGAAACTTGGGCTGCACTAGAATACGTTAAGAACCAGCCCCAAAGTGCATATATTTCCCACATATGACCAAAGTATCCAAAATTTGCTAGCATTACTGGTCGATTTTTTAGTACACTTGAAAGCTGACCCCATTTGAAACTAGCAGACTTAAATTGATATGGTCCATCCTTAAGGTTTATGAATATAGCTGCGGCTATGAAGCACGCGAGCGAAGTAGTTTTTATAACAGATTTCCAATCTAGCCCTAAATCAAAAGAATTAATGAGGTGTGGAAATGCTGATCCAATTGTTAATGCTCCAACGAGTGTTCCCATAGCCAACCCACGACACTTTATGAACCACGTACTGATATATTTCAACGCAGTTGGATATACGATTGCAAGTGAGGCACCAGTGGCTAATCGTGAAGCAATAACAATAGTAAAATTTGTATCAAACAAGATTAGTAAATTAGCTAATCCTACACAAATAGCACCCAAGGATAAAAGCCACTTTATGGGCCAAATATCGGCCAAAGCAAATAGGCTAGAGACCATTGCCCCTATTACAAAACCTCCCTGGACTGCATTTGTTAGCCAAGCTATTTGTGAGTTGTTAAGTGTTAAAGCAATACCAATTTCAGCGGCTACTGAAGTAGTAGAAAACCATGTGGATAATGTAAGTACAATTCCCAAAGCTGTCATGCTTAACGCAAGAAATTGAGATTCTTGATTTTTCATAATCTTAAATTTCTTATTTTGATAGTCACGTTGTATCCCTTTGTCTGGGGTATGAGGTACAGTTTGAATCTTTATGAATAATGTATAATTTGGAATTATAAAGTTTATTGTATTACACTTGAAGTTGCTGAAAACTTAATTCCCATGGAATAAAAATATAGCATCCATTAAAATGAATTGAAAAAAATGTTAACTTTATTTTACCCATAGAAAATTAAATGAGGTAAAGTATTTACTAAAAGGTTGAGGCCATAAATACAAAACCCTATGCCTACAAAAGCATTTAATGGGCGGTATAAGAATAAATATACTATTGCAGCTTTTTTTGAAGAAAAGAATATAGCAAAGATAGCGTGGCCACAAAATGATGCTAATGCAGAAAGTATTATAAATGCTGAAATATTTATTAAGCTTTCTGTAATTAATGGAAAAAGAGAAATCACAGTAAGCCAAGTTGTTAAAACTTTTGGGTTAGTCATCATAATCAGAAATGCTTGCCAAAAGGCTGACCTAAATGACTGATCTTTGATACTTACTATTTCATGCTTTTTTTCAAAAGATCTTTTAAAATAACGATAAGAAAAATATAAAAGTAAGATGCTACCAATAATTATGAGGCTCTGATTTGCCAGAGGAAACCGTTGAAAGAAGGCTGCAGCACCAAACAACGCAGCGGTTGCCCATAGTAATATTCCTAAGCCACACGCGGATGCACAGGCTAAACTTGTACGGTACCCAGAACCAATAGAAGTAGCTATTGTATTGAGAACGTTTGGCCCAGGGACAAATACATTAAGTAAGAAAAAACCAAGAGCAGGGAATAAAATGAGGAAATCCATAACAGCTATCTATTTCTTTTTTGGGCGAGCGCATGGTATTTCTAACATATCAAAGCCTTCAAAACATATTAGATTCTAAGTGTAACAGAAAATACTTTTCCTCAATAAGCTTTAATTCATCATGCTAACTAATATAATCATAGCTAAGGAATATAACGCTATACCACTACCAATCAAAAATGTGGCCCAGTTTTTACTTACTGTTGCAGTTGCAATCGATTTCATTTGATACATTAAATCTGGCCAAGTGTAGGAAACAAAATCACCTTGCGTAAAGACAGCTTTTATCTCTCCATTTTCATCTACAACAGGCAAGCGTCTAAAGCGTTCGTTAGACATTATTCTGAGCCAGTCGATTAAATCATCAGTTTCACGTGCTAGGCGCGGGTTTGGCGTCATAATGTCTTCTACTAGAGTTTTCTGCGGATCTAGTTCTTTTGCCACCACTTTGTTCATTATATCTCTCTCAGTAGCGACACCTATAACCTTTTGGTCATCATCAACAACAATCACCGCACCGTAGCTTTTTGCCGCCATTTTGGTAACAGCATCAAATACACTAATTTTGGGGGAGCAAATTAATGGCTGTTGTTTAAGCTTATACTCAGGTCGATCCATTAAACGGTTGCCTGGTCTTACAGCCTTTTGTGTCATAATCTGTTTCCTTTAGATGTTTATTTATATACTGATTTAGTATTTTATCTTCATATTGCAAAAAGTTGTATTATTTACACGCATTATTTTAACCAATTTATTCACAATAATATAACCATCATTAAATTGCATCCTTTAATTGTGGTTATCATTTAAAAAGATGAATGTAAGGGGCCAACAACAAATAATTGTAAATCTGCCACATTAGTTCCTGTTGCTCCAGTAAGAATCAGATCATCAGATAGCTTCAAGGCATTGTAGCTATCATTATTTTCCAAAAGTTTATTTATATCTCCTCCAGCACAACGAATTTTATCTAGTGTGAAGTGGTCCACTACGCCGCCAGCAGAATTGGTTGGGCCATCTATACCGTCTGTACCACCACTTAAGAAGCACCATGGGCGACAAAACAATCCCTCAGCTTCTATTGCAAAACGGAGTGCAAGCTCTTGATTGCGGCCACCTTTCCCATCACCTTTTATCTTCACGGTTGTTTCGCCACCAAATGCAATTGCAAACGAATCTGTTTTGTTTAGGGACTTCAAAGTGTCTATGATTTGATTAACTGCAGCTTGGACATCGCCCATTAAAGGTTTGGTTATAACAGTTGCGCCTACTGCCTTAGCCATTGCCAATACGCTATTAGAATTACTTGCTATTAGGTGAGCATTAATACTTTCTGTAGGGAGCTTTGGAATAGACGCATTTTCTAGATATAGTCGAATCCTTAATGGTAACTTTGTAAAAAGCCCTTTGTTTATCATTAAACGCCGTGCATCGGCTACTGAACCTAGGGGAGCTATACTTGGACCACTGCCTATCACACTTAAATCGTCACCCAATACATCTGAAAGAATATAGCTATGGACTTGCGCTGGTGCAGCAAACCTAAGAACACCTCCACCCTTCAAGCGTGAAATTGATTGACGGACTAAATTCATTTGATAAATATTTAAACCACTTACTAATAAGATTTTATTTAAATGTATTTTATCATGTAAGCTTATTTCATTAACTGGTGCTGGTAATAATGCGGAGGCGCCACCACTAACAAGCATTATTATAATATCAAATTTTGTAGCTTTTTCTAGGCGGGAAATAACCTCTCGCGCAGCAAAGAGACCCTTTTCACAGGGTACAGGGTGGGATGCACCCATTACTTCGCACCCTTTAACTGGAATTACATTTTCAAAATTTGTGATGGCGATCGCATTAAAATTTGAGCCTTCAGGTAATTTTTTAATAAAATAATTTGCCATTTTACAAGCCGCTTTTCCAACAGACACTATAAAATAGCATCCATTAGATTTAATTTGTGGAATTGGTTTCCTATCTAATATTCTTTTCAAGGCAACTTCTGGATCAGCAGCTGCAACCCCAACATTAAAGGCTTCCAATGCGCTTTTTCTAAGTGCAGCTGTTGCGTTGACTTTTGCCTTCTCCATTAATTAGTTGCTATCTGGTTTGCCTTTGCAACCAAAACCTCTGCTTGCCTAATGGAAGCATAATCAATTAAACGCCCATCTAATGAAACTGCACCTTTACCCTCTGATGTTGCAACTTTCATGGCTATTAAAATACGATTTGCTTTTTCTACCTCTGCGTTTGAGGGGCTCATTACAGTATTAGCAAGTGCAATTTGACTTGGATGAATAGCCCACTTGCCTTCACATCCAAGAACTGCAGCGCGTTTTGCTGCAGCAATATATCCTTCCGGGTCAGAGAAATCACCAAAGGGCCCATCAACAGGTCTCAGCCCATTGGCGCGTGCAGCAACAACCATTCTTGAAATTGCATAATGCCACATGTCACCCCAATGCACTTCTCGAGAATTATCTTCTTTGGGATCTGTTAAAACAGAATAATCTGGATTTACGCCACCAATATTTGTTGTACGTGCTCGGGTGCTTGCAGCATAATCTGCAACACCAAAATGTAAGCTCTCATTTCGCTTAGATGCGGAGGCAATTTCGTGGACGTTTTGCATACCCAAAGCAGTCTCAATAATATGTTCAAACCCGATACGTTTTTTGTATCCTTTTGCGTCCTCAATTTGTGTCACCATCATGTCAATTGCATAGACGTCTGCGGCGGAACCAACCTTGGGTATCATGATTAAATCTAGTCGCGATCCGGCTTGTTCAACAACATCAACAATATCTCGATACATGTAGTGTGTATCTAATCCGTTGATACGAATAGACATCGTTTTTGATCCCCAATCGAGGCCATTTAAGGATTCGATAATGTTTTTTCGAGCCTGTTCTTTGTCTGCCGGTGCTACCGCATCTTCCATATCTAAAAATATTACATCTGCATCAGATTTTGCAGCTTTTTCAATCATTTGAATGTTACTACCAGGTACCGCAAGTTCACTTCTATTTAGACGTGCTTGGGCCGGTTCTATTGTTTGAAAGCTCATTTATTTTTACCCCTATGAATTATTGTTTCTTATAAGGATATATTTGAAAGCAGGAAAAATAGGTCTATGTCAACATTTTTTTATGTAATTTATGAATTTAGTTTGAACGAAGTTCTGTTCCACCTTCAGGGTCGTGAAGTTCATCTAGCCGCCGTGAGTAGTAAAATGAGATGGCTTGAGAGCGATTTTTTATTCCAAGTTTTTCATAGAGATTTGATAGATGAAACTTTACAGTATTAATTGAAATTAATAGGTTATTTGCGAGTTCTTGATTGGTTGAGCCATCAGCCAAGGATCTTAAGATTACGCGCTCACGTTTTGTAAGCATAAAAAGTGGATCGGCTTGTAACTCGCGAACGTCCATAAATGGAAAAACCATTTTTCCAGCAGCAACTGTTATGGCGGTTTCTAACAACTCATCGACTGTCTGTTCATCACTGCAGAACCCTGCCGCTCCTGCGGCCAAAGCACGCCGTGAAACATCCCGAGAATGATTTTGTGAGTATATCAAAATTTTGGGAGCTGACGGATTTTCACGTAAAACCTGAATTATTTTTTCACCTCCAAGTTGTGGTAAGCTCCAGCAAACGATGCCTAGGTCAACGGGTACACGAAGCACAGTTGATAAAAAATCTTCTGCGGTAGTCACTGTTGAGATGAGTGAAATACGTGAATCAGAAGAAAACTTTTCTGACATTGCTGATAAAATCATCGGATT
>Ga0115003_10002049_pt1 | contig 17061 bp, 32 predicted proteins | sample ArcticOcean_MG_C_7_FD_88736 | JGI IMG/M metagenome (GOLD analysis project Ga0115003, IMG submission 88736) | Marine microbial communities from western Arctic Ocean - ArcticOcean_MG_CB11_88 | ecosystem: Environmental > Aquatic > Marine > Oceanic | place: Arctic Ocean: Canada Basin | collected... | reverse complement strand
TATAGTACGAGGTGCACTACTTTTATCATTACTGTTACCATGAATTCTATGAAGATTGAGTTTTTACGATATCTGAAGGTAGAATGAGGTATTAATCACGACCACGTGTAACGACTTTATCGACTTCATTCTCCTCATTATGTGAGAAATCTACGTTATTGCATTTTCTACATAGTTTATAACCACCATCGGAAGTTGATATCGATACCATTAACTCATTGCATTGTCTACATATCATAATATAAGGATTTTATATAAATATAACTATCAATAGAAAAATCCCCCTCAAATTTTTTTTGGCGACTCTTCGAACCCCCCACGACAAAAGAACGAAAAGGGTGAGTAGGGTTATAAGGGATTATAAGGGATTAATGGTCATAATCATCATCATTGTAAGGAGTAGGTTTATTTGTTGATATAAAATCATCTACACCATCCTCAAGGTGGTCTTGGTAATCATCAAATGAGGTATCGTTACTACCACTACATATATAGCTTTTAATTCCTACCATCCATGACCATTCGGGTTTTATCATATTATTGTTGTTTTGAGTTCCCTATACGTTCAAAGGGGGTTCGATTCGTTAGTTATTTATCAAGTCTTATTCCACAAAATACTGGGAATCTCAATGAACCATCATCGGTTGTTTCAAAATACCTTACTTCTGCTGTTTTACCTATGTACTCTTCCTTATTAGATAAATACTCTTCTCTTTCGGTATGCGATAATCTTGCACCTGTTTTAACTACTTTTCCTTTATATTCTACCCAAATTGTTCCATGAGTTGGAATTGCATCATTTGGTGTTATATCCACGATTGGTACTGAAACATCAAAGAATTTCTTATATTTTAATAAGTTATCACTTCTACCGTTCATCTTATATCCATTCGAACCCCATCTTAACATCACACCTTCATATCCCAATTGCATCATGTTACCGTAATAGTCTTCTAATTCCTGTGGATTGTTGATTTCTACCAATGGTACTAGTTCGATATGTTCTTTACCTTTGATTATGGATTTGAGTTCATTATACCTCTCTAAAAAGGGTTTATCTGAAATCATATCATATACATGGTATTTTACATTCTCGGTGATTCCTTGTCTATATTTCTTAATTATAGACATATTCTCTTGAAATGTGTTACCATGTGCATACAATTCTCCATCAATATATTCTGTGATATTATCCAAATCTTGTTGGATATGTGGTAATGTAGTAATTTCTTTATTTGCTCTTGATACTAATGTACCATCATTACCCAATCCTCTCATACCATCGAGTTTAGGTTGACCGTAACAAGGCCATTGAACTTTCTTTTCCTTTTTGAAGTAATCATGAGCCAACATAGGTAGAATTACCTTAACAGTTTTGGCTTCCTCCATCGTTTTGAAGTATCCTTCTCTCAATTTCTTGAGTATCAATGCATCTGCTTCTAATTCCGATTGAGTTATTTCGGTGGTTTCGTTTACCTTACCTTGGTTCTTTGGTTTACACAATTTCTTATGTTCTACCTTTTTACCATCTAATAGACCTGATGTTTGTATTAGATATCCATCTGTGGATTCTATTTCTAATACTCTCAACTTTCCTTTACTATCTAACTTGTATATCTTCATATCTTTATAATTTTACAATAATAAATATAAGTAATGGCGGTTGCATGGTTAGTAAGTCACCCGATTGCTTTTTATTAACGTGTAAGCAATTAAACATTTCTACTATTTTTATACCGCCACATACTCATATTCTAAACGTTGTAAATATACGAAAAATTAATGATAAATCCTAATTAAAATTGGATTATTTACCTCTACCGGCTTTCTTTACTCCTGCTCCACTCTTCTTTCCACCACCTTTGGATTTAATCTTATTATTGGTGTTCTTATCACTCGTTTTATTATCGTTCTTATTACCGAAAAATTGACTTCCCATATTATTTTGTTTTATCTACCGGCAATACTGCCCATAGTATTAAATAGATTACTAGAGATGGAGCAAATACTGCTAGTATTCTCCATATGATTGGGTCTGTACCTGTATATTCTCCTATACCATGACAAACTCCACCAAGATATCCCTTGTTTTTAAATCTGTGTAATCGTTTCATTATATTATTGTTTTTGCATCCCTCCGTAAAGTTGCTGATGTCAGCCATATTATTACCGAATACCTAATTCCTTTTTTTAATAAAGTTACTTCATGTTCTACTCCAGAATCAAATATTATACAATTTCCTCTTTCTCTTGAAGATACCACATCACTTACTATCAAATCTCCTCCTTTATAATCTTCTGAATTAGATAATTGTATTGATATTGATTTTAATCGATGGCTTTGTCGTCCACCTCTATCTATGTGTTTTACAAAAAAGCTTCCTTTTGTGTATTTTATTATTTTACAAAAAGGCAATTTTAACATTCCAATAGGTTTACACTTAGATAAAATCATATCACATATTGTAGGTTCTGTGATTTGTTGCTCCACACAAGTTCTAGTACTGGATTTGTGATAACTTATATCACCACCAATAGACACAATCTGTGACTTAATCCAGTTATCTTCATTTACTGAATTTAGTATTTCATCACATTCCTCGTGTGTAAATAGAACTTCTTGTTTCATTACATATTTATCCTTTAGTTTTTAGTACATCTATTTTTTCTTGTAGTTTTTTCATTAATTCCTTGTTTCCTTGTCCTACCTTTGCATTTTCAATAGCGATACAATTCGTTAGATTTTTAATAATCTCAGTTCTTCGTTGTTTTTTAGTAAGTTTTTTATCACTCACTCTTTCATGTAAATTGCGTGGATTATTTGTGTAGAAATCTTTCATAGTTGTTTTTTTATATTTGAGTTGTATATTAAATCTATTATTTCTTTAACAATAGAACATTCTTCATATCTCTCCAGCTCTTCCAAATATTCAAGAAGGTCGTATAACTGAGTTATTGGTATTAATGCAATTATAGTTCTTTTGCGAATCGTTCCTGATTTGAAACAACCTAACATCCATTTTAGCGATTTTATACGCATATCATATATTGCCGATTTATTATGTATCGGTATGTTTCTATAATAATATTCTTCAGGTGTCATTTTTATATATAATACAAATATACGAAAATTAATTCATATATCCTAATTTATCTTCGATTAAATATATCATTAAAGTGGTCCATGAATTTAGTTTCACCTTGCTTTTGCTTACACCTACAAACACTACCACCGGTATCTGTTTGGCATTTACAGTTCTCTTTCATTCGTCTTTCTCTTAGATTTAAAGATAATACCTTTTTTTCTTCTTTCATTATTTCAATTTGTTAGTTTTTCTAAATACAAACATTGCTCTTGTTTCCTTCAACTTGTTTGCCCACAATATATGAGATTCTTTTGTGGGATGTTTTCTTGGTAAAAAACCACCACCCTCTGTTATTAAATAGTTATACATTGTGTTTTCGGTAAAATCTTTTGGTAAGTTTTTCCATGTATAATCTAAACAAGTTTGATACTCATCTCTACCAAAACTATCTATTTTACCAATTCCTTGTTCTACTGATAAATCATATTCATAAAATGTGTTGTAAAAATTAAACCCTATTCCATTCAAATCCAACCAACTGCTTAATGCAAGGATATGATTAAATGTTCTGATATATGATGGTAGGTCTTGTGTTTGGTTTAGAACAAATTCATCTTCAGTTGATTTATCTTTGTCATCATCACCCCATTTATCATATCCCTTCCATAATCTTTCTTGTTGATAGGAAGTTCCATTCCACCACTCAAATCGTGTTGGTGATGTCCATCCTATTGTAACAAATATATCTTTTGAGGTTACCCATCCACTCTCTTCACTCCAACACTCACCTGTTTCTAACCAATGAGTTACATCTCTCATTGTTTGTCTATATATATAATCATTTGATACACCAGCAGAAGAATTATTACAATCAATCATACCGAGTTCCTTGGATAATATACCAGAAAATCGTTGAGTTTCCTTGTTTTCCAACTCCGCTCCCCATACTACGGAATCTCCGTTTGAGTATAATATTGGTGTTTTATTTTGTTTCATATCAATTGTGGTGTTAATTTGTATTTTGTATCTACATGATTTATTGTTATATCATCAAACATAACTTTATATCCATGTTGATTTGGATGCCATATTTTCGAATCATTGTATCCATTTTTAAGAACAAGTTTCTTGGATTTTCCTTCGTTTGCATACTCAAATTTACATGGGAAAGTATGTCCACATTCCCATATACTATATTTTGTATCTGGTCTATAATTTTCTAATTCATAATCGACTAATTTCTGCCAATATGATTTATCATTATATGTAATATACTTCGTTTTATCTACCTCATATAATTCATTAACGAATTTCTTATCAACATATGATTCAAATAAATCAAAAAATAATATATTAATACCATGGGCCTTACACCATTTTTCATAAAATAAATAGTTTGATTGTGCAATATTTTCATGAACTGTTTCATCAAAAACAGAAATCAGATGATCTCTCATATATTCTTCTGAAACTTCTCTTTCAATTTTAGATAATCCTGAAAGATGTTCTTTATTAATTCTACCATTTTCTTCACCAAAAATAGCTTGTTTCTCAAACGATAATTGAGAGAGTATTGGGTTATTATTATTAATAAGATTTCCAAAGCTAAAATTTATGGCTCTAGAATTATCTCTATATTTGGAAGTGAATCCAAATAATATCAAATCAGTATCAATAAATGAAGTAAAACGTTTATTAAATATTTCAAACATCGTGTAGTTATCACTTCCTTGTGAGCCGTAATTTATTATTTGAGAATCAGCTAATCCATATTTTTCTTTAAAAAATAGATTCCATGAGTTTTTCTTTCTCCATCCACTAATTGTCTTTTCATCCTTACCAAATCCTCTATCTTCTCCAAATGGTATAGTTGGTTCAGTTAGTAGAGGATTTTCTCCTTCAATATATTCAGAATATGTACCCTGTCCTTCTATCCAAGAATCTCCAAATAAGAATACTCTATTTATATTTTTCATATATTTTCTGATTTCTTAAATCTTTATATTTCGTATCACTACCACATGGTTCGTTATGATCTTGTATTTTATCTGAATTAAATATCTGCAATCCACGTTGAGCTGTTTCTGGACTCATGTACATATGCCATCCTATACACTCGAATTCATCTTCGGTGTACATTTTGTTTTTATGTCTTCCATCATATATCATTGGCCTTGCCCATTCGTTGAATTTAGAATCATTAGTTAAAATCATACCACCCTGTCCAATATTTAGGATTTTCTTTAAGTGGAACGATAATATCATATACCCATCTTCATATCCTTTACTCATATCTTTCGATAAGGCAGTTGCGGCATCTATAATCTTAGTATCACCCAATGGATATAAACCGTTCCATTTAATATCTTTGAATTTAGGTACATTACCACTTAATATAATTTGATTTGGTACTGAAACGTATGTATGTGCAGGAATTTCTATCTCCTGATTTGTTATTTCAAGATAATGTAAAACCAATCTAATAGCATTTGAATTCGAATCACATGCAATTCCATGATTATATCCACAATAATTTGATAATTCACCTTCAAAATGTGTAACCCAATCCCATGGGTCATTTATTTTATATTCTATTGTCATTTAAATGGCCTTTTCGAGTTGATTGGAGTTCTTCAATACTTACTATTTTCGATGAAATTTTAATAAAATCATGCCAACTTATTGTTGGTATATTGTGTTCTAATATAATATTTCCAAGACGGAAATGTGCACGCAATTCACTTGGAACTATTTCAATATAATTAATAAATTTCTTTATTATATTCATATTACCAAATATAAACTGGTCATCTATCCAATGATGATTCATAACTCCTCTTTTTACAATTCTATCACGTGATATGAAATTACCATCTCCAGCATCATTTAGATATAAAGTATCTTCTTCAAGTTTATAGTTTAAAACGTTCTGCCAATTACTAACTGTATCGGTTCTATGTAAAATAACCTTTTCGTATTTTGTTTCATCTACATGATTAATTGCATTTTTCCAATGATAATACATCTTTGCAGCATTTTCAAATTCTATAAATTTATTAGAATCTGTTGTTAAAACAGTTGCATGAGGAATGTATTTATAAATTAAATCAATTTGTTCTTTTGTTACATCTGACCATGTAGAAATTATAACATCTACCTTATCTAAATCAAGTAATCTTTCTAAGATTAAATCAAATGTTCTATATTGTCCAAAAAATATTAATAAATCTTTTTTCATTTTATTTAATCATTGATAATAATTCTTCTTTAACAAATTTCTCCATCATTGGTTCAGATGGATGTCCCCATCCATTTTCTTGAACCTTGAGGTATTCTTCATATGTTATGTTTGGAGATTCTTGAAATACATCTACACCATCGATTCTGTTATCAATAGTCCATTCAAGTAATCCATTGTAATTCTTATAATGCCAATGATTTGGTCCATCAATAGGAACTTCATCAAGATATGGTTTGAATATTTCATATTGTTTCATCCATATAGATTTACTTGGTATATCTGAATCATTACCAGGTGCACCAAAATGATGTTCGTATGCCTCATCTGAGTATGGATTTCTCATACTCATCCAATATGTATTAATTCCACCATCTTTACAAAATCTTTCCAAATGAGACCATGATTCCATCCAATGAAGTGATTGGTTTAATATATTATTCCAATTGATATCCAGTTCCCAATATTTAACTGCATTTTCTATACCTAAGAATTTAACGGCAGAATCTTCACCATCCGGTGGCATATATCCTCCTGTTAAGAAAAAACATCCTTTTTCTTTATCCCAATTTTCAGTATAAACTAAAGTATGTCCGTATTTTTCTCGATCCTCTTCTGTGAATTTGTGTTTAATCCAAGTTGATTCCCTATTTGGGTCAGACCATTGTCCTATCAATATTATATCATTTGAAGATATTCCTTCACTTATCAATCGTTTTGCATGATATAATAGAATCCTACAAATACTAACATTATCATTCGTTGCACCACCATAATTTAAAACTTTATAATCATTGCCGATTTCTTGTTGTAAGTAATATGGCCATGATTTTCTACCATCATGTATTTCATTAATATTATTAGGATTTAATCTAACATTATTTGTGAATGAACATCCTGTTGTTAGTATGTATTTCATTATTCTTTTATTTTATAACCATAATCTTCTCCACCCTTTCCTACATAATGGCCATCCCAATTTTCATCTTCGTGTAATTTATGATGTGAATATTCATTTGATTTATAAGTACTTCGATGTGGTGGATTATCTTTATCATATTCTGATGTTGATATGTAATAAAAGAACCTAATAGCACATCTACCATAGATATTATCTGGTGCATTTACACCACTTACTTTGTGATATGGTCCTTTATTTATATTTTCATTAATTACCAATCTATTAAACTTTGGTGCTACTGATTCTATTAGATTTGATTTTGGATTGATATCTATATTATCATCCCAATATTGTATATGCCCTCCCCATTCATCTTTCCAATCGGGTGTTATATAAAGAAGAGTAGATAGTTTTCTATGAAGTCTCAATCTATCATTCCAATTAAAATCATAATGACAACCTAAATCTTTACCATTTCGTATGATTGAATACCCTGCTCCAACTAAATGTGGGTCTGGTAATAATCCTACAATACCTGTCATTTGTTCTAATTCATATAAGAACTCTCCACTATGCATTATATCATAGGTTACTCTATGTGCAGTTGGTAATGAAATTAAATCATTAAATTCTTCCATACGAGAACCAGCACGAGTAAATACAGTCCATCCACCTTTTGGTGTATTCTTACATTCTTCATAAAGTTTATTTACAGTTTCCTCATCTAAGAAGTTATCTATTTTGGTTCTACCAAAACCCCACTTAGATTTGGTTTGTTCCCACTCTGATTTTTTATTTATCATAACCTAATTGCATTATGTTTTGTTTTTAACCACCTATCCGTATAATCAAATGTTAGGTTTCCAAAATATTTTTTACCTTTGATATAAATATGTTCTTCAAAGAAATCCACATATACAGAATCATGTGGATGATTACCAAATCCCATGATATTACCATCAGGTGGTATATCCCATTCGTTTGCTCCACTTAGATAAGAAATGTTACCAAATTTTTCCATTGCAAACTCATCAATTCCACCAAATTTATTATGAAATACAAACTTGGTTAAATCAACACACTTCCAAAGCTTTTCTAAATAATCTGATTTATTTTTTAAATCTGTAAATGTATCATTCATTAAGAATGAAATGTGTTCTATATTTAATGAAGTTAGAAAACTTTGAGTATCTACAATACATTGTAAATAATGTTCGTATCTATCTATTGGTTTATGAGATATGTGGCAATTGTTTTTATATTCACTTAAATACCATTCTATTTCTTTATTTTCAAAATAGGTTAAATCATCAACATCAGGATTTGTATAAACTTTATTACCAATAATAACATTTAATGATTTCCATTTTCCTATAACTGGAGATGTTGAAGGTGTCTTTGTACAATTAAATTTATTATCTAAAATAAAAGTATCTTCAATATGATCTGAATCATTTAAGATATCATTACACAACTCACTTGGTATTTCTGTAAATAATCTATTTGGCTGAGACCATTCTATAATAGTAAAAATGTTATTTGGAGCTACTCCTTTTGATAATAATTTAGAAACAGTATAAATAACACTTCGTTTTTGGTATTCTGCACCAAATGAATCACAATGTAAATCTATTACTTCAAAATCAGTATCGTTTCCTTTTGTGAATTCCTTCATTGAACGAAACATAACACCATAACTGCAGCCTGTGTTTATGATGTATTTCATATTATATTATTCTACCGTTGACCATGATACTTCCCATTCATTAAATTCATCAGCTATACAATCTATCTTGTAATCTTTTCTACCACCATCTAATTCTTGTATCTTATTTTTTGCTGTATTTCTTATTCCATTCAATCCATGAGTTAACATTAATTTGTTACCAACATCTTCTCCATTTCTAGCATTATCTTCGTTATACCAAATATGTGAATTCATTTGAGATACTACAACCACTGCTCTGATGAAATCTCCATCAACTGGTGGCTTTTCTTTGAGTATTTCGTTAATATCATGTACTATTTCGGATATTTCCTTAGCATATTCCTCTTTATGTTCAGGAATCTTTACTTCTTTTAACTGAACGATAGATAATCTATCTATCAATTCTCCTAATGTTGGTAAGTATTTTCTCATCTATTCTTTCGTTTCCAATGGTTATATTCTTCTCCTATCATATTAAGTACCTCAGCTTCCGATTCGTAGTAATGTCCTCTGGTTTCAATAAGGGTGATAAGTTCTCTAACTTGTAATACTACTTCTTCATTAATTTCTAAAGTGTTTTCTCTTAACCAAGTATCTATTTTCTTTATATTCTTTATTTGTTCTTTATCTACAAATGTTGCATTGTTTCTCATATCGTTGTTACTCCACGTTTTTGTACTACTAATGTTGCATTATCGTTAGCTAATTGAATGGATTTATCCATATCATTACTTTGAATATATTCATATACAAAAGATGCCATCCAAGTATCACCTGCTCCACTTAAATCTCTAACTTCTATTGAATTATCAACAGGATATCTTTTTTCATTGTACATACATCCTCGTTCAGACATAGTAACAATTAGTTTATCTTTCCACTCAGAATAAACTGCTCCCTTTTCAAGACAATTATCCCACTCTACTTCATTCATCTTAACAAATGTATAATCTTTGAAGTAATCTCCACTACCAATTGTTTTTTTAGTATCAATAAAAGATATCTTAGAATTCTGTCCTATTTCTTTTATGTTATCATACGTTAAATATCCCTTATCATAATCAGCAACAATAACTGCATCATATGAATCAAAATCTACCTTACGATAATCAAATGTATTGGAAACCTTATCATTACCATCTACTCTGAGTAACATTTGGTTTGATTTGGTTTCAACGTATCTTGTTTTTATAATTTGTTCGTTGTTAGTAATTAGTTCAGTTTTTCTAACTCCCAATGCTCTAAGGTTTTCAACAACGTTTCCAGCCATACCTTGATTGGTTATGGTTTTTGATGGATTGAATACTGGTATGGGTGCTTCCGGACACAATCGAATACAACTACCATATACAAAAATATCGGTGCAACTATCTCCTATAACTAATATCTTCAAAATGTATTATCTTTATCTAATTTAACTTCTAATTTCTTAATTTCTGCACACATTTCATACCGCTCTTCTTCAATTGCCCAATCCATGAGTTTTTCCAATGTATCCCATACACCTTCCATTTCTACAAAGAAATCAAATGCTTTCTTATTTCCTCGTATGGTTGCCTCAACTCGTGCAAACTGTAATTTATCTATATTTTCGGATATAATTGTTTTACAACATTCAAACATTACAGGCATAAGAGTTTCCTTACCAATACCCTGTGTCCAAACTTGTATATCATCATCACCTATATATACATGAAGAATGGTATCTTGTTTCATATTATAGTTTTATACCAATTCTAACTGACTCAAGTCCTTCGTGCCTTTGTTCTTCTTTATAAATACTTGTTATTGTCCATGTAGTTTGTAAGAATTTAATATTACCACCAACTGTCAAACAAGGGCCACCCTCGAAATCAAATAATGATATTACTCCTTCTTCTGATTCGGATTGTCTTGAAAATTCAGACTCTCCCATTACTCTAAGAGATGTTGCGTTTATTTTCTCAATAACTCGTTCATCTCCGTATTTGTTTTTAATAATTTCCATCTTTTATTTGGATTGATTATAATTTAATTTATGCCAACTTTATGTCCTTTAAGATAGGATTCGATTATCCATTTACTCTTAGTTCCATGTAGTTTATAATACAAATTAATGTATTTTTTAGTACTCAACATCTGTTCTCTATTTTCAGTTGTTTGTATAACTTTTATAACCTTACGTAAAATTGATGTGACTACCATATTAATATATATTAGTTTAATTAAAATAAGTGTTTTATTTACCTAAATCTTTCCTTATATCATCCTTTACTACTCGTAGATATTTTGCTCTTTTCTTTGCATCCACAAATGGTACTGACCAGAATTGTTTTGTTTTAAACCACCTATTTAGATTCCATCCAAATACAAATGTATAAACTCCCATTACTAATCTTAACTTAACTGAATTAAGGTATAACGTAACAACAGGTAACATTGGTGCACCATGTGTAATATATGTTCTAACTTTCTTATCACTTAACTTTGGTTTAGGATAAGCATACTTACCAAACAATGGTACAAAGTTATATGCAAATCCTGGTGTAAGAACTTCATCGAAGAATGTTTCCATCTTTGGTGTCATTCTAAACCACCAAACAGGTGATACAAAGTATATGTGTGTTGACCAAGTAATTAGTTTCTTATATTCCTTGATTAATTCGTCTCTATCTCTGTGTAGTTTATCTTCATACACATCGATTATCTCAAATACCTCAGTATTCTTTTTTAATTGCCTTATAATAGTCTTAAATATCCCATTGTAACAAAATGATTTTTTGTCAGGATGACCTATTACTACTAAATGTTTAAAATTTCTTTTCACTTCTAATTATTTCTGTTATTATTTTAAAGTTTTCAAATCCAATTGCTGCGTTTTCTTCCCATGTATCAACATTTCCATCATCACTAACCCATTTATAAGATTTGAATGGTATATCACGTTGTTTACATACATACGCAAGTGCATATGCCTCCATATCAACTATATCACAATAATCAATCATATCCAAGTATTTCTCTGCATAGTCTGTACGAGAGTTATCATAGATTTGGTCTGTTGTAAATAACTTTACTCCACTATCTGATAATTTTATTTCACAATCATTATTATCAGGAGTGCACCCGTATTCAGCAAATGGTCTTACATCTATATTATTATATACAGAACCAACTTCAATAACTTCACCCACTTTGTGATTTTTTAAATTACCACAAGAACCAAAGTTTATAACTACATCAGGTTCTTCATTCCAAAGAATTTCGGTTAGATTTGATGCTGCATTTATTTTACCAATACCAACTTGGAATATTGGAATACCGTTTAGTTCTTTCAATCCACCATGTTCTAATGGAGTTGCTGATACTAATATAATTTTACTCATTTATTTGTATTTTTTCTCGTATGTCAACTAATAAATCCATTACTTCTTCCAAATTATGTAGAGCATCGGATGCATCACAATAGTCTTGACAACATATTCCTAAATTACTATACACTATTCCTAGTTTAGTATCTATTTCATCCCATTTTTTCTCAATATCCATGTTTCAATCGTGTAGCTGATACTAATATTATTTTACTCGAACCCAAGTTAATGCATCGAAATACTTACTAAGATTCTTCTGAAGTTTTTTGTATTCATCATACCTATCTGAACGATTTGCTTCTGATTGTGCTTTTTCCAAAATAACTTCTGCTCTTGTTTTAGCTTCGATTACTACATTTTGGAAATTACTTTCAGTATTCCCAATATAACTTAGGTTTCCTGATGATGTTGTTAAAGTCATTGATGATGCATCCACTGCTCTATCTTCAAATAGGTCCTCTACATCTTGTTCAAACTCTTTTGATAAAACTAAATACCTATTTACTTTACTAATTAATTTTTTTGTTTTCATTTTTATTTATTTAATGTTTCTTTCAACAATGGCTTTAGCATTGCATGAACTTTATCAAAACCATGTTCTCTCATGGCATCTGATATGTCTTTACATATAGTTGGTACAAATCCATAGATATTATATGTTTTTTCATACACTTCTACAGCATGTCTACCTGCTTCATCATTATCAAAGAGAGTTATTACTTTTTTGTATTTCTTTTTTAAATGCTCTATTACGTGTGGCTTAATCATAGTGTTCTCTGAATCAGGGCTAATAACTTCTAGGTTATAACCCATACTCTTAAGACACATGGCGTCTTTAAGTGAAGAACATATAACTAAATATGGTTGATCAAATTTAAGTTGATCTTTACCTTGTAAATATGACTTAGCTTTATAAAATTTGTATTTTTTACTATAAGGTTGATAAATTTTATAAACTTCACCATTTTTGTCAAAGTAACCATAGCACCATTTACTACCAATTGTTAGCTTTCTTATTTCACCTGAGTCATCTTTGATAAGATTGTAATAATCAATAGGTTTTACATTATACATGCTAAGCATGGTTTGACCTATTCTAAATGATAACCAAAACTTTCTATCTTCAGTAGTCCATCCTCTTTCTTTAATGAAATCAATTTCCCACTTACTTTCTGGTTGAAATTTGTGTTGTATATAGTCTGATGACCTTACATGCTTATTATAATCTGATACTATTCTTGTCATAGCATCATGAAATTCCAGGTTAAGAACTAACTTAACTAAATCTATTTTATTACCACTTTTTCCTGTTGAAAAGTCTTTAAACTTATACTGCATAATAGATTTATCTACATATATGCAAAAACTAGGAGTACGTTCATTAGGATTAAATATTGATTTAATCTTTATGTCTTGTCCTGTAAGTTGTTCAGGAAGGTCTAAGTAATATTGAAAAATCCAAGTGCTTGGTACGTCATGTCCTTCTCCTACAATATTTTTTGTGTTAAACATAAACCAAATGTATTAAAAAGAAATGGGCCCAGCAATATACTGAGCCCACTCTTTTAATTAAGGATATTATAATTCAAAGTCAGATCCTGCAGTAGGAGCCGGTTCAAAATTACTTGCTGGAGTTGATTCTTTCTTTTCCATCCCTCTGAAATGGTTCTTATCACCACTATCAAAAGTAATTAAATTAGAATTTTCCGTATCCAAAGCTTCTAATGGTACACCCATTCTGTTTCTTTTAGGTAAAAACAAATCATCATTTACATAACCTTCTTTGTTTTCCCACTCACGTGCACCTAAGCATGCGTTGATATAACCAGTCCCAGAACAAATCTTTGCAGCTTTCATCATGAAATCTTCAATAGTATTTGCCTGAATAGCATCAAGCTCATCTCTCTTATCAACTACTTCTGATAAAAATACCATAGCTTTCAATACTTCTGTATCTCTGCTAATTTCATTACCATTTGCTAATGTAGCATCTTTAAATGGATATGGAGAAAATCTTACTCTACCTACTTGACCTTCAAACTTAGGTCCATTAGGATTATTTACATCTTTTAAGAATCCGTTGAATTCTCCGGTAATTGGTTCACTTTCTACATGCAATGTAATATTGTATGCGTCCATATCATATGGTGTTTGATCAAATGTAATTGAATTGATCATTACTTTTTGATTTCCTGTTCCAATTACTGGTTTTGTTCCACCTGTTCCGGCAGACATGTCTTTAGTACTTAACATAATTTTTGATTTTTAAATTAATTTATTTGTTGTATTCCTCAATACAACTTATTACGAACTGCAGGTCATTTGGGATAAATTTATCCTCAAACATACCCATTGGTGATTTACATGTGTTCTCTCCATTGTTTTGAGTTTCAAAACCATATTCAAGTTCACCATCATCTAATTTATTTACTTTACCAAACAACACTATTGAAAATAGACCTTCTAAAGTTAAAGTGTTATCTATCATTTTACCGATAGTTTTTGCTTTAACTTTTCTGTTTCCATTTAAATCAGTTGAATCTTCTGAGTGAGTTAAGAAAATAATATTTAAGTCTTCTCTTAGATCTTTAGGTAACTTAGCAACCATGGCCAAGTTAGCAGCAATCTGTGTAAACTTTTCATATCCTTTCTCATGTGCTCTATCAAAATATTCAAAAGAACTCATATATTGCCAATCATCAACTACAATAGTTTTGATATGGCCCATCTTATCACTTACATGCTTCATTGCTTTAATGATACCAGGTGCAGTAGCTGCAGATGTTAGATTTCCTTTTGGATGATCTTTTGTTATCTGAGTGTACTTGCCCTTCCAACCTCTAAACGGTAAAGGTTTGTTAGCTATATTTATAATGAAAGTCTCTTTTGGATCTAATGTTCTGATTGAGGTAGACTTTCCTGTCCCTGAATCAGCAATAACTAATACGCTGTTTGCCATGTTTACTTGTTAAATTTATTTATTACTTTGGTTAATGTTATTAATGTTTGATTAATCTCTTCAAGTTTATCAATTAATGCAGTAGGGCTAATGCCATCTGGATTTGGTAAGTCAAATAATGTAGTTGTTGACTTACTTATTATAGGTTGAATTGGATGATTATCATTTCTTGAAGTTACATCATTTATAACTTTTAATTCATTTACTGGAATAAGATGTCTTTGAAATCCAGAACCAGATGTAACTAGTTCATATTCTGCTTTCCAATGAGGATTATATTTATGTAAATATAATGTTCTTTTTGGATCTTCTGAATCATAATCTATACTAACAAATTCAGTATATATGTCTTCCTCTTTTTCTAGCTCACTAGGAAAGAATGATACGTGTAGTTCATCTTTTCCTTTTGGTCTATAAGCCATCTTTGGTATATATTGAGCATTACTATTACCTCCTATTTGAAAATAATTTTCATGTTCTTCTCTTAGTTTTACAACTTTAGTTTTACGTTGGTCTGGTGTCAGTCCCATATTTTCTATTTTTAATTTTTTAGTGCTTATCATCTGCGTTCTTGTTGTCCTGGTGTAGCCATTTCTGCAATTTGCATTTTCTCAAATTCTGCTTTGAAAAAACTCATTCTTGCATCACCATTCCTAGCTTTCAAGAAATGAAGTACCAAGGTTCTATCATTTTCTATAATATATCTATCAGGTCCATAGAACCTAATCTTTTGTTTTGCTGGCCGGTTAATACCAATCAACATATCTGCATGTTGTAACATAGCATCTGATCCAAATATATCTGACTCAAGAATATAATTACCATACTTACCGTCAATTGCTCTGTCAGGGTTATCAATATTTCTATTAAGCTGTGACAATGCAATAAATAAACAAGGGTAATCACGTTTACATTGTGTAAAAAATTCACCTAGTTCAAATAACATATCTAATGAGTTATTCTGATAAGGAGCTCTTTTTACAAGCATAGTGTGATCTAATGTAATAATTGTTTTCTTACCTTGATGTTTAACCATGTAAGCATCAACTTGCTCACGCATTTGATTAACAGTCAAAGGTGTTGATATAATATCTACTGGGTACTTTACACGTTCTTTTGCATACTGATGACAACTAGTCATTACATCTGCACCTAATACAGAACCTGCACTACACAGTTCTTTATATGTTTTACCAGTAATAGAACTAAATTCTCTAATAGCTGATGTTCTACCAACCATCTCAAATTGAAATTCTAATACTCTAAAATCATCATTAGGGTTAAGCATAAAAGACTCACGTATTATCTGATCTTTAATCAGAGTTTTACCTGAACCAGGCCTACCACCAATAACAGTAAGTGTATTCCATTCTAAACCGTCAGTTGCAGCATCATTAAACTTGGGCCATGGAGTATATATTGATTTCTCAGCTCCTGTTGACCTAGCATACATGTATTTAAGTGCATCATTGAAGGCTGTGTATTGGCCCACCCATGCTGGTGTTGGTTTACTCATTACTTTGTAGTTTTTGAATATATAATGCTGCATCCATAAGTTCTTCTTTTAAGTGCTGCAAAAAATCATCTTTGTTATTATCTTGTAGTGTTGTTTTATATTTATCTATACCAACACAACTTCTTATATCAAATTCTTTCTTTAAATCTTCTACTATTTTATCACTTTTACTCATTACCTATTATTTTTTTTACGTCTTTTATATTATCTTTAGCATCATAAAAGTCCATTTCTCCACCACCATTATCATTTAATATTTCAGAAGCCTCACGAGAATTATCCATAAGCCATTCCATATAATAT
>Ga0115003_10002043_pt1 | contig 17113 bp, 16 predicted proteins | sample ArcticOcean_MG_C_7_FD_88736 | JGI IMG/M metagenome (GOLD analysis project Ga0115003, IMG submission 88736) | Marine microbial communities from western Arctic Ocean - ArcticOcean_MG_CB11_88 | ecosystem: Environmental > Aquatic > Marine > Oceanic | place: Arctic Ocean: Canada Basin | collected... | reverse complement strand
TTAGAAGCAAGATATGCCAGCGGATGTACCGTTATTGGTTTTAAATCTAACTCTGGTGAGTATATTGTAAATCCTGGTGTTGATACACTTTTAGAAGCAAACTCTAAGTTGTTTGTGTTGGGTAAAAGAGAACAAATTAGTGCTCTTAACGAACTATTAAATCTTTAAATGAAGAAGATTTTAATTACAGGAGCTAATGGATTGTTAGGTCAAAAGTTGGTTTCCCTTTTATCCAAGAACGAAAATTGTAAGCTTTTAGCTACCGCTAGAGGTGAAAGTCGTTTCTCTATTCCCGAGAATGTATCTTATCATACTCTAGATATCACAAATGCGGAAGACTGTAAAAGTCTCGTAGAGGAATTCCAACCACATGCTATTATTCACGCAGCAGCGATGACGCAAGTGGATGCTTGTGAAACAGAACGAGAACTATGTGATTCTATAAATGTTGAGGGTACTCGATATGTTATTCAAGCAATTGGAGACCGAAAGACACACTTTGTTCACATTTCTACAGACTTCATTTACGAAGGTGATGAAGAGGAGTACTTCGAGGATTCTAAAGTCAATCCACTTAGTTATTATGGGGAATCGAAATGGAAGTCTGAACAACTTTTTAAGAATGTGAAGTTCCCATATTCCATTTTAAGAACGGTATTAGTTTATGGGGTACTCGAAGATTTAAGTCGCTCTAATATTGTCTTATGGGCAAAGGGTGCTTTAGAGAATGGACAAGAAATAAATGTTGTAGACGACCAATATAGATGTCCTACACTTGTCGAAGATTTAGCTTTAGCTTGTTTACAAGTTGTTGAGCAAGAAGCGATTGGGGTTTATCATGTTTCGGGGAAAGATTTTCTCAGTATATTAGAGCTCGTTTTTCAGATTGCAGACTATTGGAACTTGGATAAATCATTGATTAATTCCATTGTTACTTCAAGTTTAAATCAGCCTGCAAAGCGTCCTGCAAAAACAAAATTAAACATCAACAAAGCAATACAGCAATTTAACTATCAACCAAAAAGTTTCCGCGAAGGATTGGCCTTGGTTGATGAGCAATTACAAAACCTAAAACCACAACAATGAAAAAAATATTAGCTATTTTGTTATTATTCCCTCAGCTATTAAGGGCGAAAAATACTGCAAGCGATACAATTGATTCACTTTTTGAGCCTATTGTAGAAGTCTTGGGGAAGGTGATATTCTGGGAGCCTTTTGCAGGAGTTCCTATTGTTGTGGTCTGGCTAGTTGTTGGAGCTGTATTCTTTACTCTTCGAATGAAGTTTATCAACTTCAGAGGTTTTAAACATGCCTTACAGTTAGTTCGTGGAGATTATGATAATCCAAACGATAAGGGTGAGGTTTCGCACTTTCAAGCTTTAACAACTGCACTTTCGGCAACTGTTGGTTTAGGGAATATTGCTGGTGTTGCTGTTGCTGTATCGATTGGTGGCCCTGGGGCTACTTTTTGGATGATTGTTGCTGGTCTTTTAGGTATGTCTTCAAAATTTGTGGAATGTACGCTTGGGGTTAAATACCGTAATATTGACGAAAATGGTGAAGTTTCCGGTGGACCAATGTATTATTTGAATACAGCATTTCAGAAAAGAAACATGCCTATTGTAGGTAAGATAGTTGCTGGACTTTTTGCTATTCTTTGTGTGGGTGGTTCTTTTGGTGGTGGAAACATGTTCCAAGCCAATCAAGCATTCTCTCAATTAGAAGGTCAGTTTTCTATGTTACAAGGGAACGGAGTTTATTTTGGCTTAATCTTATCTATTTTAGTAGGTGCTGTAATTATTGGTGGTATTAGGAGTATTGCTAACATTACGGAGAAGATTGTTCCTTTTATGGCCGTTCTATATGTCGGGGCTTCTTTGTTTATTCTCGTACTGAATTACGATCAAATATTTGAAGTGTTTGGAATTATATTCGATTCTGCTTTTTCTGCTGATGCGGCGAAAGGTGGTTTTGTAGGGGTTTTAATTCAAGGATTTAAGCGCGCAGCATTCTCCAATGAAGCCGGTGTAGGTTCTGCTGCAATTGCCCACTCTGCAGTAAAAACGAATGAGCCTGTTTCTGAAGGAATCGTTGCTTTATTAGAGCCGTTTATCGATACGGTTGTAATTTGTACCATGACTGCCTTGGTGATTATCATTACAGGTCACCATACAGGTTACGACTTAGAAGGAGCGCAATTAACTTCATCGGCTTTCGAATCGGTTATTTCTTGGTTCCCTATGTTGCTGGTAGTAGCGATTTTCTTATTCGCTTTCTCTACAATGATTTCTTGGTCTTACTACGGATTAAAAGCTTGGACTTATTTATTCGGTCAGTCTAAATTGACAGAGTACTCTTATAAGTTATTGTTCTTGATTTTTATTATTATCGGTTCTTCAGTGAGTTTAGGTGCCGTAATCGACTTCTCTGATATGATGATTTTAGCGATGGCATTCCCAAATATTTTAGGTTTGTATTTAATGTCGGGTGAGGTTAGTGCTGATCTAAAAGATTATATGGATCGTGTGAAAAGCGGTGCGATTAAGAAATTTAAATAAAGATTAGTTTTAAATTAGACTAAAAGCTCTTCCTAAACAGGAAGAGCTTTTTTGTTTACAAGACTTTCCTTAATTTACATCCATATAATAATAGGATATGAAATCGATATTTAAATATTTGTATTTTAATAAAAATGAGCGATTGGCATTATTAGTTTTTCTTGTTGTTTTGTTACTCGTAAATGTGGGCTATCAATTATTAAAGACTTCAAGGTCTACGGTAAATTATAAATTATCTGATAGGTCTATTAATTGGATAGATACAAATACACATAAGCTCGAAAGTGCCTTTCATATAAAGAAACCTCAGAAGAGTAATAGTAAGTCCATTTCAAATAAAATCGTCACACCAGCTCTTGTAAATATAAATCTTGCTGACTCCATAGAATTTAGAAAACTAAAAGGCATTGGTAAAGTATTCTCATCACGTATAGTACGTTATAGAAATTGGTTAGGGGGTTTTTATTGTAAAGAGCAATTATTAGAAGTTTACGGTATTGATTCCGTGTTGTATCAACGTATATTACCTCATTTGAAAGTCTCAATTAATGATCTGAGGAAGATAAATGTTAATACCTGTAGTAATAAGGATTTGTCTTCGCATCCTTATGTATCGTATAAAATAGCAAAGTCTATTCTTAAATATAGAGAGCATCATGGGGCTTATAAAAGTATAAACGATCTAAAGCGTATTCCCTTGATTGATGAGGTATTATTCCGTAGAATTGCATACTATTTAGAATTAGAATGATGGAAGCTGAACTGAAGCGTGTAATTCGAGATTTCCCTGATTATCCAAAGCCCGGAATCATTTTCAAAGACATTAGTCCTATACTAATGGATATGGATTTATACGGTCAGGTAATTAGTACATTTGCAGAACGTATTCGCGAAATGAATATTGATGCAATTGTAGGGATTGAGAGTAGAGGTTTTTGGTTTGGACCATCAATAGCACATCTATTAAACATTCCTTTTATCCCTATTCGTAAGAAGGGGAAACTTCCTGGAGAGACCTATTCTTACTCTTATGATTTGGAGTATGGCTCGGCAACAATAGAAGTACAAAAGGACAGTTTACCTAAAGGTACTCGAGTTTTAATTCACGACGATTTATTGGCCACTGGCGGTACAGCGAAAGCAGCAGCCAAACTGGTGAATCTAGCAGGAGCCGAAGCAGTAGCTTTTGCTTTTTTAGTAAACCTCACCTTCTTAAATGCGGAGGAAGATTTAAAGGCTATTTCAAATAACATAATATCACTTGTAAATTACTGATCATGGATTTTTCGTATTCAGAAACACAGAAAATGATTGCCGAAACTGTTCGCGATTTCGGAGCACAACACATTAAGCCTTTTATGAGGGCTTGGGATGATACACAAGAATTCCCAGTTCATGTATTTAAAGCTTTAGGCGAATTAGGTTTGATGGGCGTTTTAGTACCCGAAGAATTTGGTGGTTCAGGTTTAGGCTATGACGAGTATGTTACGGTAGTCGATGAGATTTCTCAAATCGATTCTTCTATAGGATTGTCTGTGGCCGCACATAACTCTTTATGTACAGGTCATATATTGCAATTCGGAACACAAGCGCAAAAGGAAAAGTGGTTGCCAAAATTGGCTACAGCTGAACATATTGGTGCTTGGGGTTTAACAGAACACAATACAGGTTCTGATGCTGGTGGTATGAATACGACTGCAGTAAAAGAGGGTGACGAGTGGGTGATCAATGGAGCTAAAAATTTCATTACACACGCTATTTCTGGTGATATTGCTGTAGTAATCGTTCGTACGGGCGAAAAAGGTGATTCTCACGGAATGTCTGCTTTTGTTATCGAAAAAGGTACGCCTGGATTTAGTTCTGGTAAAAAGGAAGATAAGCTAGGAATGCGAGCTTCAGAAACGGCTGAGCTAGTATTCGACAACTGTCGTATTCCAGAAGGAAATTTATTGGGTAAAGTAGGTGATGGTTTTGTTCAAGCTATGAAAGTGTTAGATGGTGGTAGAATTTCTATTGCAGCATTGTCGCTTGGAATTGCTAAAGGAGCTTATAAGGCGGCTTTACAATACTCAAAAGAAAGAGTTCAGTTTGGTAAACCAATTTGTGAGCATCAAGCCATAGCTTTTAAGCTAGCTGATATGATTACTGAGATTGACGCATCTGAATTATTGATTTATAGCGCTGCCGATAAAAAGAATAAAGGTCAGAAAATGACTAAAGAAGGAGCGATTGCTAAGTACTATGCATCCGAAGTTTGTGTAAGAGTTGCTAATCAAGCCGTGCAGGTATTTGGTGGCTATGGTTACACTAAAGACTTCCCTGTAGAGAAATTCTATAGAGATGCTAAGTTGTGTACTATTGGTGAAGGAACCTCAGAAATACAGCAAATTGTTATTTCTAAATTGATCCTAAACGAGTAAGGATAAAATTTTGGGCTAAAAGATGGTTCATTTGTTTGTATCCTAAAACAAATTTGTATATTTGCCATCCGAAAGAAGAAAAAAAACAACAGCATAAATAAGTATAGACATGATTATTATTCCTGTAAAAGAAGGTGAAGCTATTGAAAGAGCTTTAAAGCGATTCAAAAGAAAGTTCGATAAAACGGGCGGAATGCGTCAGTTACGTGCTCGTAAAGAGTTCCTTAAACCTTCTGTTAAGAGAAGAAAGAAGATGATTAAAGCTGCATATATTCAGCAGTTAAGACAAGCTGAAGAAGCTTAGTCTATATTTTATAATATTTTAAAACGCTTTTGTGTACTTTTACACAAAAGCGTTTTTTTTATGCAAAATATTCAAGCATTTTTAGATTACCTCCAGTTTGAAAAGCGATACTCTCCTCACACTTTAACTGCTTATAGGACAGATTTACTTCAGTTTAATGAGTATTTAGCAAGACTGTATGAATGCTCTGCGATTTCTGCAGAGGCTGTTATGGTCAGGTCGTGGATGATGACTCTTATTGAAGGAGGTTGTTCCAAGAGGTCGTTAAATAGAAAGCTTACTTCGCTTAGGCAATTTTACAAATATTCTTTGCGTAACAATCTTATTGACTCAGACCCAATGCTTAGAGTCGTTTCTATGAAGGTAGATAAAACCCTTCCGTCTTTTATAACTAAAGATGAAATGACTTATTTATTAGATGTGAAAAAATTTACGAACGATTTTGAAGGCGTACGGAATAAAATGCTCTTGGAGCTTTTTTATTCCACCGGTATTCGTCTTTCAGAGTTAATTGCATTAAAAGTAACTGATGTAGATTATGTAAATAAGCAAATAAAGGTTTTTGGGAAGCGGTCTAAAGAACGAATTATTCCTTTGTTAGATTCTTGTCTAGACAGCTTGAGGTTTTATGTTGAGTCTTACAGGTTTGAAGTTGTTAAAAAAGATGTGAGTTTGTTTTTAACTAAGTCAGGGAATGTTTTGTATCCAAAACTTGTTTATAGAATAGTGAATTCCTATCTTGGTAATGTAACTGGGGTGAAGCAGAAAAGCCCACACATACTAAGGCATGCTTTTGCAACACATATGTTAAACGAAGGTGCTGACTTAAATGCTATAAAGGAAATTCTTGGGCACTCCAGTTTAACTTCTACACAGATTTACACTCGTAGCTCTGCTGAAAGATTGAAAGAAATATATAAACAAGCTCACCCAAGGGGCAATTAAATGGAGGATGTAGTATGAAAGTAGAGTTTCATTCAGTGAATTTTACCGCAGACGTTAAATTACTAGAGTTTATTCAAAAGAAGATGGATAAGTTGGATGTGTTTTATGATAATATAGTCAATGCTGACGTTTATCTGAAAGCAGAATCCTCTCCAGGAACAGAAAATAAGTACATCGAGTTAAAAATAAGTGTTCCAGGAAAAGAATTAGTAGTTAAGAAGCATGCGAAAACCTTTGAGGAAGCCGCTGATTCTGGTGCTGAAGCCCTCAGGAGGTCCTTAGTTCGTTACAAAGAAAAACAGAATGCAGTAGTGTAGAAAAAAAAGTGAATCATTACTTGTAGTACAGTTTAAGTTTTTTAAATTTGCAGTCTCTTTAACGGAGGCTGCTTTTTTATGCAGTTAAAATTTAAAGAGAATTGCCGATGTAGCTCAGCTGGCTAGAGCAGCTGATTTGTAATCAGCAGGTCGTGGGTTCGAGTCCCTCCATCGGCTCTTAGTTCTTTAAAGTATTGAATTTAGTTTTGGGGTGGGATACTCAAGCGGTCAACGAGGGCAGACTGTAAATCTGCTGGCTTAGCCTTCGAAGGTTCGAATCCTTCTCCCACCACTATTATTATAAGCGAGAGTAGCTCAATTGGTAGAGCGTCAGCCTTCCAAGCTGAGGGTTGCGAGTTCGAGTCTCGTCTCTCGCTCTAGGTTACTACACGAGGTAGTAACTTTTATTTATTAGTTTTTAATTTTTAAGCTATCTTATCATGGCAAAAGAAACTTTTCAAAGAGGTAAGCCGCACTTAAACATTGGTACAATTGGTCACGTTGATCATGGTAAGACAACTCTTACTGCTGCCATTACTTGTGTCTTGGCTACCGACGGTTTAGCTGCAAAAATGGATTTTGAAGCAATCGATAACGCTCCTGAAGAAAAAGAGCGTGGTATTACAATTAACACGTCTCACGTTGAGTACGAAACAGAAAATCGTCATTACGCTCACGTTGACTGTCCAGGTCACGCCGATTACGTAAAGAACATGGTTACTGGTGCTGCTCAAATGGATGGTGCTATCTTGGTAGTAGCTGCGACTGATGGTCCTATGCCTCAGACTCGTGAGCACATCCTTCTTGCACGTCAGGTTGGTGTACCTCGTTTAGTTGTATTCATGAACAAAGTGGATATGGTTGACGATGAAGAATTGTTAGAATTAGTAGACATGGAAATCCGTGACTTACTTTCTTTCTATGACTTCGACGGTGATAACACTCCAGTTGTTCAAGGTTCTGCACTTGGTGCATTAAACGGTGAAGACTCGTGGGTTGCTACAGTAAAAGAATTAATGGCTCAAGTTGATACATGGATTGAAATGCCAGTTCGTGATGTTGAGAAAGCTTTCTTGATGCCTGTAGAGGATGTATTCTCTATTACAGGTCGTGGTACTGTTGCTACTGGTCGTATTGAAACTGGTGTTGCCAATACTGGTGATACAGTTGATATCCTAGGTATGGGTGCTGTAGTTGGTCTACAGTCTACTGTAACTGGTGTTGAAATGTTCCGTAAAATCTTAGATAGAGGTGAAGCTGGTGATAACGTAGGTCTTTTACTACGTGGTATCGAGAAATCTCAAATCAAAAGAGGTATGGTAATCTGTAAACCAGGTTCTGTAACTCCACACGATAAATTCCTAGCTGAGATATACGTATTGAAGAAAGAAGAAGGTGGACGTCACACTCCTTTCCACAATAAATACCGTCCTCAATTCTACATCCGTACCACTGATGTAACTGGTGAAATTATTTTACCAGAAGGAACTGAAATGGTAATGCCTGGTGATAACTTAACTATTACAGTTAATTTAATTAGCACTGTAGCATTAAACAAAGGTTTACGTTTCGCTATCCGTGAGGGTGGTAGAACTGTAGGTGCTGGTCAGGTTACTGACATCCTTTAGTAAAAGGATCACTTTAGATAAACAAATAAAAGAGTGAATTCCTTTTTAAGGAGTTCACTCTTTTCCACACGGGTATGGTGCAATGGTAGCATGCCGGTCTCCAAAACCGTTGATGGGAGTTCGAATCTCTCTACCCGTGCCGAAAAAACTTAAAAAAATGAAGAAGTATATTCAAGAGTCGTTTGACGAACTTACAAAAAAAGTTTCGTGGCCTACATGGGCTGAGCTTCAGTCGAGCACAATATTAGTAGCTATTTCTTCTGTTATCATTGCTTTAATTATTAGTTTAATGGACATGGGCTTTGATAGTATTCTTACTGAGTTTTATAAAATATTCTAAAACTGTAGAAGGATAATTTGATGGCTGAGTTGAAGAAAAAATGGTATGTGGTTAGAGCTGTTTCTGGACAAGAAGCAAAAGTGAAACTATATATAGAAAAGGAAATAGAACATTTAGGGATGCAAGATTATGTTGCCCAAATACTAGTTCCTACAGAGAAAGTTTACCTGATTAGAGATGGTAAAAAAGTAAGCAAGGAAAGAAATTTCTTCCCTGGTTATATAATGGTTGAAGCTGCCTTAGTTGGTGAAGTAGTGCATGTTATTAAATCGATTACTGGTGTAATTGGTTTTTTAGGTGCTACTAAAGGTGGAGATCCAGTACCGCTTAGACTTTCTGAAGTAAACAGAATTCTAGGTAAAGTTGATGAACTTGCTGAATCTGACGAACTAATGAATATTCCATTCGTAGTTGGTGAAACAGTGAAAGTATCAGACGGTCCATTTAATGGATTTAACGGTATGGTAGAAGAAATTAACGAAGATAAGCGTAAGCTATTAGTAATGGTGAAGATTTTCGGAAGAAAAACACCACTGGAACTAGGCTTTATGCAAGTTGTAAAAGATTCATAAAAACTTAAGTGTTTGTTTTGGGTGACCCGTATATAAAGCTTCCTAACCCAAATTGAAAACATTTATTAACTAAGTAAAAACAAGAATAATGGCAAAAGAGATAGTTGGGCTCATTAAATTGCAAGTTAGAGGTGGTGCTGCTAACCCTTCTCCACCAGTAGGTCCTGCCTTAGGTGCGAAAGGTGTTAACATCATGGAGTTCTGTAAGCAGTTTAACGCTCGTACACAGGACAAAGCTGGAAAAGTTTTACCTGTTGCAATTACTGTTTACGCTGACAAGTCATTCGACTTTGTAATAAAGACGCCTCCGGCGGCTGTTCAATTAATGGAAGCAGCAAAAGTTAAAAAAGGTTCATCTGAATCAAACCGTAAGAAAGTTGCCAAGGTTACTTGGGATCAAGTTCGCGCGATTGCTGAAGATAAAATGCCTGATTTAAACTGCTTCAAAGTTGAATCTGCAATGAAAATGATTGCTGGTACGGCAAGAAGTATGGGTATCACTGTAACAGGAGAATTTCCTTCTGCTTAATCTTACTAAGACATGGCAAAGCTCACTAAAAAACAAAAAGAAGTTGCTGCAACATTTGATGTAGCAAAATCATACAAACTTTCTGAAGCGAGTTCAATCGTGAAAGAAACTACATCTGCAAAATTTGATGCAAGTGTAGATTTAGCTATCCGTTTAGGAGTTGATCCGCGTAAAGCGAACCAGATGGTTCGTGGTGTGGTAACACTTCCTCATGGAACGGGTAAAGACGTAAAAGTTCTCGTTCTTTGTACTCCGGACAAAGCAGAAGAAGCGAAGGCTGCAGGTGCAGACCACGTAGGACTCGACGAATATGTTGCGAAAATCAAAGAAGGTTGGACTGATGTAGACGTTATAATTACTATGCCTAGTTGCATGGGTAAATTAGGTCCTTTAGGTCGTATACTTGGACCTCGTGGTTTAATGCCAAACCCTAAAACAGGTACTGTTACTATGGATGTAGCAAAAGCTGTTAAAGAGGTGAAAGCTGGTAAAATTGACTTTAAAGTTGACAAGTACGGAATTGTTCATGCTGGTGTAGCAAAAGCATCTTTTGATGCTGCAAAAATTGCTGACAACGCAAACGAATTAATTCAAACAATTGTCAAGTTGAAGCCAACATCTTCAAAAGGTGCTTACATTAAGAGTATTACAATGTCAAGTACAATGGGTGCAGGTGTAAAAGTTGATTTAAAGTCTATTTAAGACTTAGCTAATCTAAATACCTTAGGGTTATGACAAGAGAAGAGAAAAAACAAGCCATCGATAAACTTACCGATGTATTAGCTGCAAGTAAAAATGTTTACTTAGCCGATATTTCAGGTATGGATGCTAACCAAACTAGCAAGTTACGTAGACTTTGTTATAGTAAAGGAGTTGTACTACAAGTAGTAAAAAACACTTTATTAAAGAAAGCTATGGAGTCTTGTGACAAAGACTACGACGAATTGTACGATGTTCTTAAAGGGAACACTTCAATGATGCTTTCTGAGACTGCTAACGCACCAGCAAAAGCAATCACTGAGTTCCTTCAAAAGAACAAAGGTGCAGAGAAACCTTTATTTAAAGGTGCCTACGTTGAAGAGTCTGTTTACTCCGCAGATCAATTAGCAATTCTTGAGCAATTAAAATCGAAAGAAGAGTTGATCGGAGACATTATCACGTTACTACAGTCACCAGTGAAAAACGTAATTTCTGGCCTACAATCAGGTGGAAATATACTTACTGGTATATTAAAGACTTTAGAAGAACGTGCACAATAAATAGTACGCACTCGATTACCAAATAAACGAATTACCAAACCTAACAAAACACACATATCATGGCAGATTTGAAAGATTTCGCTGAGCAATTAGTTAACCTAACTGTAAAAGAAGTTAACGAATTAGCAACTATTTTAAAAGACGAATACGGTATCGAACCAGCTGCTGCTGCAGTAGCGGTTGCGGGTCCTGCAGCTGGCGGAGACGCTGCTGAGGAGCAAACTGAATTCGACGTTATCCTAACGGCAGCAGGTAGCTCTAAGCTAGCTGTAGTAAAATTAGTTAAAGAATTAACTGGTTCAGGTCTTAAGGAAGCTAAAGGAATGGTTGACAGTGCACCAGCTGCAATAAAAGAAGGTATTGCAAAAGACGAAGCGGAAGCTCTTAAAGCTCAATTAGAAGCTGCAGGTGCTGAAGTAGAGTTGAAGTAATATTCCTTACTTTAAATACTCAAGGTTTAGACTCCGAACTACGGTTCGGAGACTAAACCCTTTTGTGCTTTAGAATAGTCCACTTATTTTTCATTTAAATTTTTGTCCATTGGCTCAGACAAAATCAAACGAAAGAATCAGTTTTGCTTCCATCAAATCTCAATTAGAGTACCCAGATTTTCTGGATATTCAATTGAAGTCATTTGAGGATTTTTTCCAACTGGAATCAAAATCTGAAGACCGAGAAAACGAAGGTCTGTTTAAAGTATTTAGTGAAAACTTCCCGATATCGGATACGAGAAATAATTTCGTACTCGAGTTCTTGGATTACTTTGTTGATCCTCCTCGTTACGTACTCGACGAATGTATCGAAAGAGGTTTAACTTTCAGTGTCCCACTAAAAGCTCGTTTAAAGCTTTACTGTACGGATCCTGAACACGAAGACTTTGAAACAATCGTTCAAGATGTATATCTTGGTACAATTCCTTACATGACTCCTAGAGGTACCTTTGTTATCAATGGTGCAGAGAGAGTTTGTGTATCGCAATTACACCGTTCTCCAGGGGTATTCTTTGGACAAAGTTACCATGCAAATGGTACAAAATTATATTCTGCCAGAGTAATTCCTTTTAAAGGTTCTTGGATAGAATTCGCAACCGATATCAATTCTGTGATGTATGCGTACATCGATCGTAAAAAGAAGTTACCTGTAACAACTCTTTTACGCGCAATTGGATACGAAAGCGATAAAGACATTTTAGAAATCTTTGATCTTGCTGACGAAATTAAAGTTAGTAAAGCAGGATTGAAAAGAGTTTTAGGACGTAAGCTTGTAGCTCGTGTTCTAAAAACTTGGTTCGAAGATTTCGTGGATGAAGATACAGGTGAAGTTGTATCTATTGAGCGTAACGAAGTTCTCCTTGATCGTGATATTGTTCTTGAAAAAGAACATGTTGACATCATTATGGAAGCGGGTGTGAAAACAATTTTGCTTCATAAAGAAAATGCGGAAGCATCTGAGTACGCTATTATCCACAATACACTACAAAAAGATCCAACGAATTCAGAGAAAGAAGCCGTTGAGCATATCTACAGACAACTTCGTAATGCGGAGCCGCCTGATGAAGAGACCGCTCGTGGTATCATTGATAAATTATTCTTCTCTGAAACTCGATATAGTCTAGGTGAAGTAGGTCGTTACCGTATAAACAAGAAATTAAATCTTGATTTAGGGCTTGACGAAGCTACACTTACCAAATTAGACATCATCTTAATCATCAAGTATCTGATTGAATTGGTAAACTCTAAAGCTGAGGTGGATGATATTGACCACTTAAGTAATCGTAGAGTACGTACTGTAGGTGAGCAGTTAAATAATCAATTTGGTGTAGGTCTAGCTCGTATGGCTAGAACAATTCGCGAACGTATGAATGTACGTGACAACGAAGTGTTTACTCCAATTGATTTGATTAACGCGAAGACCTTATCTTCAGTAATCAATTCTTTCTTCGGAACAAATCAACTTTCTCAGTTTATGGATCAAACCAATCCACTAGCTGAAATCACCCATAAGCGCCGTCTATCGGCTCTTGGACCAGGTGGTTTATCAAGAGAGCGTGCTGGTTTCGAAGTACGTGATGTTCACTATACTCACTACGGACGTTTATGTCCTATTGAAACTCCGGAAGGGCCGAACATTGGACTTATTTCTTCACTTTGTGTATTTGCAAAAGTGAATAAAATGGGATTCATTGAAACTCCTTACCGTAAAGTAGTAGACGGTGTTGTTGATTTAAAAACAACGCCTAAGTACTTAAGTGCTGAAGAAGAAGAAGACCAAGTTATTGCACAAGCTAACGCCCCAATAACACAAACTGGTACCTTTGTAAACGACATCGTAAAAGCACGTGATACTGGTGACTTCCCTGTAATTGAGCCAACCAAATTGGATTACATGGATGTTGCACCAAACCAAATCTCATCGATTTCGGCTTCTCTTATTCCATTCTTGGAACATGATGATGCCAACCGTGCATTGATGGGATCTAACATGATGCGTCAAGCAGTACCTTTATTAATACCTGAATCTCCAATTGTAGGTACGGGTCTTGAAGGACGTGTAGCATCAGATTCTAGAGTTTTAGTTAACGCTAGAGGTGCTGGTTTAGTTGAGTATGTTGATTCAAAATTAATTGTAATCAAATACGATAGAACTGATACCGAAAGATTAATAAGTTTTGATGAGGATTCTGTTACTTATAAGCTAACAAAATTCCAAAAAACCAACCAAGGTACAAGTATCAATATCCGTCCAATTGTAAAGGTTGGTGATAGAGTTACTAAAGGACAAGTTCTTTCTGAAGGTTATGCTACCCAAAATGGTGAGCTTGCTTTAGGGAAAAACATGAAGGTTGCCTTTATGCCTTGGAACGGTTATAACTTTGAGGATGCTATTGTAATTTCTGAACGTGTTGTAAGAGAAGATGTATTTACTTCTATTCACATTGACGAATATACATTAGACGTTCGTGAAACAAAATTAGGTTCTGAAGAATTAACTCCAGATATCCCTAATGTTTCTGAGGAAGCAACTAAAGATTTAGATGAGAACGGTCTTATTCGTATCGGTGCTCATGTAAACCCAGGTGATATCCTTATTGGTAAGATTACTCCTAAAGGTGAGTCTGACCCTTCTCCAGAAGAGAAGTTGTTAAGAGCTATCTTTGGTGATAAAGCAGGTGATGTGAAAGATGCTTCTTTAAAGGCTTCACCTTCTCTTCACGGTGTGGTTCTTACCAAAAAATTATTTGCAAGATCTATAAAAGATAAAAAGTCTCGTTTAGCTGATAAAGAAATTATTCTTGAGCTAGAAGCAGACTTTTCTGAAGACGCTGCTAAACTGAAAGTTAGATTAATTGAAAAATTAATTACCATTGTTTCAGGTAAAACGTGTCAAGGTGTTGTAAATGAATTGGGTGAAGTAGTAATACCTAAGGGTAAGAAATTCTCTCAAAAGCAATTAAACGCGATCGATGACTATTCTGTAATTTCTACAGATGGTTGGACAACAGAAAAAGAGAAAAACACTCTTGTAAAAGATCTAATCCACAACTTTAACATCAAGTTAAATGATCTTAAAGGGGTTCTTAGACGTAAGAAGTTTACTCTTTCTGTAGGTGATGAGCTTCCAGCTGGAATCTTAAAACTTGCTAAAGTTTATATTGCAAAGAAAAGAAAGCTTAAAGTAGGTGATAAAATGGCGGGTCGTCACGGTAACAAAGGTATTGTTGCCCGTATCGTAAGAGATGCAGACATGCCATTCCTAGAAGACGGTACTCCTGTAGACATCGTTCTTAATCCACTAGGTGTACCTTCTCGTATGAACATTGGTCAAATTTACGAAACCGTTTTAGGTTGGGCTGGACAAAAATTAGGAAGGAAATATGCTTCTCCAATTTTCGATGGTGCTTCACTAAATGAGATCACAGAATTGACTAAAGAAGCAGGTATCCCGGAATTCGGTCACACTTATCTTTACGATGGTGGTACTGGAGAACGTTTCGATCAACCGGCAACAGTAGGTGTAATTTATATGCTTAAACTGGGTCACATGGTAGATGATAAGATGCACGCTCGTTCTATCGGACCATACTCACTTATTACACAACAACCATTGGGTGGTAAAGCTCAATTTGGGGGTCAGCGTTTTGGTGAAATGGAAGTTTGGGCTCTTGAGGCTTATGGTGCTTCTAATATCTTACGTGAAATACTTACAGTTAAGTCGGATGACGTTGTAGGTAGAGCTAAGACATACGAAGCTATCGTTAAGGGTCAAGCGATGCCTGAACCAGGAATCCCAGAATCATTCAACGTACTATTACACGAATTGAAAGGTTTAGGATTAAAGATCACTTTACAATAGTAATAATTTCAGAAGGAGTGTCGAAGGACACTCCTTATAAAAACTAATTTCTTCAGGATATGGCAATGAGAAGGAGAGACAATACACCGGAACCAAAACGCTTTACTAGTATTACTATTAGTTTATCGTCACCAGAATTTATTTTGGAAGAATCTAGTGGTGAGGTTTTAAAACCTGAAACTATTAATTACCGTACTTATAAACCAGAACGTGACGGACTTTTCTGTGAACGTATTTTTGGACCGGTAAAAGATTATGAATGTCACTGTGGTAAATACAAACGTATCCGTTATAGAGGTATTGTTTGTGACCGTTGTGGTGTTGAGGTAACAGAAAAGAAAGTACGTAGAGACCGTACGGGACACATCAATTTGGTGGTTCCTGTTGCGCATATCTGGTATTTCCGTTCTTTACCAAACAAAATTGGATACCTTTTAGGTTTACCTACTAAGAAACTTGACATGATTATCTATTACGAGAGATACGTAGTAGTACAAGCAGGTGGAGCAGTAGATAACGAAGGTAATCCTTTAGAATACTTACAGTTCCTTACAGAAGAAGAATACTTAGATGCTCTTGAGCGTTTACCTCGTGAAAATCAGTACTTAGAAGATAAAGATCCAACTAAATTTGTAGCCAAAATGGGTGCACACGCTTTGGAAGCTTTATTGATGAGACTAGATTTAGATGAGCTTTCTTATACTTTAAGACACAAAGCAAATACCGAAACTTCTCAACAACGAAAAACAGAGGCTTTAAAGCGTTTGGCTGTTGTGGAAGCATTCCGTGATGCAAATACACGTATCGAAAATAGACCAGAGTGGATGATAATGAAAGTTGTTCCGGTGATTCCACCAGAACTACGCCCATTAGTGCCTCTTGATGGTGGACGTTTCGCTACTTCAGATTTAAATGACCTTTACCGTCGTGTTATTATTCGTAACAACCGTTTAAAGCGTTTAATCGAAATTAAAGCTCCAGAAGTAATTCTACGTAACGAGAAGCGTATGCTTCAAGAATCGGTAGATTCACTATTGGATAATACACGTAAAGCTTCTGCTGTAAAAACAGAATCTAACCGTGCTTTAAAATCTCTTTCAGATTCTCTTAAAGGTAAGCAAGGACGTTTCCGTCAAAACTTACTGGGTAAACGTGTTGATTATTCTGCACGTTCGGTAATTGTTGTAGGTCCAACATTATTGTTATCAGAGTGTGGTATTCCTAAGAATATGGCAGCAGAATTATACAAGCCTTTCATCGTGCGTAAGCTTATCGAAAGAGGGATTGTAAAGACTGTAAAATCTGCAAAGAAAATTATAGACAAGAAAGATCCTGTAGTTTGGGATATTTTGGAAAATGTAATTAAAGGACATCCTGTGTTATTGAACCGTGCTCCTACGCTTCACAGACTAGGTATCCAAGCCTTTCAACCAAAATTAATTGAAGGAAAAGCGATTCAGTTACACCCATTGGCATGTACGGCATTTAACGCCGATTTCGATGGGGATCAAATGGCCGTTCACCTTCCATTAAGCCCTGCGGCAATTTTAGAAGCTCAGTTATTAATGTTAGGTTCTCATAATATCTTGAACCCTGCTAACGGTGCACCTATTACTGTACCTTCTCAGGATATGGTATTAGGGCTGTACTATATGACTAAGCCTCGTAAAACCGATGAGCAAAAAGCAATTGTTGGTCAAGGTTTAACTTTCTATTCTTCTGAAGAAGTAAGAATTGCTTACAACGAAAAGAAAGCCGAATTAAATGCAGTTATTAAAGTTCGTACTCAAGTAAAAGAAGACGGACAATTGGTTACTAAAATTATAGAAACTACTATTGGTAGAGTTCTATTTAACGATGTAGTGCCAAAATCTGTAGGTTACGTTAA
>Ga0115003_10002040_pt1 | contig 17121 bp, 16 predicted proteins | sample ArcticOcean_MG_C_7_FD_88736 | JGI IMG/M metagenome (GOLD analysis project Ga0115003, IMG submission 88736) | Marine microbial communities from western Arctic Ocean - ArcticOcean_MG_CB11_88 | ecosystem: Environmental > Aquatic > Marine > Oceanic | place: Arctic Ocean: Canada Basin | collected... | reverse complement strand
TCTCGCGGCGTCTCGCGGCGATCAAACTCCCGGGGGTTGAAAAGATGCGCTCGGCTGGCATGCGACACCCATGCCGGGTCGCGTACCAAGGTCGGCGCTTATGCCCCAGCGCTCGCCCCGCCCCCATCCCACTGCGAGTAGAACTTTGGCAGGAAGAACGAAAGTCCCCGCCAACACCCAGTGGATCGAGAGCACGAGACGGGCTCCGCCGAGCACTCAGGGACCGAAGCTTGAATCACGACGAAATACATTCCTACAAAAAACGTCGATCATCATGATCCCGCACTCGAAAACAAGCCGTGGGATTTGGACAGGTTCGTACAAATCCGCGCGCAAGTTCCAACAACACTGCATTGCAACGGCATCGCTTCACTACGGCGACCCTGGTTTACGGATCAGTCCGGAAGGTTGAGATCTGTCCGCGTAAAGAGCGGTTCGAGCACAAGTCCGCGTTCTGCGAAAGCTTCGCTCGCGCCTTCGCCTCGATCGACCAAGCAAATGATGCGCGCGACTTTGCCGCCTGCTGCCTTCACGATCTCCACCGCGTCAAGAGTTGAGCCTCCAGTCGTTGTGGTGTCTTCGACCAGAGCGACAACCTGCCCTTCGCTGAAGCCACCTTCGATCTGTCGTCCCATGCCGTGCTTCTTGGTTTCTTTGCGGACGAAAAAGCCAAGCAGGTCTTCGTGACCCGGACTCGAAGCGGCGGCGCCGAGCACGGCACTGACGAGCGGCACTGCTCCCACCGCCATGCCCCCAACCGCTTCGACCGGCGTACCGCGTTGCAACATGTCGAGCACCAACCGGCCTGCCAGCGCGACCCCCTTCGGCCGCATCAAGCTTTGACGCAGGTCGAGGTAGAAGTTGCTTTCGCGGCCACTCGCCAGGGTGACCTTCTTCTGTTCGAACGATACGTCCAAGATCAATGTCAATAGTTCGGCACGGGCTTGTTCGAGAGTCAGGTCAGTCATGAAGGGGCTTTTCCTGTTAGGTCTGCGAAGGCGAGGCTTCGGCCTATCGCCGATAGGGTTGTCTATTGCTTGCGAATTCCGAGTGCGAACTCTGCGATCAAGCGTGTGTGGAGTTCGCTTGTGCCTTCACCGAACTCCAAACTTTTGGCTTCGAGGAGCAGGCGTCCGATCTCGTATTCTTCGGTGCAGCTGTAGCCGCCGAAAACTTGCATACCGTCGAGCGCGTTCTGCACTGCGGCTTGGCTCGCGTTCAATTTTGCGAGTGAGCTTTCAAGTGAGGCCCGACCGATGCCGGCGTCTTTCATGCGCCCCAACCGATAAACAAGAAGCCGTGCTTGTTCGGTGCGGGACACCATGTCGGAGACCTTCTGCTGAATCATCTGGAATTCGCCGATGGGTTGGCCAAAGGCTTTGCGTTCCATTGCATAGGGGATCGCGAGGTCGAGGCATCGTTGCGCTTGGCCGACACAGCGCGCGGCGACACTAAACCGTCCAGTGTCGAGCGCGGCGCCCAAGACGGGGAAGCCTCCGCCCTCTTTGCCGAGCAAGGCTTCGTCGGGAACAAAGGCATTGTCCATGTGGACTTCCGCCAAGTTGTCGCGCTTGAGTGTGCGCATCGGAAAATCGTTGATCGTAATGCCTTCGGTGTTGTGTGGATCAATCAAGAAGGCCGTCACACCCTTGTGCTTCTTGCTCAAGTCCATGCTTGCCACGCAAAAGAACAAGCCCGCGTATGCGGCGTGCGAGATAAACACCTTGGTGCCAGTGAGTCGGTAACCGCCTTCGACCTTCGTGGCGGTACTCGCCATATTGCCGAGGTCGGTGCCGCCGCCCGGCTCCGTGAGAAGTGCCGAGCAAAGCGTCGCTCCCGAAGCGATCCCCGGAAGCCAACGCTGCTTTTGCTCGTCGGTCCCGAAGTTCAAGATCGAAAACCCCGCGAGAGAGTTCGCAACCGAAACCGCCGAGGCCACGACCCAGTCGATCCGCGCGAGTTCTTCGCAAATGATCCCGTAGCTGAGGACATCGGAAAAAGAGCCGCCGTACTCTTCGGGGATCATCGGGCCCAGGAGTCCGAGGGGGCCGAGTTTCTGGATCAGGTCCAAGGGATACTTTTCTTGCCGCTCGTATTCTTCGACGTGGGGAAGAATTTCCTTCTCCGCGAACTCTTTTACGAACTTGCGAACCTGACGCTGGTCGTCATTCAGGTCGAAATCGGCCATGCGCTCGAGGGCTGAACTCATCATTTCTCCGGGGGTTGGCGCCCGCGTTGCGGGGTGGCACCGCACTTTAGCCTGCATTCTCGGGGCTGACCCCCTATCTGCAGGGTTTCAGCCTGGGCTCCGCTGGCCAAAAAGTGCTCTGGTAGTTTGCAGCGTTTAGGCTAACCTTCCGCCCTTCAATTCATCGCGACCGTTTGAACAGGTCGCTGCGAGGCAGTCATGAAAAAAGGCACGAACAACCGCAATCGCAACAAGTCCTCTCGCTACCGCGCAAAGCTCAAGCAGAAAAGCCGGCGCCAGCGCAAACGTGTGAACCCGGACGGGCGCAAGTATACCCGCTAGTTCGGTTCTTCCTTCGACGTTCCGGGTCCCTGGACTGCGAGCCGTTCATTCGAAATATTTCTTGTGGACAGTTCCCATTGGCGCGCTTCGCTTGTGGGCTTGTGGGCCTTTGGGCTTATCGATAAAAGCGAGATTCCGATCGGCGTCATGTGCCGCTAGAAACGGCTTCGCCTAGTTCGTCGATCGCACGGTCGAGGGCAGCGTCAATGGCGCGGTCCCACGTTGCCGCCTCTTGTCCGTCCCCATGCTCAGGGAACAAGATGCCGCGGGACGAATTCACAACCCCGCCTTCGAGACCACGCGGCCCGGGCACAAACCCCGCCACGGCTTCGGTCGCCGAACCGCCCTGTGCGCCGTATCCAGGCACCAAGAAGACGGCGTCGGGCAGCTTTTCGCGAACCGCTTGTCCTTCACCCGGATAGGTCGCGCCAACAACCACACCGAGAGACGACCAGCCGGTTTCATTTCCTTTAAGGCGTGCAGCCAACGGAGCCAATGCAGCAGCGACGCTTTGGTAGACCGTGCCGCCTTCGAGGCTGAGATCTTGCACGTCACCCGAACCCGGGTTGCTCGTCTTCACGAGCACGAACAAGCCGCGGCCGTGTGCTTCGGCGCGCGCGGCAAACGGCTCAATGCTGTCGAGACCGAGGTAGGGGTTGAGGGTCAGCGCGTCGGCTTCCATCGGCGCGCCGGGTTCTAGGAAAGCGCGAGCGTAGGCGTCCGCGGTGGAACCGATGTCCCCGCGCTTCGCGTCGAGCAAAACGAAAAAACCCATGGACCGCGCGCGGTCGCACACCCGGGTCAGAACTTCGAGCCCGCGAAAGCCCATCTGTTCAAAGAACGCGATCTGTGGTTTCACCACCGAGACCAAGCCTTCGGCACGCCCGAGCACTGTGAGCAAAAACGCTTCAACCGCGGCTGGGGTTTCTTCCGACGTCGCAGCCATGTCGCCGCGACGAAACAGCTCGGGGATCAAGCCCAGGTGCGGATCTAGGCCCAAACAAAGAGGGTGTCCCAACTCGCGTACACGCGAGATCAGTTGATCGGCGAAGTGATGGTCTGGGCTCTGGGTCATTGAATTAGGCGGTTGCAGACTAACATGACAGCGTTTTTTTCGCTCGCGGGTCACACCGAAACCCTTCGGTTATGCTCGTGCGAATGGCGAGCACACCTCTTACGTTCAAGCTCGAAACAACAAGTGGTCGCGCGCGCGCGGCGACGATGACCACGCCCCACGGCACGGTGAAGACGCCGACCTTCATGCCCGTCGGAACCCATGGTGCACTTAAAGCCATGACGACACAGCACGCCCACGAAACCGGAAGCCAAGTGTTGCTCGGCAACACCTATCACTTGGCGCTTCGCCCCGGCGAACAACTCGTTGAAAAACTTGGCGGGCTCCACAAGTTTATGGCGTGGGACAAGACGCTGCTTACAGACAGCGGCGGCTTCCAGGTGTTTTCGTTGCCCAAGGTTGAGATCACAGATCGCGGCGCGCGCTTCAACAACGAATTCAGCGGCGAGAACATGGAGATCACGCCGGAACGCTCGATCGAAATTCAGAACCGCCTGGGCGCCGACATCATCATGGCCTTTGACGAATGTACGCCCTTCCCGGCAACTGAAAAACAAGCATCCCAAGGCGTGCGACGTACGCTTTCGTGGATGGAGCGATGTATCCGCGCTCACAAGCGCTCCGACGACCAAGCGTTATTCGCGATCGTACAAGGCAGCACGTTCCAGCACCTCCGCGCGTCATGCGCCGAGGTCTTGGTTTCGATGGATTTACCCGGCTACGCGATTGGCGGCGTAAGCGTGGGTGAAGGGCACGATCTCTTGTGCGAAGTCAGCGACTTCACAACACCGCTGCTTCCCGAAAACAAACCCCGCTACTTGATGGGTGTCGGACTCCCCGAAGACCTGCTCGCGTGTGTGGGACACGGCGTCGACATGTTCGACTGCGTCATTCCCACTCGCTACGCACGTTCCGCCACGGTGTTTACTTCCCGTGGTCGCATTCGGTTGAGCAACCGACGCTTTCGTCGCGACGCCTTTCCCATCGACACTTCTTGCGATTGCTATGCGTGCACGGGCGGCATGAGCCGTGCCTACCTCCACCACCTGTTCGCTGCGAACGAAGTGTTGTCCGCGATCTTGTGCTCGATCCACAACGTGCACTTCTATCAGAACCTCATGCGCGAGGCCCGCAAGGCGATCATCGAAGATCGCTATGACGCGTTCCACCGCGACTTCCTCACGAATTATCGCGGTGGCGACGAGGAAGCGTCCCCGTAGTGGCCAACGCGGCCGCACTCAGTTGGGCGGACTCCGCCGCAGGCAAAGCAGGTTGTGCGCTCGTCGCTTCGGCGCTCTGGCTCTATTTCTTTTCGACACTGCCGCCAACGTACTTCGTTCATCTCAATGACTTTCCCGCGTACTACGGCGCAGCCATGTCTATCGCGACCGGTCATCCCGAACAGCTCTACAGCAACGAGTTCAAGTGGTTCACAAACTTGCCCGTCGTCGCGTTACTCGTTCGGCCCCTCGCCGCACTTGACTACGCACAAGCGTGGAAGTTCTTCTGGTGGCTGCAAGTCGTTAGCTTTGTGCTGACATACGGCGTGTTGGTTGCGTTCGTGCGCCGGTTTTATGCGCCGCTTAGCGCACTCCACTTGCTAGCTTCGAGCGCGATCTTTCTTTGTTTCTCGCCGCTCATGCTTCGTTGCCTCGATCTCGGACAGACCACCCCCATGATGGTGCTGCTCTTTGCTGGGGTCCTATTTGCGGCGCGCAGTGGTTGGGTGCGTGTATCGGGCGCCGTGCTTGGGTTCATCTGCGTCATCAAGATCCCACCCAACCTTTTCATCATATTGCTCGCGCTTCGGCGACGGGTCTCCCTCGCGCTGCCCGCTGCTGCCGTCGTCGTCGCAGCCGTCATGCTTTCGTTTGCTCTCTTCGGCAGCGAGTTGGTCTCGCAATTTTTCGAGCGAGTCGTGGCCGACAACTTCGGGCGCTCAGAAGCGGCCTTTAACAACCAGAGCTTCGAGGGAGCTTTGATGCGGGTCTTTACCGACCGCGGGCTCGCAGACTGGACCACGGAAGAGCGCCCCCTGCCCGTCACGATTGGCGTGGTGTCCTTGGCGTTGGCGCTTGCCGCCCTCCTCTATTTGCGCGCCCCTGGCTTTTTAGTTCCGAGCCGACTTGCACCCGACGCGGACCCCCGCGAAGGGTCCCTCGAACTCGAAACCGCAATCGGCGTTGCTGTCATGTTGCTCCTCTTCCCCGTGGTCTGGATCCACTACTACCTGTTTCTCGCGGTGCCACTCACCCTGCTTCCGTTTTGGTGGATTGCCCGCGACCTGCCCCGACCCGCCTGGCTGCTCGCGCTCCTCGCCCTGGCGCTCTGGTTCGCCTCGGGCGCGCAGAGCCATGAGAACGCCCACTACGCGGCACGCGAAACCGAATGGCTCTTCCGAATGGCACAAAACCGCCAGCCCCTCGGTGCCCTCCTGCTTGTGGTCGGGCTTTCGTTTCCCCTCGCTGAGCTCGCTGCGAGAGCACGCAACAAGTGATCTCGCGCGGCGTCGCCAGACCCGCCCCACAAAGCACGAAAACTTTCACCCAAGCCATGGCGCAGCCCGAAAAATTGAGCACCCTACCGCGCCATGGCACTTCAATGCGGAATCGTCGGTCTGCCGAACGTCGGCAAGAGCACCATCTTCAACGCCCTGACTGCGGCGGGAATTGCGGCGGAGAACTATCCGTTTTGCACGATCGAACCCAACACGGGTGTCGTCGTCGTGCCGGACAGCCGCTTGCAGCAACTCGAAGACATCGTGCAGTCGCACAAGATCATCCCGGCGACAGTCGAGTTCGTCGACATTGCGGGCATCGTCAAAGGCGCGTCCAAGGGCGAAGGCCTAGGGAACAAGTTTCTCGCCAACATCCGCGAGACCGACGCGATTATTCATGTCGTGCGCTGCTTCGAAGACGAAAATGTGATTCACGTTGACGGCTCCCCCGACCCTGCACGCGACGTCGAAACCATCGAAATCGAACTCGGCCTCGCCGACCTCGAAACCATCGAAAAGCGCCTCGACCGTGCGACACGGCAAGCGAAGTCCGGAGACAAAACCGGCATTGCAGAGAAGGAATTTTTCACCGGTTTGCTCGAGCATGTTTCCAGCGGCAACGCCGCGCGCAGCTACACCGTACCCGAACCCATGTTGGCAGCGGTTCGCGAGTGCCACCTACTGACCATCAAGCCCGTGCTCTACGTGGCAAACGTTGACGACGAATCTCTTGGTGAAGGCAACGACTATTCTTCTGTGCTCGAAGCCTTTGCCGAAAACTCGGGCGCCGGTTGCCTGCGAATTTGTGGCCAGGTTGAAGCCGAGCTTTCAGAGCTCGAAGATGAAGAACGCGACGCCTTTCTCGACGACATGGGGGTGAGCGAGCCAGGGTTGCATCGCCTGAGCCGAGAAGCCTACAAGCTTCTCAGCTTGCAAACGTTTTTCACCGCGGGCGAAATCGAAGTCCGCGCTTGGACGATTCACGCAGGCGACCTTGCACCGCGCGCCGCCGGACAGATCCACACCGACTTCGAAAGCAACTTCATCCGCGCCGAAGTGATTGCCTTCGACCAATACATCGAAGCCGGGGGCGAAGCCAAAGCAAAGGCCACCGGCATCATGCGAGTTGAAGGCAAGGAATACGTCATGTGCGATGGTGACGTCGTGCACTTTCGCGTAGGTGTCTAGTCGCGCGGTTCTATATTTTCCGTTTTCCGCATTCCCTGCACGTTTCACTGATCAAGAGAGGAAGCCGATCGCCCATGGCGAGTTACCGCGACATCTTGACTCCGGAAGAAGCACTCGAACGTTACTTTGGGGGGCCCAAGACGGGCGTCTTCACCGACGGTTCATGCGACCCGAACCCCGGGCGCGGAGGTTGGGGCTTCGCATGGGTTCAAGACGATCAGATCCTGAATAAGGGCAACGGCTTCGAACCGCAGACCACGAACAACCGCATGGAACTTCAGGCGTTGATCGAAGCCTTCAAAATTTTGCCCGCGGACGCCCAGGTCGACATCTATTCCGATAGCCAACTCTGCGTAAACACCGTCACACAGTGGGCAGCCGGCTGGGAAAAACGCGGATGGAAGCGGAAGGGAGGCCCCATCAAGAACCTCGAACTTGTACAGGAACTTTACGCCCTCGCGAATTCGCATCCCGGCTGCAAGCTCAACTGGATCAAGGCCCACGACGGGTCGCGCTGGAACGAATACGCCGACGCGCTCGCTTCGGCATACCCCCGCGGTTAGGAGCCTGCGCGGCAGAATTCGCAAGCGCTAGAACGCGGATCCAACGCGAAGCCTCCGGTACGAAAGCGAGCTGTCGCTAGCGCATCTCCGGAGGCGTCTGGTCTTTCATGTAGCCGTGTGCGACGTATGCAATTAGTGAACGCGGCGCGATGCGCGCTGGCAGCATGGCGCGGGCCCAGTTGAACCAACCGGAAATTACCGTGGGCTGTTGTCCGACACTCGCCATCGCAAGTTCAACGACTTGCGCGGCTGACTGCCCCGAATGAGGAATCTCGCCGGCGACTTCTTGAAACTCGGTTTCAGTCGAGCCGGGTTCGAGAACGAGCACGTCGACCCCAGCGTCCCGTAATTCGACGTAAAGCGATTCGCCGAAGACCTGGTCAAAAGCCTTCGTCGCTGCGTAAACGGTATGAAGCGGAAGGGGTTGTCGGCCTGCCACTGAACCCGTGATGATGATCGCGCCACGCTCGCGCTCTTTCATACCCGGCAAGATCTTGCTCGTGAGGACGGTGGGGGCAACGCAGTTGAGCATCACCAAGTCTCGGAGGCGGCTGCTGTCCTGCTTGTCGAACCGCCCCGAATAACCGAGCCCTGCATTGTTGACCAACACGCCGACCTCGAGTCCTTCGCACGCGGCGGCAAGCGCTTCGGGTCCCTCGATGGTCGACAAGTCGACGCCAACCACTCGGGTTTCGACGCGATGCCGTTTTTCAAGTTCTTCGGCCAAGTCGGTGAGTCGATCTTCGCGACGAGCGGCCAACACACAAGACATGCCTTCCCGTGCAAGCGCCCGTGCAAACTCCATCCCGAGGCCCGCTGAGGCTCCGGTCACCACTGCCCACTCGCCATAACGTGCGCGCATGGGTTTACGGGCATCGGTAAAGTGATCGCGCGCATCGGCAAGCGCCAGCGACAAGAGCGCGAACGGTACCGCGCCAACAAACCCAACGAACCAACCGGTGAGCGAAAAGCCGAAGTAGCCGATGTTCCAAATCAGCATCCCGAGCGAAATCTGCGCAGTATAAAGAGCGCCCCAAGTACAGATCCATGAGCGATGTCGACGAAAGCCATGCACCGCTGCCGCATATACGAACCAATGTGGAATCGCGGCGAGCTTGGCCCACCAACCACTGAACATAATCCCGAACCAAACTTCTTTGTCTTCGGCGACGGGCTTCCAGAAAATATCCCACGGCATGTAGATGAATGCCATGTAGCTGCTGAAGATCATCAGGGCGTTGATCCAGATCGGGCGATCACGGAAAAGATCGCGCAGCCAATCTCTCATGGGGGCACCTCCCGGTGGCATAGAGTCTCACAGACGCAGCGGCGTGAGAGCGCAGGACGTTACAAACGAGAGACACTAACCAATGGAGACGCGCGCGGCAGCCCGCCTACCGGAACCCAGTCGTGGTCAATCCCGCGGCCATTGGGATACGAAGGCTAGTCCAGGGAGCGGTCGAGTCGGCTTCGAATGTGGCGCGGCCGACTTTTACACGCCTCTCTCTCACAGGAACTGCTGTGAGCCCTGCGAAAAACAAGCCCCCTCACGGAGGCTCGCGCAAGCGATCGCTGTGTCACGACTTCGGGAACGCGTCGACGATGCGTCGCGAGGTCGGCGATCAAAAGATGAATCCGACCTTCATGGCTATTGCAGGCCGACCAAGGCTCACTGCCACCTTTCGCCGGGAGAACGAGGTCGCCAGTGTCTATGGGAACGCGCTCCATCAAGCCAGACGCCAAGGGCTCGAGTAGCAACAGGGTTTTTCCCAGAACTCGTCATAATAGGTGGCTGCGGAGCACTCCGTTCGTGGCTGACTTCGGCTTTGTCGGCGACAGGAAAGAACATGTGGAAGGTCGAACCCACGCCGAGTTCGCTGGCGACAACGATCCCGCCTTCACTTGCTTCGACAATACCTGCGACGCTCGAAAGACCGATCCCCGTTCCGCGACCGCGCTCTTTGGTCGTAAAGAACGGCTCGAACAAACGTACGCGAGTTTCGTCGGTCATTCCCGCACCGGTGTCGAGCACGCTCATGACGACGTAATTACCGGATGCAAGACCCACTGGCGCCTCGACATCGAGCGCGCCGTCGGCGCTGCCGACGTCGAGCGTAACCGCGGCGCCGCTAGAACACGTTGCGGAGTTCGTGGCTATGGTGAGCCGTCCGCCTTCATGCGCCATGGCATCCCGCGCGTTGGTCACGAGATTGAGAACCAGTTGGTCAAAGTTCGCCGGGTCCACACGCGCGTTCCCGAGATCCGTTCCAAAGCAATACGTCACTTCGACGTCATCGCCCGCCACGCGATCCACAATATTGCCAAGTGACGCGAGAGCACTATTGAGGCCCAGAATCTTGAGATCGTGTTTCTTCGGCCGGCTAAAACCAAGAATTTGTTTGACGAGCAATGATGCCCGTCCCGCGGCGTTGCGAATTTCATTAACCTCTTCTTGGCCGCGCCAGTCGGCGTCCAACTCGCAAGAAAGCAATTCACCGTAACCGAGAATCGCGGTCAGGTAATTGTTGAAATCGTGCGCAATACCGCTCGCGAAGCGGCCCACGATTTCAAGGCGCTGGGTTTTCTGCAAGCGATCTTCAATCTTTTGAAGCCTGTCATGGTTACGCTTTCGCTCGATCAAGTTTGCGAGCATGTCGACCACGACTCGTACAAGCGATGGAGCCTCCGGCGCCCAGCGTCGCGGCGCTTCGATCGCCACAAAGCCAACGAGTGCTCTGTGCGAAACCATTGGAACGAAGAGCAGCGAACCCGTCCGGGGGGCTCTGAAGAGACTGCGTTCCCGGGTTGCTTCGCCGGGAAGGTCATCAACGCTGCGAAGTTCTAGGGCTTCACCTTTGCACATTTTCGCGGCTATGAATGGATAGTCGGCGAGAGCAAATGCTTCGAGTGCCGATTCGTTTGACGTGCCGTCGGGATCTCCAACGTATAAGCCTGCGCCCGCAATCTGGCTCGTCTTCGCGACTTCAACATACGACACGGAATCCGCGGCGCGAAGGTAGAGCGTGACACGGTCGGCGGGCAGACTCACGCTCAGCGCATTCAACGCTTCATCGATTCCCTGTCCAACATTCGTCTCTGGGAGATCAAGCAGCCGCGAAGAAAGACTTGCCACCACCTCGTGAAGGGGCAGTTCGCCTGTACGCAACTGCTTCGCGAGCCGGGTCAACGCGTCGCGGGATCGGGTGCGCCCCGTCAGTCGGCCGGAATGGTCACTTACAAAGGACGTTAGGTGGCTCCCCATCCAACCGCTTAGCGGCGCCGGAATATTATGGGGACCTCGCCTGATTCTGCACCCGCCGCAAACAACGAATCGAGGTCCGACCTCTCGTCTCGACAAATACGCGAGCGGGCTTTAATGAAATTGTAAGAGTTGCGTGTGGCTAGAGCTGCATTTGCCCGGCAACCACTCAGGTGAAGACATGAAAATGCAGCTTCGCCGTCGCTGACAACACTCGGGCTTCTTTGATCTCGACGCCAGGTTTCGAGTGGTCGCGGTGTGGCGAGTTCTCGGAAGCAACATTCTCGCGGTTGTTGCGTCATGCGCGCGCAGCCATTCGCCCAAAACGAAACCGGCCGACGCGCAACAATCGCACGACAGCCGGTTGGCATCACACATCTCGTGTGATTCAAAATTGCGGCACTTCGCTATGGCTCGACGAGCCCCGCGCGAATCGCGAATCGAACCAAACCCGAAACCTTGTGGATGTCGAGCTTGTGCATCAGATTCGATCGATGAGAATCGATGGTCTTGAGCGAGACACCGAGCATGCCCGCGATCTCTTTGCTCGACAGACCCTCGGCGATCAACTGCAAAACTTCTCGCTCCCGATCCGTCAACATCGCAACACCGGACGGCGACGAATCACCTGGGCGCGCGATCGCATCGACGACTTGCTGAGTAATCGCAGGTGAGAGATATGAGGCGCCGCCCTGCACCGCATCAATGGCCTGCAGCAAATCTGAAGACGCTGAGTTCTTGACAATGTATCCAGAGGCTCCCGCACGCAGGACTTCCTCTACATACGTTCGGCTTTCGTGCATGGAGAGCACGAGGACCTTTGTCTGGGAGCCGCGCTTGACAATGCGGCGCGTTGCGTCGATGCCCGAAAGGCGTGGCATCCAGATATCCATAATGACGATGTCCGGTTTTTTTTCCAACACCATCTTCACCGCTTCCTCGCCATCAGCGGCCTCGCCAATGACCGAAAAGTCAGCTCGCCCCTCCAAGAGCTTCACCAAACCTTCTCTCACAATTTTATGGTCGTCCGCCACGACTATCGTCGTCATATTTCTCCCCCCATCCACGTTATGTCGTGGTTGCTGGAGAAGTGAAGATAGGGGTACCAACCGCATCGGGTATAGGGCCTTTACCCAAAACCTTTGGTAGGAAGCCCTACTTATCGTCATTTGAGATTTGATTGTTCTGAGATTGTCGAAGACGCATTACCGTTCGCAGGCTCTACCGACATCGCCGAAAAAACCGTCAAAAACCTAATATCATTCAGGTTTTTTAATTTTCCGTCAACAACTGAACGACACAATATGAGGTTTGTCCAATTGGTTTGATCGTGCGACATCGGTAATATGTACGGGGATCTCGTGAGCTACCCGAGTTAAGAAACTCAGTGTTTTCTCGTTTCGAGGCGATATTTCACGGCCATCAAAGTAGTTTCCCCGGCATAGAGTCAATCAATTGTATTCAAAAGCCCACATAATGCGGAGTCAAATGGTACCGAGTCAGCATAGGTTTCTGTTGGAGGAACAGACCTAAATCTAACCCCAACTCCAAACTCGAATTGGCTCACGCGCTTGTGACGGTTTCATTCTCACTCGCCAAATCACTTGGAAGCGTGACCTCAGAAGCCTAGTCGGGAATCGGACCCTGGCCCTCGCGTACGACTTCAATTTCTTCGCGTCCCGCGCGGAGAATCGTTGATGGGTTAGGCCACATAGGGCCGGCATCCAAGACAAAGTTCACGTCCCCGCGATGGATACGTTCGAGGAGTTCGGGGTCCTCGGTGTCGGGTTCTTCGTCCGCAGAAGAGACGGAACCTACAAGCAACGGTTCACCAACGAGATCAACCAACATGCGACAAACAGCATTGTCGGGCATGCGCAAGCCAATTTCGTGATCACGATTTTTCATCGCACGCGGTACGTCGATGGATGCCTTCAATACGATCGTATACGGCCCCGGCAAAATGCGACGGGCCATCCGAAACACCCGGTTATCCATCACACCATAAGTTCCGAAATCGACGATCTCATTCACCATCATCGCAAGCGGCTTCTTCGACTTCGCTGCGATCGACTTGAGTTGGCGAAGTTTCGTAATCCCCTTCGCACTCGAAAGTGCGCAACCAAATGCGTACCCGGTGTCGGTTGGGTAGATGGCAACTTCGCCCTTCTTCAGTGCGTCCACGACGGGCTGAAGTTTTCTTGGCGCGGGTCGATCAATGTCAACGTCTAGTCGCATCGTCTAAGTATCCCGACAGGCAAAGCTCACGTAAAGCGCAACAAAAATGCAGCGGCCAGACGCGTATCACGCGTCGATGAATTCGCCGTTCAACAAGTTCGCAAAAGTAAGATGAATGAGAAAAACTTCGTAGTAGACCAAGAACGCCGCAAAGATCCCGAGCACAGCGAGGGGCCGTGTTCGGTATCGCCAGAGCAACGTTGTGCCAAGGATTACTAGCGAAATTTTGCTCACAACAAAGAGAAACCCGTACTCCGTCACGATTTGTTCAAGAAACGGATTCGCTTCAGTCGCCAACCCGCTGCTCACCCACCACAACGTCATCATCGCGTCAAAAGGGTTCATCACCAGAACCGCTTTAAGAATGCCCTCAAGCCACCTGAAGTGTTCGGGTGTCCATACGCGCAGCAAAATGCTTCGGTTTCAGCCTGTGCAACCGCGACCTTCCCTGCGCCAATTGACTCCGGAATCGAACTAGGCATACCGTTCAGTCGTCTATGTGACTCCGGTTCATGAGGTCAATTTACGCAACCTTTCGAGCGCAGCTGTAACCCTTCTCTGTATAAAATGCGTAATCGACGGACCACAATTCAGTTGGGTAGTCTTTTGTATCTGGGCGGAGGACATTGGGTCGTCGGCTCAGAAGGCCGCTCGCTGATCGAACAGTGTCATTCGGCATCGCGAATTATGCGATCGACGTTTGGCGCGTTCATCACAAGCCCGGTGCAGGCTCGGGCCCTGTCGCGAGGACGAATTCCTACAAAGGCGAACCCATCGTCATTTGCGAAGAGGCGAACTCACCTTCGAACTTGAAAGCGAATGGTATAAAGCCGAAGCGGGTGACTCGTTGCACTTCGACATCATCACATCGAGCGGCGCACACTCGCTAGTAGCGGTTTTTGACGGTAAGCGTCGTGTCGCCATTCGCCGCAATGTGCTTCACCGCGAGTGAGATCCGGTTGTCGGGATCGAGCGCCTTCCAGTAGGACTCCAAGATCTCCCCAGGCGACCCGGCGCACGGAACCGCCATAGGGTCCCCCGAAAAGCTCGGCAACGGTGAACCGTCTCCCGCGTAGGTGGTGAGCAACCAGCCGAAACCTGCGGGCGAGTTTGCAGGCCGGAACGTCGTCCGATCTGTTAGCGATGGGTCGAGTGCGTTGGCCTTGAGGATACTCAATGCAAAGGTTGCTTCGTCGCCGCGCATGTCCACGATCGCACTGATGCGGGGCGTGTAGTTCGGCGCGTCCGGTTCGCGTTCGCGTGTTGCAAGCGCACCATCGAACGTTCCCCCGGAAGCCAGGGAATCGTGCACGGTGCGGGTTTGGTCGCCGTTCGTCACAAGGTACGTCGAGTCGCCATCAAGCATCGCTTCGTAGATGATCAAGCTCGGATCGTCGACCAAACTCATGTCCACGGGTTCTGTGCGAAGCGTCGAACCTTCAGCCACAAATCGACGGTTTCGGCTGTGCTGGCTTCGTCCCATGATGAAGTACACGAACAACCACGCGTCGTTTTCACTCGAACGACCGACAACGAGGCCGCGTCCCGGGTACGGGTTGCTCACAATATGAGATTCGAAGTTCGCGTTCGCCTGTTCGTGGCTGGTCATGTCATCCATCCGAGTCATTTCCAAGAGTGTGTTCCTTTATTGACGGCCTTGGAGCGGGAGCGCTTGCGTTCAGTCAACGTGGTCCCAGTCTTCGCCGTAGTCGATTGTGAGTTCTGCATCTTGCTCAATATTGCGAACGGCGTGCAAGTCGACACCGATAAACTCCGTATTCGGATGACCCGAATGGTTGAGGAAGCGCAGGTCATTGCGGCCCTCGATCCCAAATTCATTATCGTCGTCGTCGCGGGCCCACAAGACATGCATGCCGTTTTTTGTCGTGGCCTTTCCTTCAAACGTTGCGATGTAGGCGCCGGTACGAATTCGTTTTGCGGCGAACACGCCACGGCCATGAATCGGGCTCGTTTTGACGATGATCCGTTCGGCTGCACCGCGTCGCCCAAGACCGTACGACTTGCCTTTCGCCATGCCAGCGCACCCTCTCAATGGTTCGACCCGTCGCATGAGTGCAGGGCCGCTAAAACCGATCGGATGGCCAGAATACCAGAGAGTCATGCGGAAGAATGCGTTCGAGAAATTTGTCTGGCTCTTCGTCCGGAAATAGCGCGATATGCAGCCTCTCCGCCAGTGCGTTCAAGTTGAGACAACGCAACATGGCGTTTGGATCGTTGACGGGATGCGTCGAAAGGCCGCGATGTTCCAGAAAAACCGTGAGCATCAGGTCGTCGAAGGCGGGGAGCATGGCCGCGTCGCGTAATGAGCGCGAAGCGACGCCACGGGGTGCGAGCGCGTCCTCGATGCGCGGCTCGAGCACGTTCGCGATCAAGTCTGCAAGGGCGACGGACGCCTCTTCGAGTCGCCCTAACTCCGTGATGGTCAAGATGCCACCAATTACAGTGCAACGCCCGTACGCGACGGTCGCGCCATCTTGGCGTGCGACCAGAAAGTCTTCGATCGGATTGCCTCCGAGACACAGGCTCGCTTCCCACTGCGAGTCGTCACGCACGACTGTGCCGCTGCGCGACGCCGAATAAGCGGAATGAATGACCTTTACGGCTGCCAGATCTCGGTCACGATCGAAGGGGACCACTTCGATCTGAATTGCTTTTCCCGGCGTGTCCGATTGAATGGGGTGGCCTGATCGTCGGATAATACTCCGCTCGTTTGTCCACTTGTGCCAGCCGCGCGCGCCGAAGAAGTCTTGTCGCTGCGCCTGCAATAGAGAAATTTCCATGCCGCGTTCAATCATCGATTCCGTCACGGATTCGAGCAGCAAACTCGCGAGCCGTTTACCGCGATGTTCCGGCGCGGTAAAGAGTGTCCCGAGACCGCCGCAAGGCACGGGATGACCGAGCACGCGAATGCGACGCGGGAAGATTTGCGCGCAGGCAAGCAGTTCATCACCGTGAATCGCGACCCAGACATTGTCGTCGGCGTAGCTGGGGTCGTAGTCCATGTAGCGCCGAAAGTAGTGACGGCCCCGCCAACCATCGGGCAAGTCCCACTGATCGAGAAAGTCGAGTAACTTGCCTTTTTCAAGCGCGGCTAGGGTCCGGATCTCCATTGGCCCGGCAGTATAGTGTGTATATGCCCGCTTGCTGCGCTCCAGGCGACTTCGAGAGCAATCACTGCACGCGCAAGCGTGCGATCAATTGCGAAAAATCCTGCGGATCGGGACTCGTGGCGTCGACTTCGTCCACGCTTACCCGCGCGGCGTGCAGTTGATGTCGGTCGGCCAGCTCCCGAACGCGCGAGTCTGCATAAATCGAATCCCCCAGAACCGGATGGCCCAAATGCGCCAAGGTCGCGCGAATTTGATGCAGAAACCCGGTACGCGGACGCACTTCGACGAGACAGGCGTTGGCGAACTGTTCGAGCGGACGAATTTGCTGCACTGCGACGCGAACGCCGCCCGCGTCTTGGCCGGTTGGCGGCTCGGTCACGCGAACTTTCGCAGGACGATGCTGAGCGACAAACAGGCCAACCTCCTGCTGGACCGGTTCACGCAGATTGCCGGCCACCAAAGCCCGGTATATTTTTTCAACGCGATGCTCACGAAACGCCCCTCGCAATCGCTCCCAAGAGCGTTGTTCGGTCGCAACCAGCAACACCCCCGAAGTTTCGACGTCGAGTCTGTGCACCACGCCACTGCGAAGGGCTCCTTCTCCAACACCTTGCACCTGGGGCTGCATCGACGCGACAAC
>Ga0115003_10002033_pt1 | contig 17140 bp, 9 predicted proteins | sample ArcticOcean_MG_C_7_FD_88736 | JGI IMG/M metagenome (GOLD analysis project Ga0115003, IMG submission 88736) | Marine microbial communities from western Arctic Ocean - ArcticOcean_MG_CB11_88 | ecosystem: Environmental > Aquatic > Marine > Oceanic | place: Arctic Ocean: Canada Basin | collected... | reverse complement strand
TCTGATAGTGAATCTGATAGTGAATTAGTTTGTGTCATTTAATCTAACCACGTCCCAGTTATTATGAACCCAATTATAAGTGCTCCTATTACTATGACACCTTGAGTTCTATCTGATGTTGATGATAGCTTAAACATTTTTATCTTTCTATATGTTTTGAATTTCTATGGCATATATAACTACATGTTTTAGTAAAATCGTTGCCCTCCCGTTTTGGCTGGGGTTCCGGGCTGCTTGCAGGGCGGAGCCTACAGGGGAAAAAGAAAGGGAGCCTAATGATCAGCGTGTGCCGATCGTTAGACTCCCTAGTCTTAGTTGCTGTTAGTCCACCGACTTGTCGTTAGGCAGTCCTTGCATACGTGCCAGCTTGGCTGCTTCTCTGTTCTCCCGGTTGAATGCCTGTGTTGAGGCGTCCGGAGCGCTGTATCGTTCGGCTGTCATCGCCACCAGTGGAGCAATTATTGCTGCGTCCATGTCGGCTTTGAGAACTATATGCGACCTGATAGCTAGCAGAGTCGGCGCCCATTCTTGCTGCGCTACTTGCTCGATGGTGCGGAAGTCTCTGAATGAGCGGCCTGCTTTTTTGTCTGGTCGGTGACCTACTAAGATGAAGTGGACTGTAGTTGATTCGGCCACGTCTGCTGATGTTTGAAGCATGTACATCTTGTAGCCTGTCTTCGTGTAGCTTCCCTTACCGTCGGGTCCATTGACTTCTAAGCCGCTTCCAACTCCGCCGTTCGTGAAGCCGTCCATGAATGGTAAGGCACAAGATATGTCAGCGTCTGGAATCATTACCCAGGCCCTTTGTTCGTCTGACATTTGGCTGAGTATCTTGTAGCCTGGGTTGATGGCATCCCAGAAGACTGAAGAAGCGTACTGATCAGTAAGCTCTTGGGCATCTGGCACCGGTCGTTCGTCGGTGGTCTTGAGGATGCTGCTGGCTGAGTGAACCATGATAGGCCCATCTACTCCGTGTACTATGCGGCTGGCTCCTGCGGCTATGTCTGACTGTACGTACCAAGGAGCGAACTGTGCATTAGCTGGCTCTGGTCGCATGTTCCGGATGGCCTTTGTTTTGGGGAAGCTGGCTAGGAATCGTTCGGCGAAGAGATTGATCCGCTGCTCGTCTTCATTGACCGGTTCGGCTTCGCTTGGTGTGAATGCTGGGTCAAGTGCGTCCGTCTCGTCGTTGCTGAGCCAGACTCGGCCTTTCGCCTGTGTCCATGTGTTGGCCCATGCTGCTTTGTTGGCGGTAGGGCTTGGGGTAATTGTCATTTTGTTTTCCTTTTCGGTTGGTGTAGATGTTGGTGCTGATTTGCTGGTTACCATGTTGCTATCTCCTATTGTTGGTTGTGAAATGTTTGTGCTGAGTTGTCGCAGGCTTCGTAACGCTTCTTGGTGTGAGACGTGTGGGTGTGCATCGGTCCAGAGTTTTTCCCTCTTGAGCCTGTGAACCTCGGCCTCTTCTGCTGCGTCGGCCTGCATTTGTTCCGCTTGCCCCCAGTCCATCGGGATGTCGTCGAATTCAGGTCCGTCTTCGTTGTCTCGTTTGTCGGTCATGTGTTGTGCTTCCTTTGTTTGTTTAAGTAGGTCGTATTCTCGGTGCGCCTTGCTCATTATGACTCCTGAAAGTAGAGCGAGGTAGCCCAGTCTGATGGACATGTGTCTGTCATGAAGTCTGTGAATTCTACGACTGAGCTTGCCACCCGCTGTGCTTCGACGAACTTGGCCCGGTGGCTGGCGATGAGGTCGGCTTTTTTCTTGCCTGAGGCTTTGTTTAGGGCCTCAAGTTCAGCGTCTGTTATTGTCTGTGTGTCTGTCATTTCTGTGTCTCCTGTTTGTTGTCGTTGGTTGTCGTTAGAACCCCTCGGTGGGGGTCACTTAAGGATGCAAAACTGTCAAGATCCCGGCGAAATTGCTATCTGCTTCGGGCAGAGATTCTCACGAGCGCAGCGAGCGGGAGCGTAGCGACCAGGTTTGAAAAAATTTACTATTCTGGGGACCCGACAGAGGAGGGTCGTGGCCAGAATCTTAAATTATTTTGAGGATCTCCGGGACCCGACAGATCTAATTTGGTGCGCCCATTGGCTGATCACGGCCCTTTCCAAAATGATTATAGCGAATGCGAATCAAGATTGGGGCCGTGGTTAGTCAATGTACAGGCGCAGGGCACTCTTGACAGCCCACGGGCTAGTTTGGCGAGGTCATGATGCATCGGAGCGCCAGCGACTTTACCTGGTGACCCGACCCAGGAGGGTCAACAGGGATGCTGATGAGCCAAGGCTAGCTTTTGCAACCTTCTGAGATCCCCCTCTACTCGGGAGCGTGCACCGTAGGTGCCTTGAGCGACTAGGACAAGACGTGATTCTTGCGCTACAGGCGGTGGGAATTGTGTAGCTACGAGACGAACTTAGCCATGATTCCGACGCAGGAGGAGTCAGCGCATGGGTAAGATCGTTGCTGCACAATGAAGCCGACTAGTAGCAATGGAACTTAGACAGCCACACCGTCTAAGTTACACATGGCCCTATGCAGCCACACCGCATAGGGTCTCCCAACGCCGTAGGCCTTGCCGTCTGCCAAGACCCGCCAGAGGCAACGCAAAGAACACAAAGCACAAGACAACACCACCATAGTCACGGTGGGTGTGTGTGGGCCGGTGGGTTTAAGGCCATAGTAATCTTTTGAGGTAGAAACGCTGGGCAGGAGGGGCAGCTATACCGCCCCGCTATCGTTTTATAGTTTATGTATGTAGGGTAGGGGCTTTAAGCTTCTTGAGTCATGGCTTGATGGGGGTATGTGCCGAGCCTCCCCCCCTTGTTTATAGCGTATATCGGTTGGTTCGGTTGTTTGGTTCAGTTGTTTGGTGTTTGGTGGGTTTATGCCCTGGCCTCCGCGTGTTTGTGGCCTCGCTTGCCGTTGACCTAGCCTCGCTGTGCTGGTCGCCCCGTACCCCCCAATTGTTGGGCCGTCGTGTCTGGACACGGGGGCAGTAGCCCCTCTGACGGGCGATCGGACCGGTGTTGGCGGCGGGGTACTAGCATTTTGGGGGGTTGTTGTGTAGTGTACTATACCATATGACTGGTGGTAGCGTTTCTAATCCTAAGAAAACTGCACGTTATTATGCGTCTAATGCTAAAGCTAGAGCAGTTAAAGCTGCTACTGATAAAAAGAATAACGCTAAGCCTGCAAATAAGAAGTCTCGTGCTGAGCATGGTAGGGCTAGAACTGCTGCTGCGAAGAAAAATGGTGCAGCGTCGATAGCTGGTAAGGATATGGTTAGAGGAAAAAATGGGAAGTTAACTGCTGGTGATAGGTCTAAGAATAGGGCAGCAAAATAGTCTTTTACGCCTCAATGTAGATGCATTCTCCTGGGCATTCTTCGGCGGATTCTATTACTGCGTCTAAATGTTCTAGTCCGAAGGTAGCTAGCCCTAATGCTCCGCCAGGGTTTTCGTAGATGTGACCTTTTTCTTGTACGTATGCTAGGCCGTCGTCACGCATTATGAATACGTCGGGTGCTATTTCGGCGCATAGTCCGTCGCCGGTGCATAAGTCTTGGTCAATCCATACTTTCATTTAGCACCTCATGTCTTTACGGATTGTTTCCCATTTAGACCATTGTTCTTCTGACCAACCCCAGTTGATGGTATTGAATAGTTGGGAACATTGAGGGCTATAACCCCAGTTTTCTATTACAACAGTCTCTTGGGGTTCTGTATCTCCATTAAACGGCCACCACATTATTAGGGGCATAAGTACTGCACCTATGGCGGCACCTATAGCAGCGAAAGATTTGAGTAATTTTTTTACTGCTGCTTCCCAAACAACAGATTTATCAGCAAGTTCTTCCAACGACATGTAAACAGATTATCATAACAAACTTCCTTAATAAAATTTAGTCTGCTATATTAATGTCTTATGGGTGAAGACGACATAAGCAACGATTTTAAGCAGGTACGTATATCTCGTTTAACTCTTGGGCTGATCATGACTGTGGCCAGTATCTCAGGTATTGTGGTATGGAACGCAGCCGCTGTATCCAACAAAATTAACACGTTGTCAATTGATATTGTGCAGTTGCAGGAAGATATGGAAGATATTGGGGAACCTACGGTAGTGCTTAGCCGTCTTGACTCTATAGAGCGGACGTTAGAAGGTATTGATCTTAAAGGTTTTGAGACTAGGTTAAGTACGATAGAGACTTGGGCCTACGTAGAACTGACTGAACGTTTAGAAGAAGTAGAACAATTTATAGATGATTTAGATAGAGACAGTGGCGAGCAACTTAGATACGAGTTAGATGATATTCATCACCATAAGGATGCGTTCCGAGATATTCTCAATCAAGACCCACGCGATTTTGTAAAAGAGATCATGAACCAAAGGTTTAGTTGGTAATGGCTGATGAATCTGATGAACTTCCTACAGAAATGATGGGCGAACGCTATGATCCTTTTGAAGACGATACCCCAATCGAATGCGGCTTAGAAAACCCTGACATATGTGAGTCGTGCCAATAAAAGGATTATATGCCTTCAGGTACACCTATAACTAAAAACAAGTGGACAGAATATTTAGTGCTTAGACGCTCTGGCACATCAATGTTTGCAGCATCTAAAACATTACAAATTTCATATCACACTTGTAAAGAAGCCGAAACAGGAAAATCACCACGAAATTATTTAAGTGCTAAAGAAGAACTAGGTGAACAAAACGCTATAGGAGTACCAAGCTACGAAGACCTCATACCTGAAGCCCAAGCAGCATATGACAATATAGAAATTTTTGCTCGACGGTATTTTGGCATTGTCCTACAACCGTGGCAAATCGAAGCAACAGAACGCATCATGGCTTTAATGGAAACAGAGTACGAAGAGTACGCTGTTATTAATGCGCCACCTGGTTGCGGCAAATCAACGTTCTTTGCAAAAGTATTACCTGCCTGGGCAACCGTAAGAAACAGGGCTATTAGAGGAATGATTGGTTCTTCGTCACAAAGGCTAGCAGAATGGTACTCTCGTAGGTTAAGATCAGAACTGGATCGTTCGCATCCTGTGCGTGCTGAACTAAACGATGTTCGTTTAGGCTTAGCGGTGGACGCAGAAGCAACTATTCAAGAAGATTTCGGTATGTTCAAACCAGATTCGTCTGAAATTTGGAGATCTGAAGCCTTCACTGTACTACAACAAGGTGACGCTCCGTTATCTCAAAAAGAACCCACATGGTCTGCGTTCGGGATGGACTCCGGTTTCCTTGGAGGCCGATTTGATCTCGTGATCTGGGACGATGTATACGATCCGAGGAAGATGCGTTCCGCAGAATCCAGAGAAGATATGCGGCGTTGGTGGGACGAGGTAGCTGAAACACGTTTAGAACCAGGCGGTCTGTTGATCCTTCAAGGTCAGCGCATGTCCGCTGACGATATTTATCGTTACGCTCTAGATAAAGTCGCCCCTCCCGACGAACTAGAACTAGAGGACGAAATCAATGTCGAAGACGCACCAGCCGAATGGCGAAAATACACTCATCTCAAATATCCTGTCCATTATGAAGACCGCTGTAAAGGCGATCACAAACCTGACGCCGCACCATGGCCCGAAGGGTGCCTACTTTACCCTCGTAGACTCCCGTGGCGACGACTTAGACACATTAAAGCGCAAACTCCAGACCGATTTGAAGTCCTGTATCAGCAATCGGACATAAACCCTGACAACGTTTTAGTGAATCCTTTATGGGTTTCAGGCGGTAAATCTAATGATGGGGTAGAACACCCTGGATGTTGGGATAACGACAGAGATCTTTGGGAATTACCTCCCAATGTGTTTGATGATCTATTAGTAATAGCTACTGCTGACCCATCACCATCAAAATTTTGGGCATTGCAATGTTGGGCATACAACCCACATACTGAATACAGGTATCTATTAGAATCTTACAGACGTAAAATGGATGCACCATCGTTCTTAGACTGGAGCCATGAAAACCAATCATTCTCTGGAGTTGCAGAAGATTGGTGGCAAATAACTAACGACTTAGGTAAACCAATAACTCACTGGATAGTAGAAGCTAACGCTGCACAAAAATTTATTATGCAATATGATCACTTTAGAAGATGGGCAGCTTTACGTAACGTCCAACTTGTGCCACACTATACACATAGTCGTAATAAAGGTGACCCAAAATATGGTGTTCAAATGTTGGCACCGTTATGGAAAGTAGGTCGCATACGATTACCAGGTAGGCGAGACACAGAAGCACGTCCACATTCTTTATTACTAGTTAATGAAGTAACTAAATGGAATGCAGAAGGAACTGGTGCCCGTACAGACGATTGCGTTATGGCGCAATGGTTCTTTGAACATAACTTAGAAAATCTTCATACACCGACTATAGTTAATAATCGTCAGAAGAGACCATCATGGATTTGACTATAACGTAATTAACCGAGGCAAATGTGAAAACAAACGAAGAAATTATTGACTTATACACTTCGCGAGTGAATGCTTATGGCGGTTTAAAATCAAGAATGCTAACGCTTCGTGATTACTACAACGGAGACGTTATAGTCCCTTTACCTGAGATTGACGCAGATGAAAAATCTGCTGTAGCTAATCTTCTTTCACAAGGCTTAGATCAAACAGCTATGCGAATAGCGTCAACTACACCAGATATTTTTTGTCCACCAGTTGATCCAACTAAAAAACGAGCTAGAGATAACGCATCTATAAGACGTAAAGCATTGTTTGGATGGTGGGAAAACAGTCGCATGGATTTGCAGATGGCAAAACGTGCTAGACAACTAATTGGTTATGCAACAACTATAACTCAAATAAGATTTAACGCTACAACAGGATGCCCTGAATGGTATGCCCGTGATCCTTTAACAACTTACGCAGCACCAGTCTATGGAGTAAATGATTTACGTCCTCAAAACGTTATATTTGGTTACACTAGAACATTAGGATGGGTACGAGCTATGTACCCAGACCAGTTAAGTGGCGTTTCAGGAAATTCAGATGACGCAATTGACATGATTGAATATGTAGATCATGATTCTCAAGTTCTTATTGCTACAAGAGGTCCAGTAGAAACTGGAAATCAATGGGATAGAAAAACGCTTAAACGTTTAGTTATACCATTAGAAAGAACTGTTAATCCTTTAGGCGAAACACCAGTTGTTTGTACTCAACGTATCTCCTTAGATGGAGCGCAAGGCCAATTTGATGGCATACTTGGCATGTACCAAATGCAAGCACGTTTAATGGCGCTTGAAGTTATAGCTGTACAAAAAGGAATCTTCCCAGATACTTGGCTAGTTGGTCGAGCGGGAGAAACGCCACAGATTGTTAACCCTGCTGATGGTCTTACTGGTGAAGTCGGTATTATTAGAGGTGGCGAATTAAGAGATATGGCGCTTCAACCAGGCTATATGACTAACCCAGCTATAGACAGATTAGAAAGAGCACAACGTTTAACTGCTGGAATACCAGCAGAATATGGTGGCGAATCTTCATCTAACATTAGAACAGGACGCCGTGGAGATGCTGTACTAAGTGCTGTAGTAGATTTCCCAATACAAGAAGCACAAAAAATAGTAGCAAGATCTTTACAAGAAGAAAACAAAATAGCTATCAATATGGCTTTAGCGTATTCCAAAAACAAAAAACAATCTTTTTATGTAAGTTCAAAATCTGCTAAAGGACACGTTGACTATATACCTAGAGATAATTTTGATAGTACTGACAATGTTGTTAGCTACAGTCAAGCTGGTGCAGATATAAACAACCTTGTTATAGGTGGCGGCCAGCGTGTAGGTATGGGAACAATGTCTAAACAATCGTTTATGATGATTGATCCATTGATTGATGATCCAGAGTTTGAACATGATGCAGTAATTGCTGAACAATTAGAACAAGCTTTGCTTAGTTCTATTCAGCAGCAAGCTTCTGAAGGCATTATTCCTCCTGCAGATTTAGCACGCATTATGGATTTAGTAAAAAATAATGATATGGAATTAGCTGGTGCAATAGAAAAAGTTCAACGTGAAGCACAAGAACGACAAGCTGAACAAGTTGAACCTATGGCCCCAGAAGCTCAACCTGGTTTAGCTATACCTGGTATGGGTGCAGAAAGTATGGCTGGTGCGCCTATGGAAATGGGAGAAGAAACTCCTCAAGGAATAGAACAATTATTAGGAGCTTTATAAATGGCACGTCCTAGAAAAACGCAAGCAGCAGAAGATGTTACGCCTACAAGTTCTCAGTATGGAGAAACAGTAGCTCTTGAAGAATCATTAGCTGTTGCACCAATTCCAGAAGATGTTGCACCAATAAGTCAAACACAAAGTAGATCGCCACAATCAGGAGCAGCACCTGGAAGTTTTGGTCCTTTAGCTCGGCCTTCCGAAAGAATTAATGAATCTGTTTTACAACAACCTGCACCTACAAATTTTAAACAACGACAACAATCGTTTAGAAGTTTTGTTTTGTTAGACGTGATGAATGGCATTATTAGTAACAGTACTCCTAATACCGAGTTGTATGATGCTGCTGTAAATCTTCGTAGCAATTTAGGTCCAATAAGAACATTAAACGAAACTGGCAATAATGAGTAATAAATCTTGGTGGGAATCTGTTGTAGAAACACTTGGTAAAGTAGCAAGCCCTACTAGAATACCTACTGGTTTTGCTAAACGAGTTTTACAATTTGGTGCTGATTCAGCGCATCAACTTTTTATTGAACAAGATCCTAAAAAAGCTATAAATCTTCCAGGTGAAGGTGAAGATAGCAGATATAAATTTACAGGTCCTGTTGATTCAATAGGTGCTGCAGAATGGGTATGGCGTGGAATACAAGGCGATGATGGAACAACGCCTCAACCTAATCGGTCTGATGATGAAGAAGTTGTGCGTGCAACTTTAACGGAATCATTTATAAATATATTTAAAGGTGTAGGTGAAGATACTAAAAGAGCGTTTCAAGCATTACCTTATGACGAAAAGATAGCAGAAATAGGAGGGAATGTTTTTACTGCTTCTAGTGGTTACATATTAAATCTTCCTATAGAACAATTGCGTGCTCCAAACGGAATGACAACTGGTGCGGTAAAACGACAACCACTTAATGATGATGGTTCACAAGTAACTATTGGACAAGCTATTAGTGAAAATGCTGTAAAGTATAACGAAGTATATGATTTTATTCAAAATTGGGGGCAGTTAGGCATTCTTAGTTATAACGATCCTGAAGTCCAAGCTAGAAGAAGACAAGAAGGAAATCCTGACAATGTAGCTCAGGCAATGGGTTTTGTAGAAAGACAACAACATCTTTGGAATGTTGCTACTACTTCAAGTATTGGGGCAACAATAACTTTTAGTTTAGTTAAAGTAGATCCAACTGATGAAACAGCGACTACTCAATATATGTTAGAACATCCAGAAACTTACAATATAACGTCAGGGCTAATTGATGGTATATTTAGATTTGTAGGAGATCCAGGAACAAGAATTCTTCGACTTGTTAAAGGATCAACTTGGCGTAACGCTACAAGATTGTTTACACCAAACCCAACGCAATCAGGTCCTCCTTTATACACAGTAAAAGGTCTTCCTAAAGGTCCTGCAAATACTAATGTTGGAAAAGAATTTGACATAATTGATCTTGTAATGGATGGTGATGGTAACTATAGCTCAATACTAGATGACCATTTTAAACCTGACGGAAACGGAATGTCTTTAGTAAAAATAATTAAAGACGATGCTGATTTAACAAGATCAAAACTTTCAACAGCAGCAAGAGAAAATAATGTATACAGTGTTGCTGATGAAAAAATATATAATGAAGGATTAGGGACGTTTATTGAAAACGCTGTAAGGGAAACTCCAATAGATGCTGCAGTGTATGGTGAAGTTTTAGCTAATGCTCCGTATAAAACTTTATCAACTATTTACCGTGCTGCAGTACAAAGTTCAGATAATGAATCTGTAATAAACGTTCTTAAATTAGGAATGGCAGACTATCGACAAATACCGCTTATAGAAGAAGCGGCTGTTGAATTTGGCAGAATTGCTTCAATTATTACACAACCAGACGTTCCTGAAAACTACTTAGATGATATTGATTTGTTTGCTTTGCAACCTATGGGTGAAGGTAAAGCTTTGCCAGGAGAACCTATTGCAGCAAGTCAAGTAGGTATAGATAGTTTACGCCAACGTATTACTTACAATGTCCAAAGTTTGCAAGATCATATTGAAGAATTAAATGATGTTGTTGGTAATAGAGAATCATTTTTAGATTATTTAGCTAAAGAAAAAATGCCTACAAAACAGGCATCTTTTAATGCTCAAGAACAACTTGCACAAAATGATAAACAATACAATTTTTTAACAACAAGCATTGAAGGTATACGAGCTACTATTGCTTCTGCAGTAAAAGATATGTCAAAAGTTTTAACTGGTGATGTTGATTTATTAGATGCTGAAAGAATTTTTAAAGAGTCATTAAATAAATCAGCAGAACTATATGGTGAAAATGTATCTAACTATGTTAGCAATCAAATTAGTTGGTCATTGCCAAAAGATGCAGCTTCTACTGTAGGTATTGTAGCTTTAAGAAATGCTAAAAATCTTCCATTTCATGATGCTTATGATATGGCTATTAAACAAATAGAAAATCTTGTTCGTCCACCTGAAACTATTTCTCCTGGAGTTAATGATGCTGGGTTATGGGTTAGAGATGCAGTTCCATTAGACAGTGTTGTAACTCGTACAGTAGTTAACAACAGAGCTTTGGCAGAAGAACAAGCAACAAAAGAATTAGATGCTAATGGTTTCGTTGTTAAACAAATAATTCCACAACAACACAACACGTTTAGAGAAGCAGACGTTGTAGCACCTGTTACAAAAGATCCAAGAACTATTTTAAATGATCCTGATCAAGCGCAAAACCCTGATGTGTGGGAAGCTTTTGGAGGAGATAAACCATATAACCAATTTGCTTATAGACGTGGTGCAATTAATTTGCATACAGCTAGAACTTATCCAGGACTAATAGGCAGAATTGTTGATTCAATAAGCGATGCTTACGGTCCTAAAGGAACGTTTGGAAGTTTAATAGGACCATCAATGTTGGTTGGTGTAAATGATAAAGTACAACTTCCAGCAATTAATAAAGCTAAAGAAATAATTAATAGTGTAAAAAAATCTTCAATACCTAACCAAGCACCTTTAAGTTCTCGTAATTTAACTGCTGAATATTTTTTCTCTGAAGCACAAGATAATATTATTGTGTGGAAAGATATGTCAATTCAGAATATAGATAAAGCATTTCGCAAAATGATATTAGATGCTGAAGCTATTAAACCTACAATTTCTTCTTCGACATCAGAAATTTTTAAATCCGTTAAGAAAAGTAAAGATGTTGTAACTCTTGCTGGATATTCAAAGAATGAACTTATAGCCAGGTTTGTTCAAATGAATGTTGTTGAAAAACGAGTGTTGTTTAATGAAGTAGTAAAAAAATTGTTTACAAGTATAGATCGTATATATGCAGATGTATGGCCTATGACTAACGAAATAAAGTTGTCAGACCAATTATATCTAAGTCATAAACAAAATGAAATTTCAATGCAAGAGGCTTATTCAAATAACAGAACTCAAATATATGGTAACTCTGATATAGCTTATAATGAAATAGGAACAAACACCGCTGGTGAGCAGGTTATACAAGTACAAAGTTTTAGAGTTAACGACGCTACAAGCGGACCAATATCACCAGCACAGTTCCAAACAGCAAGTACAATTCCAGATTTTCGTCATATCAATAGAGACATAAGAAAGATTCTTAACGAACAAAATTCTGCTGTAGGAGAAGTAAAAGTTATTGAAGCTCTTTCTTCTCTTAACGACGTTTTAACTATGTTTTGGAAACGTGGCAAATTAGCTAGATTCCCTGGCTACCCTCTTCTAACTAATCTTGATGATGCGTTTCGTTCTATGCAACAAATGAATATTTTAGAATTAAGCTCAGGTTATTTTAGTGGACTTGCTGATATAAGAACTAACGCAATTTATAGAGACATTCGTAAAAATTCTTTTAACCCTACAGCAGTTTGGGTACAAAAAACTAAAGATGAATTACAAATAGCTTTTGATAAATTAGGGGCAGAAAAAGTTAAACAAATTTTAGATCGTCAAAATGTTGTAGTGCAAGATTTTGGAACAAGCAAACTAGTTGAAGTAAAAGCGCTTGATGTCCAAGCTACAAATATCCCATCTAATTTACCTGGCGTGTCATTAACACCTGACCAAGCTTTAGATACTCATGTGTTACCAGAAAATTCTATATCTTTTGGAAATCTTGAATTAGATCATATACAACTTTTAATGGTCTACGATAAATTTGAACGGTTAAAACATGTTCCGACACAACAAACAATATGGGAAAATGTTTATAAAGAAGCAGGGTATGGTTACGCTAGTAAAGACCTTATACAAAAAGGAAAAATTGGAAATCAAACTGTACGCGCTATTACTGGATTAACAATAGGTTCTCTTTTAGGCGGGACTGCTGGTCTTGCAGCTACGTTTGGTGGTGTATTAGCTCAACGTTCTCTTACAAGAGTTGCTCAACGCGAGATTGCATTGCAAGGATTAAACCTTCAAACTTATGCAAAGCATTTACAAAAATCTCATATTGATGCTCAAGTAAAACGTTATGACGACAGTATAGGTATAGGCGCAGTAAATATTTATGATGATTCAGTAGGTCCAAGAAGTGGCGGAAACGATCTTAACGAGAGTCTAAATTCTTTGCAGTTAACTCCTCCGTGGCGTTTAGACCCAAACAATAAATTTGATCCAACAAATCCTCCATTAATAGAAGGAGCAAAAGAAGCAGCAGAAGGGGTATCACTTGTAGTTCCTGAGCTTGTAGGATTTAAAACTTTTGATAATTTATTAGATGATGAAATAATTGTTCAATCTAGAACCAATAACGTTTCTCAACAACGAGGTGTATATCGACGACCAACACCCAATGATGTTGAGTTAATGAACTCAGAACAGCTTGACACAATTTTTGTTTATAAAAGAGATCCAGTTACAAATAAACAAATAAGTCCAGCAGAAATTAAAACAAAAACAACAACTGTAATTGATGAAATTGCTTACTCTGTTTTAGGCTCTATGAGTTTACAAGGTTCAACAATTTTTTTAAGGCATTTGTTTAACAGAAATTCAGATATAGCTAAACTTGGTGCTTTGTCACTTTTTACTGGACATTACGCTAGTACTATTGGTCCTAAACATTTAATTGGCACAAGAGCATTTGAAAAACAAATACCATTCTTAAGTAACTTTTTCAAATATCAAAACCAAACAAACACTCGCGTTGGAACACAGATAGATGACGTTAAGAATTTAGAGCTTGATTTTGAATTGCAGTTGCGGGAACCTATAACATCTGATATTTCTGTATTAGATCAAAAACAATTACAATCTTTTATAGACAGTAACAAATACATATTTGAACGAATTGCTCCAGGTTATGATGTTATAGACGATGTTACTTTAGCGTTTGAAGCGTTAGAACCTAATAGCATTTTCTTAGACAGACAAAGAATGGTATCTATTAGCGATTATTTAAGTGAGAATCGCATAAATATTCGAGACAATAATTTAAGAGATGCTATTAACGCTGCATATTCTGATTTGTTTGAACCTGATGTTCAAGGCAATGAGTTATGGCAAGATTTTACACGGTTCAATGATATGCCAGAATCTTTAAATAATACTTTAATATCACCTTTAAGTTTAGAAAACACAAATCTTGTTCACCCAGTTAGTTATTATGGTGGCCCTGCATTTGATGCTGATATGGGTACAGGTGTAGGCACACAAAGTCCTAAACCTGCTCCAATTTTTGATAAGCCAATTTTTCATGGAGCTTATGATGCTCCAAACAAAATGCAATCTTTTGTTGATGACGCTACAGGCGAACTTATTTTAAAACCATCTAGTAATTTTGATGGTCGCCAACAAGCTGTTTCATTTAGTTCAGAAATAGATGAAGCTTGGGATTATGCAGGTCGTGTTAAAGGCGGAGGTCCTGGAGCAAGAAACACTGGTCTAGTTTTTGAAATTAACGCAGAAACCATACCTGAAGATATGCTTAATTTAGAAATTTCAACTGAGTTGGAAGTTTCTTTTTTGCCAGGTTCAAAAGCAAATACTGCAGGGTTAAATGAAATAAGAATTCCAGCAGAAGATTTTCGTGTAATACATATAGCTGACAAAAATACTATTGACACAGTTATAAACACAAACACAAAAGAACAAACTTTGTTACAAAATATGTCTGATGAAGAATTAGCAGAAAGCTATATAAGATCACAAGAAGTAGAAGAAGTAGCTGAAAATTATGGTAACTATGAGGAACCAGTTTTTGTTGACAATATTTACGCACCTGAAATATACCGTAGATGGGAAAGTCTTATATTTGAACAGGCAAATAAAAATGTTAATGTAATTAACAAATCTTTTATCCGTGACAAACGTGTTGAAGGTTTAATTGATAGAACACTTAATGGAGGTAAAGGTTGGGAAATAGTATCAGCTAGAACTGGTGTTAATTTATTTGATTTACTGTATACACCAAAACAACAAGCAATTTTAGGGTTGTATCATTTTTCTTCAGTAACCAGTTCTGGATGGGGAGGCCCTCATACAGACAATAACAAACATATGAGTAATTCTATAAGCAAAAAAGGTAGTACTCCAAATACTGATGCTGACGAGATGATGCTTGGTCTTAAAGAATATGGAGAATCAAATAATATACCTGCAGAGAATTTGATGCCAAGTAATTGGATAACTGATAAAGAATTAGAATTACTTCAAGATCATCTTAAAGGTTTAAGCAATAACGTTTTAAGTCAAGTAAATCCAGGTCAAGAATTTATTAATGTTTACCGTTCAGGTGATTTAATTCCTGACAATAGTTTAGATGGACCTATAAGTTTTACTTTAAATCCTATGTTCCCAGGATCAAACTTGTTGCCTTGGTTTAATCCAGATACATCACGTAGTTTAGCTTCATCAAAAAATATACAAGAAGCGTTTAGTCAACCACAGATTATGGAAGAAAGATTAAAAGTTCTTACAAAAGAACTTAATGATCTTGATGATGAACTTGCTCTTAGTAACTCCGACTGGTCTGACAAAAGAGGCCGATACGAGGCAAGACGTAATGTAGTTAATGAGATTAACACATTAGAAGGTCAACATATTGAAGCAAAAGCAAATTACGAAAGTCTTCGTAATAGATATGGAATACGTACTACACAAATTGATGACATGAATTTTGAGTACAACATATATGATGTAGCTGATGAACAGTTACGTATTTTTGGTATTGATTCAAAAGAAACTCGTTTAATTGACCGACCCGACGGTTCTGGACAATTCCTACCAGAACCTCCTGCTCCAATAGCAATAAGTAATCTTCATAAAAAACAACTTGACTCTTCAGGCAATGTACTTCAATCTTTAATAAATAGATTTACTAAAAAGAAAAATGCTTTTAACGATACTGTTGCTATTTTGAATGATCAAGATTTGTATGATCCACAACAAAAATCGTATAGGCCTACTCTTTCAGAAACTAACGATCTAGATTTTTATTCTTACACTGTTAATAACGTAGAGTTAACTGCAAAAGAACTATTAGAAGAAGCTCTTTCACCAGGTTTTACAGGACCAAGGTACGAAATAATTCGTGAGGGTATAACTGAAACAGATTACATGAGAAGTGTTAGCAATGGTTTAGCTGATCTTTTTCAATTCCTTGCTAAAACAGCTCAAACAAAAATAAAAGCAGGCTCAGAAAATTGGAAAATTACTAGATCAGGTACAGGTTCAAGAGACATAGTTATGGGTGTTTCTGAAGCAGAAGAGGTAGCTATTTTAACAGCTATAGGAAAAGGAGATTCATCCTTTTTCACTATGGCATCTCAAGGCGACACTGTTAGCAAATATAAAGTTCCTCGTAATGAAATAGATTTTTTATTAGAGACACGCGTGAAATCAAATGTTGAAGATGAGCTTTTAATTGATCCATTAAAAGTAACTAAAGAATATGACATGATGACAGAAGTCAATTCTGAAGAAGCTCTTATTGCAGAAATAGAACAATTAAAACGAGCGTTTGCTATTTCTTTAACTGGTGATTTACAACAAGCAAAACAACATGCACACATAATGGCTAGAACTAGAGATTCTTATCCTGAACTTTATGATGCTGCAGATCTTGCTGGGCGTAAACAATTAGCTGCAGGTGTTCAACCTACAGCTATAGGAAGCAAATTGTTACCTGGAGAATTAGGTCAAAATCCTCAAGAATGGGCTGTTAGTCAAAAAGTTAAACAAGATGGAGTATGGGCTAGAGAATTATATACAACTCAACTTCCTAATAATTCTCAAGTTGCTCAAAAAACAACTCAGTTTAATTTTGATATGCCTAATGGTGACGTAGTATTTTCAGCAGCATGGGATAATCATATAAATAAATTTATGATTCCATTGCCTGATGGTGCAGCTATGAATGCATTTAGAGAATTACCAAAACGAGTTTGGAGAGGAGATACTGCTAAAGAAATTGTAACGTATTTGCGATCTCCTGACGCTGCTGATCTTATGGCTACTGCTCCTATTGAATGGACAGAAAATACTTTACCAATAGTTAGTCGTATGATTCGCGAATACAACAGCATGATTCCACCTATGCTTGAGTTTGCACATGTTAGAAAAAAAGCTGCTCAAGGTATCGAAGTCTCGTGGAAAGCAGATATCGAACCTGTTCTATCAACTATGGCTCCGTCGAATACAGTTACAGGAATAAGAAGTCCTATATTTAATATCCGTGAAAATTTAGGGCACGTAGATTTTGGAAAAGTTACAGGTTCTGATGCGTTCAAACAACTAGGTGAACAACTTGGTATATCAAGAAACCTTTTACAAAAAGTAGATAATGCTTATGACCGTTTATTTTTAAAATCACAGAGTGCAATGCGAGATAGTACTCACAAACATCATGTAACAAAATATCTTGAAAACACAATAGCTGCTATAACACCAATGTT
>Ga0115003_10002031_pt1 | contig 17147 bp, 15 predicted proteins | sample ArcticOcean_MG_C_7_FD_88736 | JGI IMG/M metagenome (GOLD analysis project Ga0115003, IMG submission 88736) | Marine microbial communities from western Arctic Ocean - ArcticOcean_MG_CB11_88 | ecosystem: Environmental > Aquatic > Marine > Oceanic | place: Arctic Ocean: Canada Basin | collected... | reverse complement strand
TGACCATTTTGAGTTTGCCCTTGCTGTTGCTCGGACTGTCCATTTTGATTTTGACCATTTTGCTCTTCGGCTTGTTGCTCGGATTGTTGTCCACCTTGCTGTCCACCTTGTTGCTGTTGACCTTGACCATTATCTTGTTGTTGGCCTTGTTGTCCATCTTGTCCTGATTGTCCAGATTGACCTTGTTGGCCACTTTGCTGTCCTTGCTGTCCTGCTTGGCCTTGTTGACCCTGCTGACCAGCCTGACCTTGTCCCTGACCTTGTCCTTGACCCTGTCCTTGGCCTTGTCCTTGTTGCTGACCTTGACCCTGACCTTGGCCTTGACCTTGACCTTGACCTTGACCTTGACCTTGTCCCTGTCCCTGTCCTTGTCCCTGTCCTTGTCCTTGACCTTGTCCCTGTCCTTGGCCCTGTCCTTGACCTTGACCCTGGCCTTGACCCTGGCCTTGACCTTGTCCTTGTCCTTGTCCTTGTCCTTGTCCTTGACCTTGACCTTCTCCTTCGCCTTGTCCTTGATCTTCGGATTCGCCACCGCCTTCAGTGCCACCGTCTCCTGCACCTGCACCTGACTCGGTAAAGTCAGGATCGTAAGCATCAGGGATACCGTCACCATCTGAATCGGAGTATTCACCGTCGTTCGGATCGTTTGGGAATTGATCTGTGGAATCGGACTTGCCGTCCCCATCAGTATCTGAGTTGTTTGGATTAGTTCCTTTTGCATACTCTTGAGCGTTGGTTAAACCATCGCCATCGGGATCTGCATTTCCATCGCCACCATTGGTTGGATTCAACCCATTAGCGACTTCCCACCCATCAGGTAGGCCGTCACCATCGGAATCGGCGTTGTTCATGTTTGTTCCTTGAGATTGTTCTTCTGCATTTGTTAAACCATCACCATCCCAATCAGCCCCACCGTCAGATGGGTCGTTAGGGTCTGAACCGTCTGCGCCCGCGAGGGGTGCCCCGATCGCCAAAATAAAGGCGATTAGGAGGGTTCGAATAATGTTCATGCTACTATTTTCGTTTTGAATGCTGCTATTGTTTTCCATAATAATTCACTTTTCAGTTGTTGTTCATAGGGAACCCACTGTTCCCTCTAACTGAATCATTAGGCTTTCCTCCTATCTAAACGTGGGGGGTGGGTGCATCAATCGCGTAAATCTATGGCTTCGTCCACATATTGGGGAATTAGTCCAGCGTGTCTCCACTTTTTGTATGCCCAAGGGAATGCCGGATCGAGGATGAATATGCGTCCTGTGTCGCCAGCCGAACGGTGGATACGACCAATCATCTGCAACCAGGTGCGGGCGGTTTCGGCCTCATACCAAGCGTCCCCGAAGGTCTCGGGGTGGCGGGTGCGGAGGATTCGGATACGCATGTCTGCCAAGGAAGGATATGGGATTTTGGCAACTACTAACCAATGAACCGAACGATCTGGGTCGGTATCGGTAGGGATGGGGTCGAATCCCTCGTTGGTATAGGTGCTCATGAGGATTTTGTTACCGGTGCCATCTCGGAATCGATCGATGAAAGCGTATCGATCCGAACCCATATCGGCAGAATCCCTGATCAATCGGGTAGATACTGAGGAATACCGGCGACGAATGGCTTCGTTAAGTCCATCGGATATGGCATTACTGAATGGTAAAATCAATCCTTTGCGATCAGGATACATCTTGGTGGCGATTCCGTGGATGATCTTGGCGTGTGCCAAGAAGTCATCGGGTTGCCTACCTTCTCCACGCTTATACGACATAGTGCCTCCTCGGACAGCAACTACTGGCCGGTTAGCGACTGGGAAATCCGAATAGTCGAAACTAATGTAGGACGTTCTGGAAGGATCAAGACCTAATTCCCTGACCAGACTCCCTACGTCTCCGACGGTGGCTGACATGTAGAGTCGAATACGAGATCTGGAATCCAAGGTTGCACGAGCATATTCACCAACCAAAATTGGTTTGAGGCTGATAAAACGAACACCGTCTTCACGAGTGCCGGACTCCCAATAGTAATTGGGTTCGGTTGCGACATCTCCACCAGGGGCAGCTATTCGCTCCAGGAATGTCTTGATAGAAGCGATTTGAGTCTCAACACGGGCTCGAGCATTGGAATCATAGGTATCACGGTCCATAAGGGTGTGAACTCGGTGAATCAAACGTTGAAGCCAACTTACGATACGACCAGAATCTAATTCCCATGCTGATTGGTTGTCAAGGTGGTGATCTGGATCGAAATCCAAAATGTCTTCTGGTAGGTCATAGAGTGTAGGATCCTCTGCAGAAACTGAATTGCCGAAAAGAGTTTGCTGGCCTGGTGTGGAGGACGGGGTGGTGGATTTCTTGCGTGCACTCATCAATGACTGCATACTAACATCAATCATACGAGCCACGGAACGGGTAGTGATGTCGATAGTGAGATTACGAAGGACGGCATTAGGGAGTCGATCGCATTCGTCATAGATTGCTAATGGTCTCTTGGTAAATTGAGGATAGCGGAAGTAGTAATCATTAGTGGTGATGACGGAACCTGAGTTGGCGGCAATAAACCGATCTCGATAGTATGGGCACATTCGGGTTGGTCCTACTAACGAGCCAATGCTATCCCAGTGATCGCCAATGTCAACCCAACGACCGGCTGATGGGCATTGGTGCAGAATCTCTTCAGATCCGCAATCTGGACAAGCCCAGTCGTTTAACTCCTTAGGGGTCTTTGAGAAAGAACATGGGAATCCACGGTCGCCGTCTTTGGTCGACACCCTGACGGTTCGGCAGGGCGCCTTGTCGGCGGTTAGCACTGGACGCCTACGGAGTCCAATGAATGGATCGGGATCCCCGTCTTCTTCCCCTCGTTGGGCACGTTCACGAGCCAGAGCCTCGGCTACTTCGGCGGTGGAGCGGGAAACTTCACTGGGTTCGATCTCCAAGTGGCAAGCGTAATTTCGACGTCCAGCAATTCGGTGGATGACGGGTAGTGAGCGAGAATACTGATCTCCCAATGCGACTTTGTCAACTGTGTAGTAGGCAGGCGATGCTGAAATCAATTTGGAGAGTGCGTGTCCAATAACGGATTTGCCTCCGCCAGTAGGCATCTGCAAGAAAATGTCAGTGGATCCGGCTTTGATTGCATCGATTATGTGACTCAAGGCTTGCACCTGCTGGGACCGGGGACTAAATCCCTTATCCCCACCTGTGCCTGGGAACACCGATCGGATACGATCTTCGTGAGGCAATGGGTCGTTGTCCACTGGTAATCTCGAGATGACAATTTCGGTAACGCCCTGATCGCTTGGGCTCTTGGTCGTGGGGGAGGGGGTGCGGGGGAGGGGGAGGTCAGAGGTGGCACCGAGTGTTGATGCAGCTGCACCAGGATCGCGAAGATCGGAGGATACTTCTGGTCCGGCGTCATTAGAAGGGGGACTCCATCGGCGACCATTTAATGATACTACAATTGCTGTTGCGGAAACTAATGGTGCGGCACGTTCCAACAATGTTTCTAATGTATTTGAATCGTGAACTACTCGGACATATGACGTTCCTGCGGCATTGCGAGCCATTCGGAATGGTGGTTCATGTGAGCCGAGTAGGTGATTGGTGAACTCTTTGGTCTCATCTGGTAAAGGCGGAGTGCCCTCTGGTCGAACTACCTTGACGAGGGTCGGATTCATATCTTGGGATGTGACGACCACCGTTATGAAGGTGTCACTGCCTCAAGCGCCGATTTCGGCGAAACCGCTATACGAATCAGATTTTACAAGGCTTTGTCGGAATGCACATACCAGATACCAATGCCGACCAGCCCAGTGAATGATCCTGGCTTCAGGGACGGATGCGTGTTCGGCACCGCAGCCGCAAGTGAACATCTGACGAGGCTCCCTACAATCGCAATCGCTCCATTGATCCATATTATACCCACTCGTTTTGAAACTCATCTGTGAATACTGCTTCGTCGCCTTCCGCCGGTATTTTGAGGGTGGGTTCTGGGAGCAATCCGAATGCGGGTATGTCTTCATCACTATCCTCCAAACGACTGACTGTGACTTCGTAATGACGTCCATCTATCCAAACGTCCATGGTGCAATCGGCAGTAGAACCGAATACCGCATTAGGATCGTCTCCAACTACTCCTGGTAAATACTCCATGATTTCTTCAACATCTTCATTGAACTTATTGAACTCGCTGATAAACCAGCGATTGGCTTTAGCAACCCAACTCTCAGGAGATGGTTTTTCTTCGGGGTTGTTACTGTCAAATGCTCCAAAAACTTCATCTAATACTCGATAGAAATCCTCTATCATTTTGTCTTCTTCTTTTTGGGTGTCGGATTCGTCACTCATAATATCACCTAGTTTTTTCGACTACCTCAATTAAACCCCTGTGGATCCCGGTGGTCTGGCTCGGCAGGGTGCCTAAATGGCCCACCTTGATGGTTTTCAAAACACCGTGGGTGGTATCGTTGGCCTTTTGCCGAAACTACTGGTTGTCCCACTCCGATGGTTTGGTTGCAGAGGGGGCAACGTGAAGTGAGGCGATCCGTCATCTAAACTGACTCCCGAATATGATGACCATGCCAATGATTACTAAAAGGATCATTGTAGATCCGAGATCTCCCCACGTGGGTGGCGGGGGTGCGTCATCCCAACCTCCCAAAATTATGCCCCCATTAGTGAGCCAACAACGATGCCGAAAATTACAATTCCAACAACTAAATATGACAATATGGGAGGTAGACGCAGATCTGGTATATCTGATTCATACAAATCCCAGGGGATGTGGTCGCGTGGCATGGGCTACCATGGTCGGGGCACCTATTTCAATCATGCAGTTATTGCGGAACGATTGCTTATCGCGTCAGAAAATACATTCTGTAATTCGGTAAGTGCATCCAACCGTTGATCTGCAAACCAATCACCATATTGCTCTTTGACTGCGGGAATCTCTCCGAGTGCATTTTCAGTTAGTGAGAGTCCAATTGTAGCCATAGGGTCGGCAGGTGTCTGGGATCGCAACTCCAGCAAACCTTGGATTTGATCGAGTGTTGATTGCAGATCCTCATCATTATCGGGCTCTTCCGATTTCAGATAGTCGACCGTATCCTTGAGGACTGGTAGGTAGTATTCAGTAATGACATTGGGCAAGGCCATCCATAATTGCAAAAATCCCAAGATTCGTTCTGAAGTGTCCTCGCCTCCAAGATCGGAAGTTCCGAACGTTAGGATTACCAAGTCGCTGGGTGATATTCCTGCGGCGATCGCTGGTAGTGCATCAATGAGATACTCATCCGTTGAATCGCTAAGGTATGGTTGCGGATTGAGTGCCATGGTTAGATGTGGAGGTTCCGACTACCTGAACTTGCGGTTCATTGCCAGTATTCTTTGCCCTGATCCCACTTGAGTTTTGTGACCCGATAGCCAGTCGTGAGTCTATGCTCGAAGTCCCAATTCCATTCACTTAGTGTTTCGCCATGCTTGTCGGTTAAGTCTGCACCAACTAAGACTTGGAAATCGATCCCGAAAAATTGATCTGAAGTGTGGGGGAATACATTATCTACAAACTCATCCGCATGCCGATCTCCTAATGTGCCATTGTAGTGGGTATAATCAAACAACTCCTCTAACCAATTCTTTCGTTCAATTTTCCACAGCGTCAACGCGTATAGAGCCGCCGCATCAAAGTTATCATACGCTCTCTGCAGTATGTAGCTATCTGATTCATTCCACTTAACTACCTCGACCACATACAACTCTGGAGTGTTGATGATGAGTTCGCGATTGATCACTAATGGTTTCAAAATCAAGCCCGCCTATTGAGGATATTGGCAAATGCCAGGAAGCCAGACGTTCCATAATCTGGGGTGATGGTGCAACGCATACGAATCACGGTATCATACTCTCCTCGCCTAAGAGTTCGATTATACGCCCATTGCGAAGCTGGCTCTGGTGATATACGGATGTTATAGTATAGTGGGTCCCCTACTTTCTGGCTATCGACGATTGGTTGTTGATATTGGTAATTATTGTAATTGTTGGTGACTGTTTTGTATGCAGTTATTTCCTTAATTTGCTCTCCATTGAAGAATGATTTGGGAGCTGGGAATCTGCCCGTAGAAATACCTCCCTTAGGATCGACTGTTGAGATTTCAATTAAGAACTCCATACCAGTAGATTTTAGGAGACTGCTTATCACCTCTGGACTTAGACTTTGGCCAACGACCTCTTGTTTGTCTCTATCGTATGATAGTGGAGGATCTGGATTTGATTTGGTTTTTTTGTAAAGTTTGACTTGAAGTTTATGATTGCTTCTTAGTGTATCAAATGCCTCTAATGAGGTGGTGGTGATAGTCCAGGGCTCGGCAATTTTGAATTGTGGCACACCATTCCCTCCAGTTCTCGGTATTTAATCCCTATTGCAATTCTGGCAGGAGGCTACTATTTGGGAGCAATATGATTTCAAATCAGCCCATGAATAATCAACTGGCGATCTATCCTGGTGTCGATACGTTGGGCATGTCAATTCCAATGCCATAGATATTTCACCACACTTGGTGCAACGGTCATGTAATTGATCCAATATCCATCGTCGTTTGCGGGAACGAAGATCACGTTTCTGAGAAACCGCCTTTCGAACCAATTTTTTAGAAACCTTATTGGCTCGATAATATCGACGATTGTATTCTGCCTGCCAACGTTTTTTGACCGCAGGATCAGAGAAGGGCATATTGGACACTGGGAGTTCCGACTACCTGAACCTGTTGCGGAACTGGAATACGTCTTTGAACTCTGTTGCGGGGTCATAATCAATCTCGACATCCATAATCTCCCAGATGGGACATGTGTGAGAGTGTTCCAGGACTGACTTCCTGCCAATTTCGACACTTTCAAATGCAAACTCGTGATTGCAGATCGGACACCACGAACCATAAGTAATGTCGTGAATGCTGTGCCAAATATCCCACTTGGGATCCCCAATTGCAGGCTCGGGAGTGTTAGTTAGCCAATCCTCATGCAACTCAGCGAGGACATTGATGTAGACGTCAAAAGGGGATTCAGGGTAGGCAGTGCGTTCGTTATGGATGTATTGGTAAAGTAGACTTGGCATCCCTCTGCGATTTATGATGCCCCTCATGTAAAACAGAGGCACTCCTACGAATCCCATTCGACAACCTCATAGTATGAATGTGCCTGTGGCGATTAACGAGACAATACCTGGTAGAGCAACAATCATGAGTTGCCACCAACGACGTTCAGTTTCTTTGCCGGCCTCGACGGCTGCCTCAATAACTGCGATCCGGGAAAGTAGTGGTGGTTGGCCATTACCATCAACGACTACTTTGGAAAGGTGCTTGATGTCATCATGGTGATACTCAGCTTCTGTTCGAAGCCTAACTATCTCTTGACTAAGGCTACCTATGTCTTCTTGAAATCCTTCGAACAAACGCCCAAAGTCTTCAATGAATTGGCTAACCAGTAATTCATGATCTCGATTATCACGAGCCATTTACCGGTCCCTCCAAAACAATTTTTAGTAATGCAAAACGAGATAAAATCATACGGGTGCACTTATTGAGGTGATCGACACGTTCTTCAGCACCATGACAGGCTATAACAACATTATTGGCTCTAACTTCGCTGACTGCAATCATGGTTTCAATGCTACGGCTCATAGGGAATCCTCCGTTATTGAGTAATCGGGTTCGTAAGCCCAAACAGATCGACGTCCGGCCTCAGTGATGAAAATTGATTTTTGGTATCCCTCTTCCTCAATTGGTGACTCGTAATTCCCCTCTGCACCCAGGTTGAACTTGTTTTTGAATGATTTTTTGGATTCTGATAGTGACTTCTTGTTCCAGAGGACCCATCGTGATAGCGATCCTGCAGTGGTAGGATCGTTCCACTTCTGGCCAGATGATTTAGCTCCGTGACGTGCCAGATACGAAGACTTGCGTTTGTCATCACCATGCTTGGTATAGTCAGACATGCCCTTGTAGCCGAACTGAGTAGTCTTGGTATCGCCTGATCCGTCAGTGAACACCGCCTTCATCTTGGCGTTGCCGGATGTGCCCTTTCCGAAGGACACGGACACGGGGCGATCTGAGGTGGAGAATGCGTCGAATCGTTCGATAGATTCACCGGTGCAGAATCGACAGACGTTTCCACCAGCGTCGGCTTCCAAATTACAATCCAAACAAAGTCTACACTCGTGACACCTCAAATGATAATCGAGATCACATTTTTCATCAGCAGTGGGAGCACCCTCAGCGCCGAAAGACTCGTCACAGTGTGGGCAAACCTTTGCTTGAGAGTGGCAAGATCCGCAAACTACCTCATCGCACCCCTGGCACATCTTAGACGATGTGAGCGTTGGGACACCGGAGCGATTTTTTATCTCCTTGCCCAGCATCATTGGTTGTTTGCAGTCATCACAGTCACCATGGTAGTGGGGTGCTTCGGCGTCGAAAGACTCGTCGGACTTGATCTCGTAGAGTTGCTGGATGTCGGTGATATGCAAATTATCTCTGGTCTTGCCTCGGTTGTTAAAACGGACTACTGCTTCCTTTGAACCAGGTTGCCATAGAGCCCATGGACGGGTATCCTTGGTGACATATACGAACGAACCGAACTTATCCAGATATTGTTTCCAATCTTCTGGATTGCCGTTGCCGACCTTGAAGATCTTGCCAAGGCGAACCAACTCATCCGGATCTGTGACCTCGGATTGATCCCACATGGTGCGGGACGATTCATCCCAATGTTTGGACGACTCTGCTTTCATTGGTTTGGTAATATAATTTGAACCACATTTAATACAAGAACAATAACTTCCGAAATCTGTGTTGGAATTATGTTGATACATCATAGTTCCGCAGTCTGGACAAGGATAACTACAACCTCTTTCTGCTTCAAAATCGGCGTCGAAAGACTCGGCCTCGTAATCTCTAAACCAGCCTCCGGTTGGGTGGCGGGGAAGGCCACCATCGGTGAGTTCAAAGAAACGCACGGTGATTTGTTTGCCGATGTGTGAATCTGCCTCGTCAAATAATTTTGAACGGTATGCGTGGGTGCCATTGGGCTTAATACGGAACCTTTTGCCATCTGAGGTCTCACAGATCCAAATGACGGTGCCTACATAGTCTCCCTTGCCTTCGGCATATCCGACGATCTCAAACTCGTCATCCTGGAATGATTTATACTTCTGGAGATGTTTTGATTTTCCATTGAGTTTGTAGGGTCCTTTGACGTTCCGAATCATGAGCCCTTCGTATCCATCCATAACGAATTGATCGTGAAGTGGATCAACAGCATCTGTGTCGGAAAGGGTGGTGTTGTCAACTATGGCGATTGAATCCATGTTGCTTAGACTGTCGGCCATTAAATTATGGCGATCGATGAAATCCATGTCCAAATCATTGAGATTGATGCAGTCATAAACATTCAACTTGATCTTCTTTTCATCCTCAAGATCTTCAGGTGTCTTGTTGTTTCTACGAACCACTCCTGTGGATTGTTGGAATGTCAATTCTTTAGGATCTGCGTATAGCTCTCCATCAATAACTATGTCGTGGGGGAAAGGGCTTCCTTCTGAATTGCCAAGACTCTTTAGTCGTGTTGCTAATTCATCTCGGATGTGATCCAGCCCAGGGAATAATTTGTTCTTTCGAGATGTGAGTGAAATGGTTCCGTCAGCCTCTAAACGAGCCAGACACCTAACTCCGTCTAACTTTGGCTGGCCAATGGCTGGCCAATTGATGTCATGAGCCCTGTTTTTGAAATTGAGTGCCGTCATTGGCAATACTACCACGTTATTAGTGGCTTCATCTGCGGATCCAAAATAACCGGTTTCCTTCTTCTTTTTCCACTTAGCAGCGGCTTCGGCATTTGCCTGTTCTTCGACTGTGCGTCCTTGCTTGCCGGCTTTGATTATAGTTCCCTTGCCCTCAACCATTGATCCACCTAATTGACCATGCGAACTGGTGTATGCCCAATTCCCGTCGGGGAGTTCTTCGGTGCGGATTCGCCATTCCTGGATTTTACCAGTGGTGGCTTTCTTGAAGATCGGAGGGAATGTCTTTTTTGAATCGTCCTCAGCAGATCTGATTACACAGTGTCTACACGGATTGCCCGCGCCATCTCCTATGATACCATCCTCCAAGGTAGTTCCACCAGACCAACAACGATTGCATACGGGGTGCCCATTACCGCACTCATGAGTGAAAACTATCCAATCATCGACAGGGTGGAAATTACAGAGTCCGCATGTGGGGTCTGGAGAAGTGCATTGAACATCCTTGCTGGAAGTTCGACCAGATCCCCAGCCACAGTCTTCATTACAAATCTTAGTTTCTGCGAACCAGAGATCCGGAGCGCCACGACGAGGATCGCGATCAGGAACTAAATCTGTGTCATCATCGTCCTCTGCGCCAAACATGCTCTTGATTGCGGATCGGCGACCTCTACTTCGGTATGCCCCTGCCTTGGCTTTGGGCTTGCGAGTGAATCGATCAATAGGTCTACGTGTATATCTCTTGGACTCGGCATCTTGAGCCGTGAACGGTCCGCGAGCACGGGGGATTTTGGATTCGGGGGTGCCCTCAACTAGTTCCGAGTATAGGTTTTCAAAGACCTCGCGACCCAGTTCGGTAAATCCGCTGGGATCGTCATCAGTCTCGATCATATTGCCATCAATATCGAGGGTGTAGTAGTCCTTTTCCTTGACTATGCCATTCTTGATGTGTTCTCCCATGATCTGCTCGGCACGATCGCAGGCATAGGCAATATCCATATCCTCTGCACCATATCTCTTGGTGTGTGATTCCTCTTCGTCATCAGCCCAATCTCGGAGGGATTTGTTGCCGTGACTATCGATCTCGTGTTCGACCCAGTCATCAAAGGAATCGTCCTTGCCGTGGTTCATCATCTCTTGCTCTGACCAATCGTGGAAGGTAAGTTCCTCAGCGTCCATGGTGTCGAGTGCTAAGTATTCCATACCCCACTTGCCGGCATCGATCTGATAAAGCATGTAATGAATCTCATTGAATTGAGCCTTCTCATTTTTCTTAAGCCAACTTTGGGCGGCTCGATGTGCGTCATCATGAGCTAAAATGTGTTTGTCGTGGAAGAGATCCACTTGGTTGACCACGGCATCACCTGGGGCATTAGAAAGCATACCACTCCAGGCTCGTTCAGTTCGGTGATCGTATGCTTCGGCGGACATTAACTGCTTAGAGAGTTGATTTTTGGTAGTCTTGCGGGACTGTGATGCAGCCGCGTTTGAGATCATTGCCAGGCCAGCGAGTGTGGCGGCGCCTGCGATCGCAATTCGGGTTGCGTATGATGTATTGATGGTCTTGGCCAACAATATGTCCCTAAGTGAATCGACAGCAAAGTAGGATCCACCTACGGCGAATGCAGCCCCAACTAGTGATAGCGTCTGCACCATGCACTATACTGTGCGTTTCCGCTACCTAAAGGCGAGCATCATCATTCTGCGTCAGATAGCGCCGAGGAGTCGGGAATATCGCAAATACCATCTGGGCAAGCCATCTCATTAGTGGCCGATTCCAAGAATGCAGCATCTTCTTTTGATTTTTGGTGGATGCCATTGGATGCCAAATGTGCTACGGCTTCTTCGACTGTGAGTGGTGTCAAAGGTTCGTTGCCACGAGAGCCGGATCGATAAACTGTGGTGCCCTTGAGTTTGGGAGCATATTCCAGAAGTAGATCTTTGAAATCCTCAACGGGGTAATCGTTGGGTAGGTTGATGGTCTTCGAGACAGCGTTGTCGATGTGCTTTTGACAAATAGCCTGCATCTTTAGGTGAGATTCTACATCAACGTCGTGAGACGAAACGAATGCCGATAGATCTGCGCCAGATTCGTAAAGAGATTGGAACAATGGATCGACAACGATCTGTTCCTTGAGGATTCTTTCATTGGAGCCGGGGTCGGCAGCATAGAAACGTCGCTTGTATCCTGGTGCGAAAATTGGTTCAATACCTGAGCTCGTGGCCGCAACCATGCTGGTGGTTCCAGTTGGTGCGATGGTGAGGATGGCGCAATTACGGATACCATGTTCTCGAACCTTGGCACGCAATCCTTTGGTGAGGGTCTTGCAGAAACCAGATTCCAGGAACTTATCTGCGTCGAACACAGGGAATGCTCCCTTCTCTGCTGCCAAGTATGTGCTGGTTTCGTAGGAACGCTTCTTGATGAAATTGAATAACTGATCCACCTTTCGACGTCCTTCCGCGCGATCGTAACGAACTCCGATCTTAACGAGTGCGTGAGCCATGCCCAGAACACCGAGACCGATTCGACGAACCTCGTGGCAATTCTTTTCAATCTCCGGCAATGGGTATGTATTGACGTCCAGAACATTGTCGAGGAATCGAACACCCATGGTGACAGTATCTCCGAGCAAATCCCAATCGAAATCATCGCCGGCTTCATTGATGTGTTGGGAGAGGTTGATTGCTCCCAGGTCACAGCAACCATATGGTTCCAACCAGATCTCGCCACATGGATTGGTGCTGATCAACGGGGAATGATACCAGATATTGTTCATCTCATTGGCCAAGCCACGATTGAGGATACCTGGTTCTCCAGATTCCCAAGCATTGCGTGCAATCAGATCCCAAAGTTCTGTGGCAGCAATTCGGTCAACCTCTTTGCCTCGCCATGTCATAATGATGTCTTCATCTGCGGTGACTGCATCAAAGAAAGCCTGGTCAACATTGATTGAAACATTAGCATTGCGAAGGACACGATCTCTTTGGTGCTTGAGGAGGTGGTGCAAGATAACTTCTGATTGAGGATCCTTCTGAACGGCCTCAACGATTTCGGTGATGGAGCTTGATGGCAAATCGGGATATGATTTTGCCAATAGACTGCGAATGTTTTCCTCGGAATCGGTGTCGATGTCTACACGGTTGAACTTCTTGAATAGGAACTCACGAATGTCGCCGTGATCGTAGTCAAGGCATAGCATGAGTGCTGTGCGACGTCCGCCGCCAGCCTTGATGACCTCACCGACTTGGTCGATGACTTCCATCAATGAAACTGCTCCAGTTGCCTCTCCACCAGATCCGGTGATTGGTGTGCCACGTGGTCGAATAGGGGTGAAATTGATTCCTACGCCTCCACCAGTTCCAGAAATGACGAGCATATCCGAAACCGTCTTGCCCCATCCTTCTCGAGAATCGTCAGTAGGAACTACGAAACAATTGAGAAGTTGTCCCTTTGGTCGCCCTGATCCGTAGAAAATACGGCCACCTGGGATGAACAGACAATTACGAAGTGATTCATGGAATCTCTTAGACCACTTGGATCGGTTGCCATTATGTTCAGCTGCGGCTACATGGCTTGCGACGCGAAGTGTTGCCTGGTCCCAAGACTCTTCGCCAGCAATGGCATAGCGTTGTTTGAAAATAATTTCAGCGAGATTTTCGGGTTGATACTTTGGGGGATTTTGCACTATTTTTTCTGTCATGAGAATCACTCCGGCCCCCTCTCAGGCGCCAGGTTCTTTGGTCTAAGTAGCAACTACTTGAACCCTCAGTATGGGTTGGCTCGGGTGCACTGTTGTTATCTGACGCTATCTGATGAAGTGTTGCTCAAGGTTGCTGAAATCCCCCAGTCATAATCAACATTAGGATACTCGTCAAGTGGGTGCGAGGCACGTTCCAATATCCACTTTATTCGGTCGGGCATGACCTGTCGAACATAATCAGGATTGAGCTCGATGATGATAGAATTGCGTCCTTGGGTGGCGGCGACTCCGGCCGTAGTCCCAGAACCTCCGAAGGGATCCATGACGGTTCCGTCGGGTGGGCAACCTGCAAGGATACAGGGGGTGATTAGATCGGGCGGGAACATGGCGAAGTGGGCTCCGTGGTATCGTGATGTTGCAACCTCCCAAACGGATCGTTTGCGTCGGGTGTCGGAAATGTAGCGAAAACCTTCGCCATCTCTGCGGGGTGTTCCTTTGGTATTGAACGATCCGCGGGGCTTGTTGGTTCCTTTGGAGCCATCACCCCACTTAGCGGGTTCTTTGACGGCTTCGACATCAAACCAGTATTTCTGAGATTTAGTGAGTAGGAATATGGTTTCGTGTGATCTGGTGAGGCGATCGCGAACTGATTCAGGGGTTGGATCTGGTTTCGACCAAATGATCTCTTGACGAATTAACCATCCGTCGTTGCGAAGTGCGAATGCTAACATCCATGGAATGCCCATTACTTCTTTGCGAACTCCTCCACCGGCATTCTTTGAAAGCCAAGTGTCGCCGATATTGAGCCAACAGGTGCCATCCTCTCGAAGAACCCTGCGGGCTTCTCGCATAACCTCGACCATGTTGTCGATGTATTCCTGGGGACTTGACTCGGTGCCAATCTGATCACGATTGTCATAATCACGCTGTGCCCAATAGGGCGGAGATGTAATTATGCAATTGATAGAATTGTCTTCGATCTCTGCCAAACGTTGCCTAACTTCGCCAACCCTGACATCAATCTGTGCCATTCAAGCCTGCCTCTTGAAAACAATAGGACCTTTTGATCCATTGCGGCGGATGATGATGAAATCATGATCCTTCTTCATTAGGGCTGAGAGTTGTCGACGGCTGGGAACTTCACGGCGCCCAGTTTGAATCAATCGGTCAATGACGTGAGCAGAAGTGACTTCTTCTCCAATTTTGATCATTGATTTAGCTGCTTGGTAGTTGGTTGGTTTTGAGTTCATTTTAATCATCCTCGGTTTGCGATCAATGCGGCCATCGCGATGCCGTCGTGGGGATTCCACGAAATCTCAACGGGGGTGTCATTACCACCACGGAGTCGGATCTCTTGCTTGCCGACTGTGGAGCCGACCAAAGAGGCTACTGCTTCAACCGAATATGCCGAGACGGATTCGGTGGGCGAATTGACTACGGCTTCAATGGGTCTCCAAACTAATGGTTCATGATCGTCTCGGATCGCCCATGAGATGCCATTACCTGATTTGTCGGAGTCGGTGGTGATTATGAAATCGTTAGCAACCTTAGCAGCCTTTAGGAATGACCTGGCTCCGTCTGCGGCAATGGTGGCGTCAAACACATAATCGAAATTAGGCCATGCTGGTGCGCGTTGTCCCTCCATTAGACGCATATTTAGGAGCTTGATACCACGTTCCATCCCATTAGAGAGGAGTGCAAATCGGAAAGTTCCATCTTCGTTGTCAGTGATTCGCAAACGAAGGTCGTCTTTGGCAGTGAGGGCTTTTACAATGTCGTCCATTCGAACCAGCACTACTGCCAACTCATAACGTCCATTGCATTCGTATTCGTTAAATCCATCTTCGCTGATGCGAACCTGAATCATGCGAGCACGATCTGCATCGACCATGCGAACAGACATACCCTCGGAATCGAATGTTATGATGGATTCCTCTCGGACTGCCTTTAAGACCTTCAGCACATTCTTGAATGCTGGCACTTTGATTCTTGCGTCCATTGCCATTACTCTTCCTCCTCTATTTCTAACTCAGATGCTACCAAGTATTTGATGTCATCGCGTGTATATACATTCGGGATGCAGTGGTCTCCTACCATTGGATCCAATGAACCCTCTGCAGAAAGGCGACGATGAATCAGATCGACATAATCAGGATTCAGCTCCACGCCAACATAATCCCGATTCAACGTGGCGGCAGCGACTAATGTTGTTCCAGATCCTGACATGGGATCAAGAACTATTCCATCGGGTGGAGTGAATGCGTGAATGAAGTCAATTGCTAATGCAATTGGCATGGATGCTGGATGTTCCTTGCGAAGCCCTCGATTATCGCGGATCGCGGAATATGTCCAAACGCTACCTCGGCACTTGGTGGCGGCAACTTTCATCTCATAAGCATCTACACCACCATTGGTCAATCGCTTGGTTCCCTTGCGAGTTATGCCGGCATGCTTTGATGGTATCTTGAGTGCCTCTTTGTCGAAGTAGGCAGGCTTACGACCCTTCAAGAATATCAACAAATACTCATGATCTACTCGGAATCGGTATCGCCACCAACCACCAGGGGCACCTTTGCGTTGATAAATGACATTTTCAAAGAGTCGGAACCCTGCATTATCACACCAATCCAGGATCGTGCGATAGGTAGTGAGAGATTTAGCATAATCCTTGGTTCCGTCATTGATAACCATGCCTGCGACTCCACCGTCTTTCAATACGCGATGACATTGTCGACCGAGTTCGGATAGATCGAATGGTGGTGGGCTACCGTCGCCACCATAATTTCTCATGGCGTCGTAGGGTGGTGAGAAGAATATGGAATCAATTGACTCATCGTCAACATGATCCCTCAACATTTCAACGCAGTCGCCGTTTAGTATGGTGGGCATAGTAATCAGTCCGGCAACCACCTATTTAGCTACTGCGGTCGAAAAGCGTGGTTTGTTCTTCGACTTCTGGCAATTCTTTGCTACCGTCCTCAGCGACTCGAACGATCATTTGACGTTCATCGCCTGAAGAGACTGCCTTCCATGGTTCGTGAATAAATGATCCGACACCTCTCCAAGTCTTGGACTTGATACTCATCGGGGCGCGCTCAGGGTCTTCCCAATTGGCCACGAGATCTGCGACCGAATTGTATGACCCCATGATCTTCTCGGCCGTATTGCGACCTACCTTGGGGATACGTTCCAGGAGTGATGAGTGGCGATTGCGGGTGGTTTGAACGACTGTGACTGGCCTAACAAATACTCCAAATGAGCTTTCGGCGATTCGGCGACGGATGGCGGAAACCTGCCTAACTGTTCCGGCTTTGTCGGCAGTATAGATTACTGGGATGACTTCGGCAGATAGACGATTGAGGTGGGCTTGTAGGCTGGCAACATCTGATTTTGAAGAACCCCATACCAAATCTGGCGATCCTTCGATTAGCAACATATAGCGATCGGCATTCTCAACTAATCGCGAGATCTGTTCGGGCATTCTCTTAGATCTCCAGGATCCCATTGCATCTGCCCAAGTCTTGCGTTCAATGACTGTGCGATGACCGTCCTCGGTGATGATAGCGAAGTCTCCTTCGGGTAGAGCCTCGTGATCGACATCAAATCCGAGTTGCTGATCTACCAGCGATGCTGCAAAGGATTGCTCTTCGTGAATGTCCACGATAG
>Ga0115003_10002030_pt1 | contig 17147 bp, 15 predicted proteins | sample ArcticOcean_MG_C_7_FD_88736 | JGI IMG/M metagenome (GOLD analysis project Ga0115003, IMG submission 88736) | Marine microbial communities from western Arctic Ocean - ArcticOcean_MG_CB11_88 | ecosystem: Environmental > Aquatic > Marine > Oceanic | place: Arctic Ocean: Canada Basin | collected... | reverse complement strand
TCATTATAATTAGCTATTCCATAATTCTCTCCTAATTGTGCTGTACCAATAATGATATTTTTATTTTTATTAAGTAAAGTCAATATTTTGCCAATTTTTTTTTAAACTTTCTTGCTCAGAGTTTAATGTATGCCAGGATACAAAATGCCTGGGCATATTCTTATTTTTAATTATTTTATAATATGGTAACAAGCATTGCCCTGATATATTATCAGTCCAATAACTAATAAATTTCTTATCAAATTTATGCCATAAAGATTTCCCAATAAAAATAAATAGTAATTTAAAAATTAATCTAATTGCCCTTGCCCATGGAGGAGAAATTTTTTGTTTAAATTCAAAATCCCTAGACCATACATGACCCATATTTAAATCTAATAAAACTTCTTTATAGAGTTTTTGCTTTAATTTATCCTCCGGAGGAACTTTAGACCAAAAATTTATAAAAGATTTGTCCCATAAAGGAAGAGCCCAACTTAATTGATAAAAATCATAAATTCTTTGAAAATTTATAACATATTTTGATTGTCTATTTTCATATTCTAATAGTTCAATAACACCTTGAGGTAATATCTCCGAGTCTTCTGAAGTTTTAAATGATAAAAGATGTTTTTGTATTTCTTTTTTGATTATGTTTTTATTTTTTTTACATAGCAGCCCTCCCCAGAGAGAGTAATGTTTTATATAATGGTCATTAAATATTATATCTATAATATTTTCTTTAGTAGTTTGTTTATTCCATTTATTGGAATTAATAGGAAGGTGTCCTCCAGATATAAAATCACCAGAATTGCCATTTACTATCATGTCATCTTTTGACAAAAACTTATCTTCTATTAGTTTTTTTATTGCATATGCGTCTTGCATGCCTGGAGTAGCACTACCATCATTACAAGCACTAAAAATATTTTTATATTCTATTGATTGAAAGTATTCTCTTGCATTACTATAATTTATTTCTATAAATTTCCACTCAAAGCCTAATACTTGTGATATTTTTTTAGAAGCTTTACTTTCAAAATTATTTTTTAAACCATAAGAAAAGCATTTTACTTTTTTATAGCTCATATATTTTAGTCCTGAAGCAATTAATCTTGAGTCAAGTCCTGCCGATAATGGAACAACTATGGTTCTTCCAGCTGCTTTTAATATTAAATTTTTTAAAATTTTTTTAATTTCTAATTCGAGCATTCTTTTAAGCCTTGAATGTTCTATATTTTTTTTTATCCAAGGCTTATAGCTAAAATATTTATATTTATGAACACCTTTTTTATTATGACAGAATAAAAATTCTCCAGCATTTAGATTGTAAATATCATGCCATAGTGTATTTTCTCCAATTGTATAACCAGACATTTGAAATGCGAGTCTTTGATTATCATTTATCTCAGATTTAGTAATATTTCTTATAATATTAGCTTTATTAGATAGTAGGATATTTTTTTTTTTTTCATGCCAATAAATTGGATAACTTCTGCACGCATCAACTGAAGCAAAAAACCAATTTTTACTAATAAATATAATCCCAAAATGATCATTAATTGTATTTATTATATTAGAAATTATTGTTTCATTTATTACTTTACTATTAATTAGTTGTTTAGCAATATTTTCTGCTATAGAGTAGGCTCTGTCAGAGGCAATCCAAATATCAAAATTATTAATATTGTAATTTTTCCATTGATGTGATTTACCGGCAATAAATTTTACTATAGACATAGTGTTTATATAATTGATATTTATATTTTTTACTATTTTTTTTTATGTGGTGATAGAATGTTTAATCAGAAGAATATTAGAAATTTTGCAATTATTGCTCATATCGACCATGGAAAATCTACCTTATCTGATAGAATAATTGAGTATTGCGGCACAGTCAGTGTTCGAGAAATGAAAGAACAAATTCTTGATTCTATGGATATAGAAAGAGAAAGAGGAATTACTATTAAAGCACAAACTATTAGATTAAATTATAAAGCTAATAATGGCGAAGAGTACTTATTAAATTTAATAGATACTCCCGGTCATGTAGATTTTTCATATGAAGTTTCTAGGTCGTTATCTGCCTGTGAGGGTGCTTTATTATTAGTAGATTCTAGCCAGGGGGTAGAAGCACAAACTTTAGCTAATACTTGGCTAGCATTAGAAGCAAATTTGGAATTAATACCTGTATTAAATAAATTAGACCTTCCTGCGTCAGACCCTGAAAAAGTTAAATTGCAAATAAATGATTTAATAGGTTTAGATACTGAAAATATTTGTGGAGTGTCAGGTAAGACAGGGGAAGGTGTAAAAGAACTATTAGAAATGATGGTTCGTAAAGTACCTAAACCTAATGGATTTATAGACCAGCCTCTAAAGGTTTTATTAATAGATGCATGGTATGATGCTTATCTAGGAGTAATGGTTTTGGTAAGAATTCATGATGGGGTTTTAAAAAAAGGAATGAAAGTATCTTTAATGAGATCTAAAAGAGAATATACTATAGAACAAGTTGGTATTTTAGATCCTAAACCTAAAATAGTAGATAGTTTGGGGGCAGGTGAGGTAGGGTTTATTACTGCGGCTATTAAAAATATTTCAGATGCATGGGTTGGTGACACGATTACTGAGTTTAAGAAACCTGCTTTAAAAGCATTACCTGGGTTTAAAGAGAGTGTACCTGTAGTTTTTTGTGGGTTATACCCTGTAGATTCGAGCGAATTTGATAAATTAAGAGAATCTTTATCTAAGTTAAGACTAAATGATACTTCTTTTCATTTTGAAATGGAATCTAGTGCAGCTTTAGGTTTAGGATTTAGGTGTGGGTTTCTAGGCTTATTACATTTAGAAATAGTTCAAGAGCGCCTGGAAAGAGAGTTCGATTTAGATTTAGTTACCACAGCACCGAGCGTTATTTATGAAATAAATATGAGAGATAAGTCTGTTTTGAAGATACATAACCCTGCGGATTGGCCCGATGTTACAAAGATAGACTCTATAAAAGAACCATGGATTCGTGCAACAATATTTAGTCCGGATGATCATTTGGGTAAAATATTAAAACTTTGTAATGATAAACGAGGAGTTCAGGTAGAGTTAAGCTATGTAGGTAAGAGAGTAATGCTAGTTTACGATTTACCGTTAAATGAAGTAATTTTCGACTTTAATGACACTCTTAAGTCTATAAGTAGAGGTTACGCAAGCTTTGATTATGAAATTAAAAATTATATAGATGGTTCTTTAGTTAAAGTAAGTATGCTAATTAATTCAGAAAGTGTTGATAGTTTATCATTTATTGTCCATAGAGAAAGTGCGGATATAAGAGCAAGAGCTATATGCGAAAAATTAAAGGAGTTAATTCCTCGTCAGTTATTTAAAATAGCAATTCAGGCTGCAATAGGAGGTAATATTATAGCTAGAGAAACTATTAGTGCCTTGAGAAAAGATGTTACAGCAAAATGTTATGGAGGAGATATTACTAGAAAGAAAAAACTTTTAGAAAAACAAAAAAAAGGTAAAAAAAGAATGAAGCAAGTTGGTAATGTAGAAATTCCACAAGAGGCCTTTCTCGCAGCTTTAAAAATTGATATAAGATGATATTAATTTATTATCTATAACAATATATTATAAATATAAATTGTTCTTCGTAAAGCAACATATAAAAAATGTAAAAGATAAAACTAATATTAATGTTTCATTTTATTAATTATAAAAAATAATAATAGTAAGATTATTAAAGTAAAAAATATAGAGTTATTAATTAGTGGAACTATAATATTAAACCAAATATTTAGATTATATTTTTCTTCTATGTATAAGCCTTCAATAGTTTTTTGTAGTCCAATAATAGAATTAACATGAAGTTTGCTCCATATCATAGCTATAGTTAATTCTTTATATAGGTATCCTAAGATTAAAGAGGCTATTAGAATTAATATATTTATTATTTTAAATATTTTCATTTTTGTATTATAAGTTTCTATATATTTAATGGATTATTTTAATGCTATCATTTTTTCATATTATTCAATTAGTTAGTTTTTCTCTGCTTATGTCATGTGGGCAGATTTTATTTAAAAAAACTGCATTATCATTATCTAGTAATAAGGACCCTAATATTGTCTATGGTATAATAGAAGGCTTTGTTAAGGCTTTAAGTAACCCTTGGTTATATTGTGCTCTAACTGTATATGCTATAGCAACTTGTTTTTGGTTATATATACTCCAACGTATTCCATTATCGCAAGCATATCCTTTTACTGCAATAGCAATGATAATAGTCCCTGTTTTTTCATTTATAATATTTGGTGATAAATTAAGCTATTCATATTGGGCAGGTGCCTTATTGATTATTAGTGGCATCAGTATAATTGCAAGGTAGCTAAATTACTTTACTTGTTTTTATGAAAGAATAATCTCAAAGTTTTTAGGGCAATTATAGGTCCTGCATGGAATCATATAGCATTTTCCACATTTAATTTCCAGCCGCAGTTTCCTTGGTACTAAATGCTACTGGACTGCATAATACAATCATTCTCTATTATTGCTTAGCCATAAATGACACAAAGTCACAAGATTAATCATTTATTACTTAAGTATATAAATATATTTTAAGCCAATTAAAATCTCTTTTTATAAAATTTGCTATAAATAAATTATTACTTAATTTCTATAACACTTGACGTTCAAGTAATGAACAATGTAATATAGTTCATATTATGAACATATATTATTTAAATAATAGTTTTATTATAAATTAGGTAAAATTATGCCTTCAAAATCTAAAAATTTATATAAAGATGATGGTGTTATATTAAATTTATTATCATTAATGGAAGCTGATAAAAATATAACTCAGAGAAATCTAGCCAGGGATTTAAATATAGCTCTAGGTTTGGTCAATTTGTATGTAAAAAAATGTATAGATAAAGGCTTGTTAAAAATTAATCAAATACCAAGTAAGCGCTATCAATATTACATTACAAAAAAAGGCTTTATTGAGAAAGCTAGATTAACTAAGGAATATTTTAAAACATCTTTTAATTTATACAGAGAGGCAAAAGAGGAATTAGTTAATCTGTTTTCAAGAATGGAAAAAGATAAAATTCTACGAGTTGTATTATCAGATATATCGGAAATATCTGATATAGCTATTTTAACAGCGGTTGATTCTAAAGTAAAAATTATATCTATAATGGATAATCAACAACAAGAAAGATACTACAGAAAAGTACCTTTAATTAATAACTTAGAGGAATCTAAGGGATATGATGTAGTGTTATTAACTTCATTATATGATACAGAAATTCGTTATAAGGAGTTATTAAAAATTTTAAAAAAAAAACAATTAATAGTTCCTTCTTTTTTAAAGTTAAAAACAAAAAAAGGTAAGAAATGAAAAACTGGTATGCAGTATCAACTAAGCATAAGCTAGAATTTGTCGCATTAAAAAATTTAGAGCGTCAATATATATATACCTATTTACCAAAAATATATAAGTATTCGTTAAATAAAAAAAAGCTAGCTAAAAAATTATATAATGCATTTTTCCCTGGCTATTTATTTGTTAATTTGGATATAGAAAAAGATAGGTGGCAGAAAATTAACTCTACTATCGGGGTAAATAAGATTATTAGTTTGGGGTCATGCCCCGTCCCTATTGCAAACTCTATAGTCGATGAAATAAAGAAATTAGAAGATGTAAAAGGAATAATTACTGAGAATGATACATATCATAAAAATGATCATATAATGATTAAAGGAGGAGTTTTTTCTGGAAATGTCGGCTTATTTGACAAGTATATTTCAGGAAAAAATAGAGTAAGAGTATTATTGAGCGTGATGGGAGTTTCAACAGGAATTAATTTAAATTCTTATCATATTCAAAAAAATTAAAGTTTTAGATAGAATTTAGAAGCTAATAACTTTATAAATATTATTGAAAGCTGGTAAATTAATTTTACCTTAATGGCGGTAGCATTAAGTCAAAAAAAAACTAAAAATAATAATATTAGAGAAGAATTAGGGCAGGTAAAACTTACGATTTAAAAATAGATCATATTAAGTGGTTTTTTAGATAAATATAATCCAAGTAATATTTAAATATTTAATGATATAACATATTAAGTGAGTAATAATTTTTATGAAAAATAAAAGAAGCATTGTGGTAGTTGTAGCTCATCCTGATGATGAAGCCTTAGGTATGGCAGGAACAATAATTAAGCATGTAAAGGCTAATGATAAAGTGAATATAATAATATTATCTAATGGAGAAGATGCAAAAAAAAACAAGTTGAGTAAAAATAAAAACAGAAAGAATAATGCAAAAGAGTGGTGTGAATTTACAGGAGCTAATTTATTCTCTTTTTATAATTTTCCAGATCAAAGGTTTGATGATATCCCTGAGTTAGATATTGTTAAATGTTTAGAAAATGATTTTGATAGATTAGAGCCTGATATAGTTTATATACATCATTTAGGTGATATTAATAAAGACCATGTTATTTCAGCAAAGGCTTCTTTAGTTGCACTTAGACCAATGGGAAAGTTAACACCAGAAATAAGATCTTTTGAAACTCCATCATCTACAGACCAGGCGCCACAGATATCCAATTATTTATTTTCTCCTAACTTATATATTTCAATTAGTAAATACTGGACTCTTAAAGAAAAATCTTTAAAATTATATAACAAAGAACTTGGAGTATTTCCTCATCCTAGGTCTCTTAAATCCATAAAAGCTTTATCAATAAAAAGAGGTGCTGAATCTGGTTTTAAAATGGCTGAAGCGTTTTGTATAATAAGAAAATTGGAAGAATAATAGTTATTTAGTTATGCATAAAAAATAATAATTATTATCATTTCACATAGAAAAAAAATTATAAAGGAAGTTGATTATATTATACAGATGCAAGATGAAACTATATTTGAATCAGGTTATAATCCTAAGGAATAATATAAGTATTATTTATATTAATTAGGTTTGTAAAATAATAATAAAGTATAGAATATAAATATATTAGTAATTAGAGGTATATATAAGCTTTAATAAAAATTTATAAGAATATGAAGTATTAAATAATAAGGAAGTATTAGAAATAGTAAGTTATTATGGATAAAGAAAAAGATAAGATCATTATATTCGACACAACCTTAAGGGATGGTGAGCAAGCACCGGGTGCTACTATGACGTTAGACCAAAAGCTTTCTATTGCTACTACTTTAGATAATATGAAAGTAGACATAATTGAAGCAGGTTTTCCAATTTCCTCTGAGGGAGAGTTTAAGGCTGTAGAAAAAATTTCTACTAAAGTTAATTATTCTGTAATTGCAGGATTAGCAAGAGCTAATAGAAATGATATTAATGCAGTCATAGATGCTACAAAAAAAGCAAAAAGAAATCGGGTACATACTTTTATTTCTACTAGTCCAATACACATGAAATATAAATTAAAAATGCATCCAGAACAAGTTTTAGAGGCAATAACTGATAGTGTAAAATATGCACGAAATTTATGTGATGATGTGGAATGGTCATGTGAAGATGGTACAAGGTCAGATGAAGAGTTTCTTTATAGGTGTTTTGATGCTGCAATCAAGTCAGGTGCAACTACAGTGAATATAGCTGATACAGTGGGCTATACAATGCCTTTTGAATTTGAAAGTAGAATAAGCAATATAATGAATCATGTTCAAAATATTAATAAAGCTATTTTTTCAGTGCACTGTCATAATGATTTAGGTTTTGCAGTAGCAAATTCTATCGCTTCTTTAAATTCAGGAGTTCGTCAATTAGAATGTACTATTAATGGATTGGGAGAAAGGGCAGGCAATGCTTCCTTAGAAGAAATAGTGATGACGCTTAAAACCCGCTCTGATATTTTACCTTATAGAACAGAAATTTTAGCTGAATATTTTACGAAAATTTCTAGTTTGGTTTCGGAAGCGAGTGGTTTTGCTGTTGCGCCAAATAAAGCTATTGTAGGAAAAAATGCATTTGCACATGAAGCAGGCATTCATCAACATGGTGTAATAGTTAATCCAAATACATATGAAATAATTCTTCCAGAAGCAGTCGGTGCTGGAGGTTCTAAAATTGTTATGGGAAAGCATTCCGGTAGGCATGCATTTCGTCATAAAATAAAGGAACTAGGTTTAGATTTAGGTGATAATCAATTAGAGCATGCCTTTACTTTATTTAAAAGGTTAGCCGATAAAGAAAAGAATATTTCTGATGGAGAAATAATTAATTTGATAAGTTCAATTGAGAAAACTTAATTATTTAGAGGTATGAATATGAATGAAAGATTAATTAATAAAAAATTGCAGCTGCCTTTAAAAAAATTTCCTGAAATGGGCTGTGCTAATCTAGGCGTGATGCTAGACAAAACTGAATGTAGAAATTTAAGAAATTTAATAAATGAAAAAAGACCTATTAATCCTGATATTTTTTATCAGAATAAAGAAAAGTTTATTAAAAATGGAAGGTGGCATAAATATGCTCCAGGTGTAGGACATAATTTCATTGAAAATATGGATTTAAGTTTTATTGAAAAAAATAAAAATTTTATTGATAGTGTTACTAAAGTTTTAGGAAAAAATTATACTATAAAAAAAAAATCTGTGATAAGGTCGGTTTCAAGTCACTATCTACCAAGCTGGCTTAATCTATATATAAAAGATGTGGGTAGGCCAAATCTTAATCCGTTTATAAAAGATAAGTTTCAAGATGTTCAGTATTTTTATTGTACTGACTACCACCAAGATAAAACTAGATCGGAATCTAATTTTGTAACCTTTTATATATATTTAGATGATGTTAATAGAGAATATTCAGCATTAAGAATTTTAACAGGCTCTCATAAAAGTGGTATGAATTCTTACCCTCATAATTTAAGGAGGTCAAAAGAAAATAAAAACACTTGGTTTTATACTGATAGTAATGGAAAAAATCTAAAGTGTGAGGAGGAAGATATTGTTGGGGAAGCTGGTTTAATTTCATGTTTTCATGGTTTAACTTTACATGGAACACCTATAAATAATAGTAAAGATCCGCGCATATCTTTACGATATTTAATATCTCCTGATGATAAAAATATAGAAAATAGTTTGTTTAGAAAAGCTAATAAATTAATATATGGCCCTCAAAATATAGACATACATAGGCATGATCTGGAAAAAGATGGGTCTTATCTACCAATAGGAAGTGCACTAGATTCACAAGAGTAAATAATATGATAGGAATTAAAAAAAAAATATCTATGAGCCTCAAAAATTATAATAAAGTTGTTATATGGGGGGCTGGTGGTTTAGCAAGTACAGCTATAAAAAATTGGCTTCCTGCAGAGAAAATAGATTATATTGTTGATAAAAATGCTAAGAAAGGTGACTTTTTAAAATCATATAATATTTATTCAGTAGATAAATTATCACAAGAGCCCCCAGAATTAATTATTGTATGTAGTAGTGCTTACATAGAAATTTTTAAAAATATTAAGGATATGGGAATAAAATGCAACTATAAGTATATATACGAACTATTTATTGAAAACCACAAATTCAAAAATGAATTAAGTAATCTTTATATTGATATACTAGCTACTAAAAATTGTAATTTTATAAAATTATTAATAACTAAGCCTCAGGTTCTAGTAAATATAAGTTTTCGATTAGCAAAATTTATTAAAAATTATAAAGTATTATACCCTATATATTTATTGCTTTATCTTCTACATCATATTTTTTGTATGTTGACTTCTATTCAATTGCCACTAGATGTAAATGCGGGACCAGGATTAATTTTTGCTCACCCAGGGACTATTGTTTTTACAGGCAAGGCAAAACTAGGATCATTTGTAACGGTCTATCATTGTTGTACAATAGGAACTACATTAAATGGAGGTAGTCCAATTATAGATAGCTTTGTAACAATATATACAGGTTCCCATTTACTAGGTGCAACTCACGTGGCTAAACATTCAAAAATTGGTGCATTGTCCTTATTATTAGATTTTAAAGGCGAGGAGTATTCAACTATTGCAGGAATACCAGCATCTACTAAGCGTCGATTTTTATAATAATTTAATTAACAGTAACTTTTAGGTTTTAAAATGAAGATAACTTATTTTGTAAATACAATGTTTTTAATTGAAGGTAAAAATAGTAGAGTATTATGTGATCCATGGATAACTAGCGAAAACAAGTCTCGTTCTGGATTATATAATTATCCTAAACTTAAAACACGTAGAGAAGATTTGCCTGCATTAAATCCAGATTTTATTTATATTTCACATACACACGCAGACCATTTTGATCCAGACACACTAAATGTATTTGATAAGAATATACCTATTCTTGTTTCTTGGTATGAGCATAATTTTACAGAAAAAGCAGTAAAAAAATTAGGTTTTAATGATGTAAGAGTTTCTAGTAAAAGTAAGTCATTAGATTTAAATGGAAATGATACTTTTTGGATTGAGCCTTCTGCAAAATATAGTGCAGTTGATTCAATAGCTATATTTAAAATTGATGGGTTAAATATTCTTAATGCTAATGATTGTGGATTTAATTATGATCAATGCAAATCACTCAAAGAAAGATTTCCAAATATAGATGCAGCTTGTATCCCGTCAGGAATGCAAGGTCCTTACCCAGCATTTTATGAAAATCTAACCTTACAAGAGAAAAAAAAAGAAGCAGAGAAGAAAAAAAATAATAATTTTATAACTATTCTGGATTATTTAGAAGTGTTAAGACCAGAATACTTTTTCGCGTTAACTGGAGGTGCAGTATATGGCGGTAAGAAGGCACTTTTAATGCCTTATACTGGAGTTGGAACTGCATCTGAGGCAAAAGAATTTTTAAAGAAAAAAAATTTTAAGATTAAGTCCATTTTATTATCAGAAAAATGTAGTTTTGATTTTGATACAGGAAAAATAAATGGAAAATTTATAGATCATAGCCATGAAAATTCATTAGAATATTTCAAAGAAATAAGTCTTTTAAAAAGTCCTTTTGAAGAAGGAGGAAACTTTTGGGTTTCAAAAACAGAAAGAATTGACCTTTCGGTTTTATTATTTAATGCGAGAGGGAAGCAATTAGAATGGCAAAAAAGACTTAATATTATCTCTAATTCTATTTTTCTAATTGATGTTGGGCAAGACTATATTTATAGGTTTTGTTTAGCAGATAATAGTGTTTCTAGGGTTGTAGAAAGTGAAATTACAGATTTAGAATATGAAATATTTAGAATGCCTTATAGTTTATTGATAGGTTTTTTAACAAGGCATTATAATTATTCTAATTTAAAAACGCAGTTTGTGGACTTTTTTAGAAAACCTGATGTTTTCAATCCCGATTTACATATATTAATGAGTCATTTGCATTTATAAACGATGAATATAAATACAAAAAATAATAATCTCAGTTCATATCTTAAAGATGCAGATTATTTAATGGTAGAGACATTAGAGGAGCTAAATGTTTGCATAAAGCATGGTTTAAATAAAAAAACTAAAATTATATCATTTAATCCGCATGTACTTTATAATAAAATATATAAAGTTGAATCTCCTGAGAAAAATTTAAATTCTAAATATTATATAAATCTAGCAGAAATTACTAAAAAATATTCAGGAATAGTATATAGCGAGGTCTATAATTATACTAAAGATACAGGTTTGGCCAAATATTTATCACATTATATCATTGCTATACAGAATGTTCTGTACAAATCTTCTCATGTGTTAGAGTTAATTAAACGATCAAAATTGGTTGTAACTTATCCTGATTTTTCTAAAAATAATTTAAACACACGTATTAATGGTGATTTTTATAATTATATAGAAAATTTTGATAATATTAATACCTTTCAAATAAAGTATGAAAACAAAGATCAATTGCAATTAGGAAGAGATCCTTTAACAAATTTCTGGAAGAGATTATATTTTGAGGGTTTTAATAGTATTTTGTTTAGAGTTCTTACGATATTTTGTAGCCGGTTCAATAAATATTGGAAGGGAAAAGTACTTATATATTCTCATGAAAATACCCTATTAAAAGGAACTGCATCGTATTTATTTAGAAATGGGTATTTTATAGAAAAATTAAGTGCTAAAATTAATAATAAAAAATTAAGTAAAAATAAAATACTAGATGAAGTAGTTAATTTAATTTTTCCTAATATTTTAGCATATCAAGAAGAAATTTTAAAAAAACAATATAATGAAAAAAATAGCTATTTTTTCAAACCTTTTGTTAGAAAGCATATTTCAGATTATTTAAATTATAAATCCTATTGGGAAAGATATTTTATAACTAATAAAAAAAATAAAATTGCAGTTTGCTTAATTGGAACTCCAAGTAGTGCAATGGAAATAAGTTATATAGAACTTGCAAAAAAGAATTCTATTATTACAGCTAGTTTTCAACATGGTATTACAAAAGAAATAAGTGAAGATATATTATCAATAGATGTTCTTTATGAGTCAAATATAGTTGACTATTATTTTGTTTTTAATAAAGAAGCAGCAAAAAACTCAAAAAAAAGTAGATTTAATATTGCTAGTGAACGTGTGGTAGGTCTAGCGGAAGACATGAAAAAAGGTTTAAAAAATCAAAAATATAATAAAGCGCAACCTATATTGTACGCTACAACAACTTTGTATTGTGGAAATAGAGGTATACCGGGTAGATCTGGTACAAGTGATATAAATAAAGCTAATTTTGAAATTAATTTAATTGAGAGTGTTTTATCAAAGTTACCACATCAAGTTCAATATAAACCTTATTATTCAAAAAGATATGCAGGGCCCTCAATTGAATTAGAGGTTGCTAAAGATAAAAAAAATATTAGTATTAATCTTGCAGAAGTAGACCTTAGATATATTGTGGGTGATTCAAGAATTGTAATAACATCTAGAGCTACAAGTACTGTAGGATGGTGTATCCTTTCAGGTAAACCTGTTGTATATATAGAAAATGAAGATAATAGATTAAATGAAATAGCTAGTAAAGAATTTAGAAAAAACCTATTCTTTTTTGATGTGCGTGAAAAAAATTGGGACACAAAGCTTAGGAAGCTTTTATCTCTTCCATTAAGTGCTTTAGAAAATAAATGGAAGCAAAAAGAGGTGAATAGAAAAATTTTTATAGAAAAATTTTTTGGAGACCAAGAAACAAATGCTGAAAAAATTTGTGCTAATATAATTTTAGATGAAATAAAAAATAAATCCTAATATTATGAGGAAAAAGATGAAGCCAAGAATAAAAATTTGTATAACGTGTGTAGGTGGGAGATTAATTTATGATATTATTAGAGCAATTAGAGATGCAGATGACTATGAAGTGGAAATTATAGGCATAGACTCTGAAGCTAGTGCTTCAGGAAGATTGTTATGTGATTCATTTTATGTAGTTCCTCATTCGGAAGTAGATCCAAAAGGGTGGCTAAAAGAAATATATAATATAAATAAGAAAAATAAAATAGATGGGTTAATTGCATTTTCTGAAGGGGAATCCCGTTTATTAGGAAAGAATAAAAAGTCATTTGAAGACTTAAATATAAAAATTTCTATTACTGATAATGCAATAGTTAATATATTAACAGATAAATTTTTGATGCTATCGCATCTCGCTAAAAGCGGAATAGATGTAGGAGAATTTTACACAGTAGATAAAATAAGTAATTTTTTGAAAACAGCTAAAAAACTAGGTTATCCAAATAAAAAAGTAGTCTTTAAACCGCGTCATGGGAGGGGTAGTAGAGGCGTCTTGATTGCAGATGAAAGCCAAAGCTCTTTTGCACCTTTGCTACCTGAAAGGTTTTGTGGTTTAGGCAGTATTAAAGTTTTAAAAAAGGTATGTGAGGAAAAAAATATAGGTATATCAGATTATATAGCTATGCCCTATTATGGAGGCAATGTATGGGACGTAGATGTTTTATCAAAAAAAGGGGAAATAATTAATGTGGCTGCACGAATGCGACAATTAAAAAACCCACTATGGCCTACAAGCACTGGACATAAATCATCTGCAGATCCAAGAATTATTAACTATGCATCAAAAATTAGTAAGGTTTTTAACATAAATGGGCCAAGTGATTATGATATAGTTATAGATGACAATGGTAAACCTAAAGTTCTAGATGCAGCTGCAAGATTTAGTGGGTCAGTAGGTGTATCTTATGTAGCAGGTGTCAATATGATGTCCCAGTTATTAAGGCTTATGTTTAATATACCTTTTAAAAAATATAGTATTATAGATGGAATGTTACTTAGACCATATATTACCATGGCGCCAATTTTAGAGAAACATGAATTAGATTACCTTTAGAAAGTTTTTTTTACTTAATCATAAAATATTAATAATTAAATAAGGAACATATAAATTGAATCTTGATAATAAAAATATTTTAATTACTGGAGCAACAGGCTCATTTGGAAATAAATGTGTAAAAACATTATTGGAAGGGTATAAACCAAATAAAATAATTATTTTTAGTCGAGATGAACAAAAACAATATGAAATGTCACAGATATTTTCAGAGAAAGAATATCCTTGTTTAAGATATTTTATTGGAGATGTAAGGGATAAGGCTAGGCTTGAAAGAGCTTGTGCAGGAGTAGATATAATAATTCATGCCGCTGCTATGAAACATGTAACCGCTTCTGAATATAATCCAACTGAATGTATAGCTACCAATGTTCAAGGTGCACAAAATATTATTAATGCAGCAATATATAACAATGTTAGTAAAGTAATTGCTATCTCTACAGATAAGGCTGCAAATCCAATTAATTTATATGGAGCTACAAAACTTTGTTCTGACAAGCTTTTTGTGGCCGCAAATAATTTAGCAGGAAAGCACAAGACGCGTTTTTCAGTTGTAAGGTATGGGAATGTTATTGGCTCAAGAGGAAGTGTTATTCCACATTTTAAAAAATTGATAAGTGATGGAGCAGATAAACTGCCAATTACAGATGTAGAAATGACTAGATTTGTAATAAAGCTTCAAGAAGGTGTCGATTTTGTTCTAAAATGTATACCTAATATGATGGGAGGCGAAATTTTTATACCTAAATTACCTAGTCTCAGGATAGTGGACTTAGTCACTGCATTAGTGGGCAGTAATAATTATAATATTATTGGAATTCGTCCTGGAGAAAAACTTCATGAAGTCATGATACCAATGGAGGAATCTTTAAATTGCATAGACATGAGAAGTTTTTATATTATTCAACCTATGTTTTATTGGTGGAATAACGAAATTTTAAAAAAAGTTATTGGAAAAACTGGAATTTCAGTTTCTAAATCATTTGAGTATTCTAGTAATACTAATAATAATTGGCACTCAGTAGAAGATATTAAAAACTTATTAAAATTAGAAAATTAATTATAAATTGAAATAAATTATATAGATATGTTGAAGCTAGGTATTAGAGTAGCAAATAGTATTAATTCTGGTCGCGGTCACTTTGAGAGATGTTTCTCTATAAGTAATCATATTAGTCAGAAGATTATTTGGTTTTTAGATTATGAAAGTGATTTCTTTGAAAGTAGAATTGCAAAAAAAGATGAAATTTTTTATGAAGAAAAAAATAATGATTTAAAATTAGTTAATAGTTGTATAAAAAATCAAAAAATCAATTTTTTATTACTTGATAGTTACATTTTTAGTAAAGAAACTATTAATAATTTAGCTAAAAAAATACCTCTTTGTTTATTTCAAGATAAAAAAGATAATTATAATATCCAAATGGTTATATGTCCTCATCCAATAGTATTGGAAGTAAGTAATAATCAAGTCTGTTTAAATGGTCCTAAATTTGCCCCAATTTCTAATAAACTAATGATTGATAATAAAAAAAGTAAAAATGATAGTAAAAATATTTTAATTTCTATGGGCGCGTATGATAGTTTAGGTGTTACTTTAAATGTAATAAAAGCTGTTGATAATATAGCTAAAAGAATTAAAACTAATATAAAAACCACTATTGTTTTAGCAAATGGATCACCAATTATTGAAGAAGTTAATTTATTTATTAAAAATAGTATTAATTTTAAACTATTAGTAAATGTAAAAGATATGTCAAAAATTTATAATAATAATACTATAGCAATAGGAGCTCCAGGCTTATCGCATTTAGAGAGATTATATATAGGCTTGCCAACTATATTAATAGCTCAAAATAAAATTCATGAATTATTAGTTGAAAAATGGGCGTACTTAAATTGTGCTTTAAAATCTAAAAATACTATTTCAATGATTGAAAAAACAATATGTTATATTATTGAAAGTAAAAAAGTTAGAAATGAATTAATTAGAAATGGGCGTAAACAAGTTGATGGGAAGGGTTCTATAAGAATAGCAAAATCTATTCTTATGTATAATAAAAAGTATGATTAAGTTTCCGTATTCAAAACCAGAGATCACTCAATTAGATATTGCTAGAGTTACCAGTGTAATGCAAAGAGGATATTTAACACAAGGTGAAGAAATTATAAATTTTGAATCTGAAATAAGTGCAAAATTTAATAGTAAGTACACAGTAGTTTGTAATTCTGGAACCGCAGCTCTTCACCTCGTATATTCGGCATTAGGATTGGGGCCTAAAAGAGGATTATTAACAACACCAATTACTTTTTTAGCAACAGCAAATGCTGCAAAAATGTGCAATGCTGAAGTAGTTTTCTGTGATGTTGACCCTATAAGTGGTCTGATGACAGCTGAGACTATAGAAAATGCATTAAAAAATTCTAAAGTGAAAATAAAAATTATCACTGTTGTTCATCTGGGAGGTAATTTATGTAATATGAAGGAAATTGCTAGTGTTGCAGAAAAGTATAATTGTTTGATAGTAGAAGATGCATGCCATGCTCCAGGTGCCTTGTATAATAAAGGTAATCCAGTTGGTGGTTGTAAATATAGTATTGCATCCACTTTTAGTTTTCATGCAATAAAGCATATTGCAATGGGAGAAGGGGGATGTATTACTACTAATGATAAATCTTTGTTTAATAACGTTTTTACAAAAAGGAATCATGGTATAATAAGAAATAAAAATTTTTTTAAGAATACTAAAGAAAAAAATTCTAAATGGTATTATGAAATGCAAGAATTAGGTTGGAATTATAGAGCAGACGAAATGACATGTGCTTTAGGTAGG